>Ga0316197_10003845_pt1 | contig 10699 bp, 8 predicted proteins | sample OudBiesiAoxic_MG_FD_204939 | JGI IMG/M metagenome (GOLD analysis project Ga0316197, IMG submission 204939) | Coastal sediment microbial communities from Oude Bieten Haven, Netherlands - site A oxic | ecosystem: Environmental > Aquatic > Marine > Coastal > Sediment | place: Netherlands... | reverse complement strand
CGTGACTGCGTGGTCACGATCGTGCCGGCTGGCCACCGGATCAAGCTGTTCGAAGGTGACCGGGTCACCCTGCTCCAGGCGCTCGGTGGCACCGCCACCGTCACGACCAGCGACGGTGAGATGGCGCGACTCACCCCCGAGGACTCGGTTGACTTCGGTTTCGTCGACGCCGACGAGCGTCGCCATGTGGCGAGCGACGAGCCGTTCAGTATCGACCGCGTCTGGGAGGCGGCGACCACCGTCTACGACCCCGAGATCCCCGTCGACATCGTCGAGCTGGGCCTCGTGTACCGGGTCGACGCCGATGAACTGCCGAGCGGAGGCTGGCGTGTCGACATCGACATGTCGGTCACCGCGCCGTTCTGCGGCATGGGCGACATCCTCCGCCAAGACCTCCACGACGCCGTCGCCGCACTCAACGGCGTGGAGGAGGTCGACGTGAAGCTCGTCCTCGATCCGCCGTGGGACGTCTCGCGGCTGTCCGACGTGGCCCGACTCGAACTGGGGATGATGTGAGCGACACCGAGGCGGCCGCTCCCGAGCGCCCGGAGGTGACCCCTCCCGACGTGGTCGGAGACGACGTCGACCTCTACGCGATCATGAACGCGCTGCGGGGCGTGATCGACCCGGAGCTCGGCGACAACGTCGTCGACCTCGGCATGGTGAAGCGCCTGGAGCGCGGTGGCGACGGTGCGATGCACGTCACGATCGCCCTCACGACCGCCGGCTGCCCGCTGCGCGCACAGCTGATGCGCGATGCGAAGGCGCGGGTCGGATCGCTCCCCGACATCGACCTCGTGAAGATCCACTTCGGCGAGATGACCGCCGACGAACGCAAGAACGTGATGAGCCAGGCGCGTTGGAAGGCGCGCGACAACGCCCTCGACACCGACATCCCGGCCACGGCGCGGATCCTGGCGATCTCGTCGGGCAAGGGTGGCGTCGGCAAGTCGTCGGTCACGGCGAACCTCGCGGTGCTGCTCGCCGAGCGTGGCTACACCGTCGGAGTGCTCGATGCAGATGTCGGCGGATTCTCGATGCCGCAACTGCTCGGGATCGACGGTGAGATCGAAGGAGAGCGTGCCGGCGAGGGCAAGACGGTGATGAAGCCCGTGGTCCGACACATCGGCGACGGCGTCCTCCACGTCGTGTCGATGGGGTCGATCTCCGGCGCGAACGAGACCGAAGCGATCATGTGGCGCGGGATGATGCTCAATCGAGCGGTGCAGCACTTCCTCGAAGACGTGCAGTGGGGCGAACTCGACTATCTGCTGATCGACATGCCGCCGGGCACGTCCGACATTCAGATGGGCCTGGCGCGGATGTTGCCGCGCACCGACGTGGTCATCGTGACCACGCCCGCCAAGGCCGCGCAGCAGGTGGCCGCGCGGGCTGCGGACATGGCGCGCAAGGGCTTCCTGCGGGTGGCCGGTGTCATCGAGAACATGGGTCCGTCGACGGCACCCGACGGCACCGTGACCGCGATGTTCGGCTCCGGTGGGGGCCAGGCGCTCGCCGACGACATCGGCGTACCGCTGCTCGGTTCGGTGCCGCTCGACGCGTCGGTCGCCAACGGTGGCGACAGCGGGCTCCCGGTGGCGCTCGACCAGCCAGACAGCGCGGCGGCCGACGTGTTCCGTACGCTCGCCGACGTGATCGTCGACGACGTCGCACCGCCGGTCAAGATCGCCGACTGCAGCCTGCGCGGGGCACTCACCCGGGCGGGCGCCGACCTCGAGGGAGCACGCGAGCGGGCGCGGGCCCGCTGATTCGTCACCCGAGGGCGACGAGACCCGGCTCGAACACCGAGCTGAGCGCAGGATGGGTGGGCAGCACGCGCACCGCCGCACCCCACGGACCCGACCCGGACGGGGTGAACTCACCCACGTAGCGGCCGTGGTCGTCGCCGTCCATCGAGACGCGCTCCATCCGGGTGCCGTCGAGCGCACCGGAGGCATCGAGCGGTCCATGCACGATCTCGACCACGAGTTCGTCGAGCCGGAGTTCGCCCGAGTCGACCGTGGCCGACATCTGCCGGGGCGTCCCCGCAACGCCGTCGTCGAGCTCTGACGCGACGTCGACCTCGACGGTCACTGCATCCCACACCGAGTCGACGCCGACGCGCCAGGCGGCCAGATCGCGGGCGATCTCGGCGCCTTCGGCGACGGCGACCTCCGCTGCGGCCGCCGCCGGCTCGTACAGCTCGACGGTGTAGTCGCGCACCATGCGGCCGGCGATGACGTTCCAACCGAGGGTGGCCCAGTTGTTCTTGATCCGCTCGATCCACGCGTGGGCGAGCCCGTCGTCGCCGGTGTCGTAGAACATCGGGACGAGTTGCTGTTCGAGGACCTCGAACGTCGCCGTGGCCTCGCGCAGGTCGCGCCGCGCCGCATCATGGTCGTCCTCGTAGGACGGGATGTCGAACCCGTTGGTCCCATCGGACATCTCGTCCCACCAGCCGTCGAGGATCGAGCAGTTGAGGACGCCGTTGAGCGCCGCCTTCATGCCGCTGGTGCCGCAGGCCTCGTTCGGCCGGCGTGGTGTGTTCAGCCAGACGTCGCAGCCGTGGTACATCGTCCGGGCGATCCCGATGTCGTAGTCGGGAATGAACACGAACCGGTGGCGGACGTCGGCGTCGCGGGTGATCTGATTGATCTGCTGCATCATCGACTTGCCCGGATGATCAGCGGGGTGGGCCTTGCCGGCGAACACGAACTGCACGGGTCGATCGGCATCGAGCACGAGTGCCTTCAGCCGGTCCAACTGGCCGAGCAGCAGGTTCGCCCGCTTGTAGGTCGCGAAGCGCCGGGCGAAACCGATCGTCAACACGTCGGGGTCGAGCAGGTCGCTCCCGAGCCGGTCGCGTACGAGCTCGACCAACTCCTGGCGGCCCTGCCGCCGAACGTCCCAGATCTCGCGGTGGTCGACGTGGCGGACACGCTCGAACGCGTCCTCGCGGGCGAGGTGCCAGTCGTCGCCCACCACGCCGGACAGCAGCTCGTCGACGCGGTCGCTCACCCAGGTGCGAGCATGGACACCGTTCGTGATGTGGCTGATCGGCGTCTCCTCGACCGGGATCGCCGGCCACATCCCACTGAACATCTCGCGTGCCACCGCACCGTGGAGTGCTGCCACTCCGTTGCGGCGTGAGGCGAGACGTATCCCCATCACCGCCATGTTGAACTTGCCATCCGGCTCGTCGTCGCGCGTGCCGAGGGCGTACAGCTCGTCGAACGTCACACCGAGGGCGTCGGCGAACCGGGTGAAGTACGGCTCGAACAGGTCACGGGGGAACCGGTCGATACCGGCGGGCACCGGGGTGTGCGTCGTGAAGACGCCGCCCGCCCGAACGGCCTCGATCGCCTCGTGGAACGAGAGGCCCTGATCGATCCACTCGCGGACGCGCTCGAGTCCGAGGAACCCGGCGTGACCTTCGTTCATGTGGAACACCTGCGGATGCAGGTCGAGTGCGCGCAGTGCTCGGACGCCGCCGATCCCGAGCACGATCTCCTGGCGGAGTCGGTGTTGTTCGTCACCGCCGTAGAGCCGATTCGTGACCGAGACGACCTCGGGCGGGTTGCCCTCCACGTTGGTGTCGAGGAGGTACAGCTGGATCCGCCCGACGTCGACTCGCCACACCTGGACAGTGGCGGTGACGCCGGCGAGATCGACCTCGACGGTGACATCGGTCTTCGCGATGCCGAGCGCGTGCGGGTCGATGGTCTCGTTGCGCTCCTCCTGCCACCCGTCGGCGTTCAGTCGTTGGTGGAAATACCCCTCGGCATAGAGCAGCCCGACGCCGATCAACGGCACGCCGAGATCGGACGACGCCTTGAGATGGTCGCCGGCGAGGATCCCGAGACCACCGGAGTACTGGGGGAGCGCCTCGGTGATGCCGAACTCCGGAGAGAAGTAGGCGACGCTCGTGAGCGGCGAACCCTCGCCGTCGCGACGGTCGCCGAACCATGAGGCCCCGCTGAGGACGTCGTCGAGTCGGCGATCCGCAGCGGCGACCTGTTGGACGAAGGCGTCGTCGGCGGCGAGTTCGACCCAGCGCTCCGGCTGTGTCCGGCGGATCAGGTCGGTGGGGTGCTGCCCCGTCCGCCGCCAGGTCAGATCGTGGTCACGACCGTCGATGCGGTCGAAGACCGCAGCGAGGTCGCGGTCCCACGCCCAGTGGAGGTTGCTCGCCAGGCGTGGCAGCGCCGACAACGACTCGGGGATTTCACTGGTGACCGTGAAGCGGTGGGTGGGACGCATGGTGGTCGGAGCGTAACGGTCGACCGACCTACGATCACCCGGTGAGTCGCATCTTCGAAGAACTCGATCGGCAGCCGTCGCCGATCGGGGAGATCAGCCTCCGTCGGCGGCTCGAGCCGACGCTGCAGGTCGACGTGTTCGAGGTGAAGATCGGCGAGGACGGTCTGATGTCGAGCCTGATCACCGACGGCGAGCGAGCGGTCTCGACACTCGGGCTCGCTGCAACGACCGGTACCCGGTTGGACGTCGTCGTCGGCGGGCTCGGGCTGGGCTACACCGCCCGCGCCGCCCTCGACGACGACCGGGTCCGCTCCCTCTATGTCATCGACGCGCTGGCCCCGGTGATCGACTGGCACCGCCGACACCTCGTGCCGCTCGGCGCATCGCTCACCGACGACCCACGCTGCCGGTTCGTGCACGGTGACTTCTTCGCCCTGGCGGCCGAGCGGTTCCCGTTGGGTGACGGCGCCCCCGCGACGTTCGACGCCGTGCTGCTCGACATCGATCACTCGCCACGGCACCTGCTCGACCTGGCCCACAGATCGTTCTACGAGCCCGACGGCATCGCTCGGCTCGCCGAGTGCATCAGCCCGGGTGGGGTGTTCTCGCTGTGGTCGAACGACCCCCCGGACGACACGTTCACCGCGATCCTGCAGACCGCGTTCGACGAGGCGGTGGCCGAGATCGTGACGTTTCCGAACGTGTTGATCGGAGCGGACACGAGCAGCACGATCTACGTCGCCAGTCGACGCTGAGCGATCGACGCCTCGTACACCTTCACGACCGACGTCGCCACGGCGCCCCACGCATATTTCTTCTCGATCAGTCGTTGCGCGTTCGCCGTCAGCTGCCGGGCGAGCTCCGGGTCGCGCAGCACCAGCTCGACGCTGTCGGCGAGGTCGTCCGGATTGCCCGGCTCGAACGTGAGCCCGGCGTCGGTGTCGGCGATGAGTTCGGCGAGCCCACCGGTGCGGGCCACGATCAGTGGGGCACCGGCGGCGAGCGCCTCGAGCGCGACAACGCCGAACGGCTCGTACAGGGAGGGGATGACCACGCAACCGGCCAGATGGACCAGATCTCGGAGATCTTCGTCGCCGACGAAACCGGGAAGAGCGATGAGGTCGCTGACCCCCTCCACATCGATCTGCGTCTGCAGCTCGGGCAGGTAGCTGCCGCGTCCGGCGATCACGCACGAGACGTCGGGTACCCGCGTCCGCAGTGTGCTCATCGCCCGCGCCAGCACCTGAAAACCCTTCTCGTACTGCACCCGGCCCCACGAGACGACCAGCGCTCCCCGTTTGGACGGGTGGTCGTGGCCGTCCCACAACTCCGGATCGATGCCGTTCGGGATCCGGATCACCTGTTCGGGAGAGAGTTCGAACCCGGTGACGAGTTGGTCCACCATGAAGCGGGTCGATGCGATGAGACGATCCGCCCGGAATGCCAGCCACCACTCGATGGAGTTGACGTCGGTCGGCTCGCCGATCGGGAGGTTGCCCCCGTGTCGCACCCGCTCGGTTCCGTGCATCGTCAAGACGAAAGGGACATCGTGGTGCCGGGCGAGCGTGTCGGCCGCCCACCCCACCTTCCAGTCGTGTCCGTGGACGACGTCGGGCCGCCAACCGGCCAGCGGGGAGTCGGCATCGAGCGCCAGCTGGACCAGCGCGTGATCGGCCGATGCGGTGAGCGCGAGGTACCGCTCGGCGGGAACATGGGGCAGACCGATGTCGGCGCGCAGCACCCGGACCGGCCCGGCCCGCTCGCTGTCGGGGTCCGCGCGCCGATCGGCGATCGTGAGCACGACGACCTCGTGGCCGGCGGTGGCGAGCGCGCGGCTCAGTCCGAACACGTGGGCGGCGGTCCCGCCGGTCTCACGCGGCGGGAAATCCCAGGTCAGCATCAGCACGCGCACAGCACGACCGTAACCCCGATCCGTTACGGTGGTCGCCGATGTCGTCACACGACCAGTTGATCGGCGAACTCGACCTCCATCTCTTCGCAGAGGGGACCCATCGCCGATTGTGGGAACTCCTCGGGCCGCAACCCGTCGGCGCCGCTCCCGACGGCGCTCGTTCGACGCGGTTTTCGGTCTGGGCCCCGAACGCGCAAACGGTCGCCGTCGTCGGCGACTGGAACGGCTGGGCTCCCGAGACGCTCGAGCGGGTCGAGCCGCACGGTCCGACCGGGATCTGGTCGGTCGTGTCGAACGACGCGCGACCCGGAGACTGCTACAAGTTCGAGATCACCACGTCCGAGGGTCGGACCATTCGCAAGGCCGACCCGATGGCGCGCCAGACCGAGCAGCCGCCGAGCGACGCCAGCGTCGTGCCGAGCTTCGACGAGTTCGAATGGTCCGACGACGAATGGATGATGCGGCGCGGCGACACGCTGGCGGGCAGCGCACCCATGCGGGTCTACGAGGTGCACCTCGGATCGTGGCGCCGATCGGTCGACGACTGGGACGACCTCGCCGAGCAGATCGGGGCCCACGTCCTGCGGCTCGGCTTCACCCACGTCGAGTTGTTGCCGATCGCCGAACATCCCTTCGGGGGTTCGTGGGGCTATCAGGTCTCGGGCTACTACGCACCGACCGCCCGTTTCGGCGACCCCGACGGGTGCCGCCGGTTCGTCGACGCGCTCCACCGCCGCGGCATCGGGGTGATCGTCGACTGGGTGCCGGCCCACTTCCCGAAAGACGACTGGAGCCTCGGACGCTTCGATGGGACCGCGCTCTACGAGCACTCCGATGCGCAGCGGGGCGAGCACCCCGACTGGGGGACCTACGTGTTCGACTACGGGCGCAACGAGGTCCGCAACTTCCTCGTGGCCAATGCGCTCTACTGGCTCGACGAGTTCCACGTCGACGGTCTGCGAGTCGATGCTGTTGCGTCGATGCTGTACCTCGACTACTCACGAAAAGACGGGGAATGGAGTTCGAACGAGTACGGAGGGCGGGAGCACATCGAGGCGATCCGGCTGCTGCAGGAGACCAACACCGTCGTCGGCGACGAGTTCCCCGACGTGGTGATGATCGCCGAGGAGTCGACCGCCTGGCCCGGCGTCACCCACCCGGTCGCCGATGGTGGCCTGGGGTTCAGCCACAAGTGGAATCTCGGCTGGATGCACGACTCACTCGGCTACATGGAACTGGACCCCGTCCACCGCGCCCACCACCACAACGAGATGACGTTCGCGCAGCTCTACGCATACAACGAGCGCTTCGTCCTGCCGCTCAGCCACGACGAGGTCGTCCACGGCAAGGGCAGTCTCCTGGCGAAGATGGGAGGCGACGACTGGCAGAAGTTCGCCGGGCTCCGAACCCTGCTCGCCTGGCAATGGTCGCTGCCCGGCGCACCGCTGCTGTTCATGGGCGCCGAGCTCGCCCCCTGGCAGGAATGGAACGATGCGGCCGAGCTCCCGTGGCACCTCCTCGAACACGCCGCCCATCGCGGCGTCCACGACGTCATCGCCGAGATGAGCCGTTCGGCCGATGCATTCCCCGCGCTGTGGCGCCGAGACACCGACCCCGCCGGATTCCAGTGGCTCGACGCCGACGACGCCGCGCACTCGATGTACTCGTTCCTGCGATGGGATGACCACGGTGCGGCGGCGGTGGCGTGCATCGCCAACTTCACGCCGGTCCCACGTCCGGGTTACCGGGTCGGACTGCCGTGGAACGGCGAGTGGGAAGTGGCCCTCGACACCGACGCGGCGGCCTGGTGGGGAAGTGGGCACCGTTCGCCCGGTCCGGTCGTCGCAACATCCGACGAGCCGTGGCAGGGGCAGCCGTCGTCAGCGCTCCTGGATGTCGGCCCGATGTCGATGCTCTGGCTGGCGAGCCCCGTCAAGCCCTGACGCCGACCGAACGGAGGGTGGCGGCGGCCTCCTCGGGGGCGACGATGTTGATCAGCACGCCGGTGCCCCGCTCGAAGCCGGCCTGCGTGGTCACCTGCGGCCAGATGTGCAGGTGCCAATGGTAGTCACCGGTGTGCTGGTGCGGGGCGGTGTGCAGCCCGACGTTGAACGCGACGTCACCGAGCGCCTTGTTGAGGTGCGCGATCGCGTCGCGCAGTGCGATGCCGACCGCGCGCAGCGACGCATCCGACGCATCGGGCAGGTGGGCATGTTGCTCGAGCGGCACGATCATCATCTCGTACGGCACACCGCTGGCGAACGGACACATCACCACGACGTCGTCGTTGGCGATGACGATCCGATGATCGGCCGCGAGTTCGGCTTCGACCGTGGTGGCGAGCAGCGACCCTCCGGCGAACCGGGCGAATGCGCGCTCCTCGTCGAGCACCTCGCTCGGCACGAAGGGCAGACCGAGGATCTGGCCGTGGGGATGGGCAATCGATGCACCGGCCTCCCGACCGTGGTTGACGATCACCTGGGTGTAGCGGACGAACGGCAGCGCCGAGTGTTCTGCGAGACGTCGCTTCAGCACGAACATCAGCTCCGCAGCGTGGTCGTCGTCGAGTTCGTGCAGACCACCGTCGTGTTCACGCTCGTAGACGAACACCTCGTGGATGCCACTCGCCTCTGCCTTGACATGGACCGGTCCGAGGTTGTGCACGGTGAATGCGTCGTCGCCGTCGAAGGCCGGATACAGGTTGGGGATCACGCGCATCGACCAGGTTCCGTCGCCTTCGGTGGTCTCGAGTGCCGGTGGCGTCTCCTCCTCGTTGCCGGGGCAGAAGGGGCACGGACGGTCGAGGTTGAAGTCGTCGCTCTGATCGCGCGGCGCGAAGTCGCTCGGGCGCTCGGCCCGGTCGGGAACGATCGTCACCCATCGCCCGTTGAGGGGGTTCAGCCGCATCTGACTCATCTTGTGAACAGGTTACGACGTGACCACCCCAGAAGGGTGACACGAGCGTTCAGGTCGCCGACGGTTCGTCTTCGGCGTCGCCGGACACGTCGTCGATGATCTCCGAAGCGAGCGAACCGATGCGAATGTCGGGCACGGGTCGACCGGATCGCTCACTCAGCATGGCGTTGAGCATCTCGCGCCGGTCGAGCCGATTCTGGTTCCAGCGATGCATCCCCCAACCGATGAGCGCGCCGACGCCGAACACGACCAGCCCACCGACGCCGTCGAGCCAGAAGTGGTTGGCGGTGACGATGATGCAGAACAGCGTCGTCGCCGGATACAACAGGACCGTCACTCTGGCCCAGCGTCGTCGGAGCAGCGGCCAGATCGCCAGCGCACACCACGTCGACCACCCGATGTGCAGGCTCGGCATCGCGGCGTACTGATTCGAGATCGACGCGACTTCCTCGGAGTCGAATCGCCAGGGCCCGCCGTAGACGCTGAGCGTGTCGACGAATCCGAAGCCGTTGTCGCCCGTGAACGTCTTCTCCTTCCCGGATCGCAGGTTGCTCGGTACGCAGGCGCCGCCGAACTCGACGCTCTCGGCGCTCGGGCACGGCTGGTCGAGCAATCGCGGCGGCATCAGCGGGAAGAACGCGAACCCGATGATCGCCAGTGCGGTCATCGCGGCGAGGGTGTTGCGCCACTGGGGGAACACGTCGGCACGCCTGAAGAACAACAGGACGAAGACGGCCAGGGTGACGAAGAAGTGCGCAGTGCCGTAGTACACGTTCCAGAACTGGATGAACCACTTCTGAGCGAGGAAGAACTCCTGGACCGATTCTTCGTGGAACAGGCCGAGGAATCGCTCGATCCGGATGACGCGCTCGGCATTGTGGAAGGCCGCTTCGGGCACACCGTCGGCTGCGATCTGATTGGAACCGAAACGGTTCCGGATCCACGAGTAGACGAGGTAGAAGGCGACGACGATCAACGCCTCCTTCCACCAGTGCAGCCGGTGGACACGCTCGGGAGCGTCGACGGTGGGGCTCCCCTCGGTCATCGGGGGTACTGTATTCGCGTCGCTCGTCAGGCGGGGCAGCACTTCTCGAGGAACGATGCCCGATCCACCAGCGCCCGGGTGATCTTGCCGGCGGCGACGAGGCCACCGCGGTCCGACACCGACACGGTGAACGTGAGTCGACGCCCGTCGATCTTGTCGAGAACGGCCTCGGCGGTCACGGTCCCCCCGACCGGGGTGGGTTGCAGATGGTCGACCCGGATCCGCATTCCGACCGACGCAACCGAGTCGTCGAGGGCGTCGGAGAGCGCGACCACGGTCGCCTCTTCGCACAGCGCGATCAGGCGAGGTGTCCCGAGGACGTCGATGTCGCCCGAGCCGAGCGCGAGCGCGGTGTCGCTGTCGCTCACCACGAGGCTTGCCGTTCCACGCATTCCCGTCTCGACCCTCACCGTACCGACGCTAACGCGCCGGGTCTCACGTGACACTCAGGGGAGGTAGTCACCGACGACCGCTGCGGTGCGGTCGTACGAAGCCTGGAGGACGGATCGCCGCGCCTCGTCGAGGTCGTCGCGGGCGAGTTGGGCGCCGACATCGCGGATGATCCA
>Ga0316197_10003844_pt1 | contig 10699 bp, 8 predicted proteins | sample OudBiesiAoxic_MG_FD_204939 | JGI IMG/M metagenome (GOLD analysis project Ga0316197, IMG submission 204939) | Coastal sediment microbial communities from Oude Bieten Haven, Netherlands - site A oxic | ecosystem: Environmental > Aquatic > Marine > Coastal > Sediment | place: Netherlands... | reverse complement strand
ATGTGCGGGAAAACCGGCGCCGGCAAAAACTCGAACCTGACCATAGTTTCATGATTCGTGCGCGGGTTCCGGGCGGCATCTGCACACCGGCACAGTGGCTGGCTCTGGACGAGATTGCCACCACCTGGGCCAACCACAGTCTGCGTCTGACCACGCGCCAGGCCTTCCAGTTTCATGGTGTAGTGAAACGAGACCTCAAGAACAGCATACGGGCCATCAATGATTCATTGATGGACACCATTGCGGCCTGTGGTGATGTCAATCGCAATGTCATGTGCACCGCCCTGCCGCAGCTAAGCAATTTACATACCCGGGTCTATGCGGCAGCGGCCGGAGTCAGCGATCACCTGACACCCAATACCCGCGCTTATCACGAAATCTGGCTTGATAAGAAAAAGGTTTCCGACTCAACGGACAGTGAGCCGATCTATGGCGACCTGTATCTGCCCCGGAAATTCAAAATCGCCTTTGCCATCCCGCCTTACAATGATGTCGATGTCCTCGCGCATGATCTTGGCTTTGTCGCCACTGAAAAAGACGGGGAACTCACCGGTTTTACGGTCACCGTGGGAGGTGGGATGGGCGCGACCCATGGCGACCCAACCACCTACCCCCTACTGGCGAAAGCAATCGGTTGGTGCCGGCCCGGACAGGTCAATGAAGTGGCCGAGGCCATTGTCACCATCCAGAGGGATCACGGTAATCGCGAAAGCCGCAAACACGCGCGTTTCAAATACACCGTTGAGAAACTCGGACTGGATTGGGTCAGGCAGGAACTGGCAGCCCGTCTGGGTTACATGCTTGAGCCGGCGCAGCCTTTTGAATTCACTCTCAATGGCGATGAATTTGGCTGGACACGCTCGGATGATGGTTTATCCCACCTGCTGTTATTCACACAGAACGGTCGCCTGGCCGATACGGACTTTGCATTACAACTCACGGGTATGCGTGAGATCGCCCGTATCCATCAAGGTGACTTTCGCCTGACCGCGAATCAGAACGTGGTGATCGCCAACGTCACCGATAACCAGGTGCTGGTCATCGATGAACTGGCAGCCAGGTATGGCCTGGATAGTTATAAGCAAATCACGAAGCTGCGTTTGCATTCAATCGCCTGTGTGGCACTGCCGACCTGTGGCCAGGCCATGGCGGAGGCAGAACGCTACCTGCCGGACCTGATCGACAAAATCGAAAAACAGCTTGAATCACATCAGCTGCTGGACCAGGCCATAACCATACGTATGACCGGTTGTCCGAACGGGTGTGCACGCCCCTACCTGGCAGAGATTGGTCTCGTGGGAAAAGCACCCGGCCGTTTCAATTTACACCTGGGTGCGAACTTTGACGGCACCCGTCTGAACCGGATGATTCTCGAAAATGCCAATGAGGTGGAAATTCTCGCGGCACTGGATGAACTGTTTGCTGAATACAGCACAAACAGGAAGACCGGCGAGAGTTTCGGTGACTACTTTGTCCGCACCCACCATGTGCCACAGTCAGAGGAAAACACGGATGTCTGAACCTAAATTGAAACTCTGCGTACCCGAGCCGCAACAGGGCTGGTCTGATTCACAGGTTGGTGCCATCGCACCATGCATGGAAAAGTTGTCGGCGGCTGAGCGAGTGCAATGGGCGCTGGATTACCTGCCCGGCCAGGCCGTCCTGACCTCAAGTTTTGGCGCACAATCCGTGGTCATGCTACATCTGGTGACAGCACTGAGGCCTGACATTCCAGTCATATTAATCGACACGGGATACCTGTTCCCGGAAACCTATGCCTATGTTGACGAGTTAAAAGAAAGGCTTTCACTCAACCTGCAGACCTTCCGTGCAAAGATGTCACCCGCCTGGCAGGAAGTGCGGTTTGGGTGTCTCTGGGAACAAGGTGTCGACGGTATCAGGCAGTACAACCAGATTAACAAGGTCGAGCCAATGGCACGAGCACTACAGGCAACAGGGGCAGGAACCTGGTTTAACGGCCTGCGACGAAACCAGTCAGACAGCCGCCAGGACACCAGGATCGTTGAGACACATCAGGACCAGGTCGTTAAGGTTCATCCACTAGCTGATTGGAGTGATCGGGATATCCACGCCTACATCAGGGCCTTTAACCTGCCCCGCCACCCGTTGGAGGAAGCAGGTTATGTCTCTATTGGTGACCATCACACTTCCAAGCCGCTGGGGCCGCTGGACAATGCCGAGGAAACCCGTTTTTTCGGCCTCGTACGCGAGTGTGGCATACATCAACCGGAGCGCTTCGCCCTGCCCGATTCAGTCGGCTAAATGTGGATTTCAGTAACTTTGTTTATATTGCCCAAGCTGAGACACTGGTGGTGCAGCGAGGGTCCAGAATGAACGGCGTATCAAGTTACAGAGGGGAGTCGGGTTGCTGCCACCGGCACCGTCATCTGTCGGGAACAGATGAGCGAGCGACCAGGGATGGCTTGAGCGGGTCCCGGGGGTAGCTGCCCGGCGCGCCACCAGTCTATCTTACAGCGACCTTTAAGACGGTTTAGTCAGGCATCAACGCTGGAATTCACAATCACTCCTCATGTTTCACCTGTCGGCTTTAACATGACCCGGCACAACTAGTGCTGAATTGGGCGCCGAATAAGGGGTGTTTTTGTACCGGTTTGATACCCGGAAAAGAAATGACATTTTCGCCTTCACTTTGTCCATGGATGGCCTGGTCGATACCACGCTTGCTGGCTCCAGGTACCAGTTTGTCCAGAAATTCATACATGTAGTCATTGAGGAAACGATCCCTGCGAAAACCAACCCAGGTGGTAAGTCTCGGGAAGAGCCTGCCCGTGTCGATTGCTATGAGATCGGAGTCGCGCTGTTCGTCATAGGCCATGCATGACACGATGCCAATGCCCATGCCCTTGCGTACATACGTCTTGATAATGTCTGGATCCTGCGCTGTAAAAACAACATTGGGCTCCACGCCCGCATTGCTAAATACCTGCCCCAGAGAGGACTCTTCATTAAACGAATAGGTATAGGAAATAATCGGATGCCTGACAATGTCGGCCAGCGTGGGGTTGTCGATTTTGGCCAGTGGATGGTCGCGTGTCACCAGTATGATCCGCTCCCAACTGTAGATCGGAAAGGTCACGAGGTTTTCAAACAATTCACTTTCTCCGGAAGCGATAGCAAAATCTGCCTCACGGTCGAGTACCTGTTGTGCGATCTGCTCGGAAGTTCCCTGGTGAAGACGTAAACCGATGTCCGGGTACTGGCGATGAAACAGATCCAGCATGTCAGGTAATACATAGCGGGCCTGGGTGGTGGTGGTTGCGATGATCAGTTCACCTTTGAGTTCGCCGGAGAGTTCACTCGACAAGGCCTTGATATTCTCCGTTTCCGAGAGGATGATGCGCGCCCGCTTTACCACCTTCTGACCGGCATCTGTGAGGGCAGCCAGACTTTTGCCCTTGCGCACAAACAAATACAGGGATAGCTCATCCTCCAACAGGCGAATCTGCTTGCTTACCCCGGGCTGGGAAGTAAAGAGCACCTCGGATGCGGCGGTTATATTCAAACCGTTATCCACAATGGCCACCAGGTATCGTAATTGTTGTAGCTTCATCAGCCAGTCCTCATTCCTGTCATTTCAAAGTTTTCTAACGCCCAAAAAAAAACCACCCGCCTTGTGGGCGGGTGGTTTTGCAAATTATGTTTCAGAAACAGATCAGCAGGCCACACACCCCGGGGGTCGCGGACACATACACATACATACCAACACGTTTGTTTTTAACATACCTGACACTGTTCCATTAACTTCTGCTTTGAGCATAGATATAAATTCACGATAAGACAAGTGATTATCTGTGATCACTTATAACCATTTGGAATAAGGCCGTAAATACCGTTGGGACAAAACATGATCCCGGAACTAATTAGTAGCAGCCTTAAGCGCCGCTTTCATATCCGGCGGTGCAGACAGGAATTCCAGGCAGGCCACGTTTTCTGTTTCATCTATGAAAGGATAGCCGGTCTCTTCCAGGAAGCGGTGAAATGCGTCTTCGTCCTCTGCAGGAACCAGGAAACCGGCCAGAATCCGGGCATTGGCCGCAGCGTGATTGCGGTAGTGAAACAGGCTGATGGACCAGCGCCCGGCCAGTACTGACAGGAACTCAAGCAAGGCACCGGGGCGTTCGGGAAACTCAAAGCGATACAGTCTTTCACGTTCGCTGGAAGGCAAACGTCCACCGACAAGGTGACGCATATGCAGCTTGGCAACCTCATTATCAGACAGGTCTTTAACCCCGTAGCCACCTTTGATCAGCTTTTCCTGCAAATGGCTGGACGACTCCTGTAAGCGCACACCTACGAATATGTGTGCGTGCTTTCTGGAGGCGAAACGATAATTGAACTCAGTGACCGAAGACTGACCCAGAATCCTGCAGAACTCCAAAAAACTGCCCGCGCGTTCCGGAATCGTCACAACTAAAAGCGCTTCTGTGCCCTCACCCAGGGCACAACGCTCCACGATGTGACCGAGGCGGTCAAAGTTGACGTTGGCACCACTGAGCAAGGCCACCCAGTCACCTTCCGGCACGCTGTTTTGCGCCTCCCGGGCCGCGTACTGTATGGCGCCTGCAACGGAAAGTGCCCCCGCCGGCTCGACCGTGGCCCGTACTTCTTCAAAAGTTGACTTCACCGCCGCACAGACCTGGTCGACACTGACCGTGATCACCTCATCCACCAGTTCACGGCACATTTCAAAAGTGAGGCTACCCACTTTGCGCACCGCAACACCATCCGAAAATATACCGGTCGTGCCAATATCAACGGGATGACCAGCTGCCAGGGCTGCCTTCATACTGGCAGCGTCTTCGGGCTCAACACCAATGATGCGAACCTGCGGGTAAACCGCCTTGACGGTGGCTGCCACACCAGCGGCCAGACCGCCGCCGCCGATTGGTATGAAAATTACACCTGGCGGTGTCTCAAGCTGCTGGGTCAATTCGATACCCAGGGTACCCTGGCCGGCAATGACCTCGGCATTATCAAAAGGGTGAATAAAATACCCACCACTTTGCTCACTGAATGCGATGGCCATCTCACAGGCGGTATCGTAATCATCACCACAAAGTTCAATATGTGCACCCAGGGCCTTAACGGCACGGATCTTTATTTCAGGTGTGGTCAACGGCATAAATATGGTCGCTTTTACACCAAGCTCACGGGCTGACATGGCAACACCCTGTGCGTGGTTACCCGCCGAGGCTGCAACCACCCCCTTGCTGCGCTCCTCTTCAGACAATTGCCGTATACAGTTGTAGGCTCCGCGCAACTTGAATGAATAGGTTGTTTGCATATCCTCACGCTTCAACCACAGCGTGTGACCAATGCGGGCCGATAATGCAGGTGCGCTATCCAGTGGTGTGCGGCGCACCAGGTCGTAAAGCGGGGCCGTCAACGCGCGCCGGAGATAATCCTGGGCAATTTTAGTCATTTACAGCCCGGACTTGCCTGTTAGCAGAAAATCTCTTTCTGACCGCGGCACCCGCTTCACTGGTATTCAGCGTGCCACCCAGGTCCGACGTACATTCACCGTCAGAAATACAATCGGACATGGCTTTTTCAATCTGGTCTGCCGCTTCTTTCATATCCAGGCTATAGGCAAACATCATGGCAACAGATGCCAGCATTCCAAACGGGTTGGCGATACCTTTGCCGGCGATATCAGGTGCTGAACCATGGATGGGCTCGTACAAACCGAATTTACCGGCGGCCAATGAGGCCGAAGGCAGCATGCCCATGGAACCGACCAGCATGGATGCCTCATCTGTCAGTATGTCACCGAACATGTTTTCGGTCACGATGACGTCAAACCGTGCCGGGTTGGAAATAAGGTACATGGCTGCAGCATCGACCAGGATGGTTTCGTAGGACAGGTCCTGAAACTCGGCCTGCATGATCTCTTCGGTGACCTTACGCCATAGACGCGACGTGGCCATGACATTGGCCTTGTCAATCATGGTCAAGTTACCGCTGCGTTGCCGTGCAATATCACCGGCCATTCTTACGACGCGCTCGATTTCAAGACGTGAATAGGTGCAGGTATCGGAGGCAAAATCATCGCCCTCCACTTTCTCACCAAAATAACTGCCGCCGGTTAACTCCCTGACGACCATCATATCGACGCCTTCCAGGTATTCGGCTTTAAGCGGGCTGGCATCCAACAGTTTCGGGTGCAGACGCACCGGACGCAGATTGGCAAACAAACCCAGCTCCTTGCGTATTTTCAGCAGCCCCTGTTCAGGTCTTACCTTCGCATCCGGGTCAGACCACTTGGGGCCACCAACGGCACCGAGCATCACCGCATCGGCTTCGCGACACACTGCCAGCGATGCCTCGGGTAAGGGGTCGCCGGTTGCGTCTATGGCCGCACCGCCAATTAGCGCGGTTTTTAGCTCAAGGCTCATTCCATGCGCTTTGGCAACGGCGTTGATCAGCAATTCAGCTTCAGCCGTAACCTCGGGCCCAATCCCGTCACCGGGCAGCAGGACAATCTTTGCGTTCATCGGTTTTCCTCGTATGCCACGATGGCATCTTCCGCCTGGTTAAGAAATTCGAACCTGTCCAAACCGCGTAACAGGCAATGACGTGCGAATGGGTCAATTGAAAACTGCCAATGATGTTCAATGCCATCCGCCGTCCTGACGATCACTTTGCACTGCTCCAGATCGACCGTGATTTCCTCACCGTCCATTTGCATCAGCGTGGCGTGCTGGTCTGCTTCAAGCACCACCGGCAACAGACCCACATTTTGTGAATTACTTTTGAAAATATCAGCGATCTGCGAACTGATCACCACCCGGAATCCAAAACCCAGCAATGCATGCGGGGCATGTTCACGGGAAGAGCCACAGCCAAAATTATGTCCTGCCACCAAAATGGGGCTGTGAGGTGCACGCGGCTCATTCAGTACATGTCCGGGCTTTGGCTCACCGTTTGAATCGAGTCGCCAATCTGCGAAAAGATGATCGCCAATACCGTCAAAATCTGTTGCTGTCAGAAAGCGCGCGGGAATGATCTGGTCGGTGTCGATATTTTCCTGTTCCAGCACCAATACCGGACCGGTTAACTTTGTAATGGCCTTCATCGGTTGACCTCCAGGGATTCAAGATCCGACAAACCTGCAACACGCCCCATGACGGCACTGGCTGCTGCTGTCTGAGGACTCGCCAACAAGGTACGTGAACCTGAACCCTGGCGCCCTTCAAAATTCCGGTTGGATGTCGAAACAGCGGTTTCACCCGGCGCCACAAGGTCTCCATTCATCGCAAGACACATCGAACAGCCCGGCAAACGCCACTCGGCACCGGCTGCGCTGAACGTCTCGTGTAAGCCCTCGCTTTCCGCCTGTCTGCGAACGCTTTCCGATCCTGGCACGACCAGCATGCGTACATGACTGGCGACACTCCGTCCGCGAATAACATCCGCGGCGGCACGTAAATCGCTGAGCCTTCCATTGGTACAACTTCCAATAAAAACCACGTCCACACGTCGCTCACTCATCTGTTGTCCGCCCTCAAATCCCATGTAATGCAGGGCTTTTTCATGGCTGACGGACTGGGCGAGTGGTACCGGCTCACCGATATCGACGGACATTCCCGGATCGGTACCGTAGGTGATGGCAGGACGCATGGCCGATGCCTCAAGTGTTACCTCACTGTCATATATCGCGCCCGGGTCTGAGGCCAGTTGCAGCCACTTAGCGGCAGCCTGACCAAATTCTTCACCCTTGGGCACCCTTGCCCTGCCACGCAGGTAATTGATGGTGGTCTCATCGGGAGCGATCATACCGGCACGTGCACCGGCCTCGATCGTCAGGTTACAAAGCGTCATGCGGCCTTCCATATCCAGGCTGCGCACAGCTTCACCTGCATATTCGATGACAAACCCTGTTCCGCCATTCATACCCAGGTAACGGATGATATTAAGGGCCAGATCCTTGGCGGTGACACCGTCAGGAAGTTTGCCATTGACATTGATTCGCATGCTTTTGGGTTTGTTCTGCAGCAGGCACTGCTTGGCCAGTACATGACCGACCTCGGTGGTGCCGATACCAAACGCCAGTGAGCCAAAGGCACCGTGGGTGCTGGTATGGCTGTCGCCGCAAACGATGGTCATACCCGGTTGTGTTGCTCCCAGTTCAGGACCCATCACGTGCACGATGCCACGGTACGGGCTGTCCCAGTCGTGTAGTTCAATACCAAACTCGCGGCAGTTATCACGCAGGGTTTGTACCTGTCGTTTTGCCTGAGGTGTGTAGTAGGGCCGCTCACCATTGCTGTCCGCAGGCAGGGTTGGTGTTGAATGATCCAGTGTTGCCAGGGTCCGCCCGGGTCTGCGTACGCCGATGCCTTTTTCGCGTAACAGGTCAAAACCCTGTGGGGATGTCACCTCGTGGACGAGGTGCAGATCAATATAGATAATGGCGGGTGTGGATTCGCTTTGTGCTTTCACCTGGTGTGAATTCCACAGCTTGTCGAACAGGGATTCAGGTGCGGACACCGCTCACCTCCTGCGATTCATCGCTTGAATATTTGTTTTTCATTTGTTCTTGATCTTCTCTTATCGGCATTAATCGGTGACCATCTCAGGCCACATCTGATTGTCTGACCTGGTCGGCATTGCGTATTGCGCGATTGACGATCTCAAGCAGTGCTTCAGCACAGGCGGCGACGATATCGGTCGATAAACCATGACCGCTGTATTCCACGCCATCTACCTTGGCCCGCATGTTGGCCTCACCCTGTGCGTCCTCACCCAGCGAGATACTTCGCATGGCCAGGCTGAGTACTTCGATCTTGGTTTCGGTAACCAGTTCAAGTGCCTCCACAATGGCATCGACCGGTCCGTCACCATCACCCGTGTGGGTACTGGTGGTGCCATCTTCATGGGCGAGGGTCAGCGAGGCGGATGGTGTGGTTTCGCCATTGACGCGACTGACAACGCTCAACCAGTTCAATGACCAGGGGCCCATGGTACTGGTCTCATATCCTGTAATGATGGCTTCGAGATCAGAGTCAAAGACGCGTTTTTTGACATCGGCCAGGTCTTTAAAGCGTGTCATGATGGCCGCGACCTCGTCTTCTTCCAACTCATAGCCCATTGTTTTTGCCCGGTCGACCACTGCATGGCGACCACTGTGCTTGCCCAGAATCAACTGGGAATCCTGGACCCCGACATCCGCCGGTTTCATGATTTCGTAGGTCTCGCGTGCAGCCAGCATGCCATGCTGATGAATACCAGCCTCATGGGCAAAAGCATTTTCACCAACTATCGCCTTGTTCCGCGGCACAAAATTACCGGTCACGGCCGCCAACAGGTTACTGGCAGATGCCAGGCGCGTGGTATCGACGCCGATTTCAACATCGTAGTGATCAGCGCGCGTACGCAGGGCCATAACGACTTCTTCCAGCGCACAGTTACCGGCACGCTCGCCGATGCCATTGAGTGCGCATTCAATCTGGGTCGCACCGCCCTCAACCGCAGCAAGCGAATTTGCAACTGCCAGACCGAGGTCATTATGGCAATGGGTACTCATGTGTACATTTTCGATACCGGGTACCGTCTTGCTCAGCCAGCTGAACAGTTCAAACATTTCGGTTGGAGTGGAATAGCCGACGGTATCGGGAATGTTCACCGTGGTGGCGCCGGCTTCTATAACAGCCTGCAAGACCTCGGCAAGGTATTCCCTTTCGGTCCGTATGCCGTCTTCGGCAGAAAATTCAACGTCATCACAAGCGCCCCTGGCCAGCGTTACAGCGTTAACGGCATGACGAATGACCTCGTCAGGCGTCATCTTGAGCTTCAGGTCACGGTGAATGGGGCTGGTGGCTATGAACGTATGAATACGTGCATTTTCGGCGGGCTCAATCGCTTCGATCGTGCGTTCGATGTCGCGTGGGATGGTACGGCACAAACCGGCAATAACCGGCCCGCGTATTTCGGATGCAATTGCACGTACCGCTTCAAAATCACCCGGAGATGCTGCTGGAAAGCCGGCTTCGATGATATCCACCTTCATGTCCGCCAGTACCCTCGCAACCCGCAGTTTCTGTCCCAGGCTCATACTGAAACCGGGACTCTGTTCACCGTCTCTCAGCGTGGTATCAAAAATCTTAACTCTGCGGCTCATCTATATTCTCCTGGTAACGGGGCGGATGCCCGGTGTGCGCGGTTTGGTCGCCGTGGCCGGCTTGAGTTCAACATGAAAAACATCGTGTAACCGTTCCAGTTGGCGCTTTAGCAGATCACCGGGGCGTGTGGATGATACCTGAACTTCCATCCTCCGACCGCTACTATCTACTTCGCCAACCGAACATTTGCCGAGACTGAAACCCCTGCGTTCAATCAATCCCAAAGTCCTGATTACCGCTCCCTCGGAGCCGCTGAGTTGTATGGTTAAAGTGTGGTTCATATCTTTAATACCTTTCTCTTTAAGAGTTTGACCGCATCATTTTGTGGTTGGGTTTACCCGGTGGAACCAGGGGCCAGACGTTTTCCATCGAGTCGATGGCTACATGCAACATGGCAGCAGTGTCTGTGTTCAGCAGCCAATTAAGGGCTTCATTGACCTCTTCAGGCTCTTTTATACTGCGGGCCTGGATACCAAATGCCCTTGCGACCGCGGCAAAATCGGGATTATCGGTAAGATGCACTTCACTATAATTAC
>Ga0316197_10003842_pt1 | contig 10701 bp, 8 predicted proteins | sample OudBiesiAoxic_MG_FD_204939 | JGI IMG/M metagenome (GOLD analysis project Ga0316197, IMG submission 204939) | Coastal sediment microbial communities from Oude Bieten Haven, Netherlands - site A oxic | ecosystem: Environmental > Aquatic > Marine > Coastal > Sediment | place: Netherlands... | reverse complement strand
CGGCTTAGGCCCAGATAATTCAATTGTTGGAGCGAAGACCATAAATTTTGTTCGTCAATAATGTCACTACAATTTACTGCAATAGCTAATTGATCAGAAAATAAAGGGAATGAAGCCAGTGGCGATTCTATAGGAAGTCTATCAAAGCCAAGTTGTATATTACCTGACAATAATTCATCGATTTGGTTGTGTGAGGGCATATCGTTGAGCGTTACATGCACATCAGGGCACAGTTGTTTAAACATGGCGATATACCTTGGCGCTTCATGGTAGGTGGAAATACCAAAAGCGATGTCCAAATGCCCATAAGTTCCTTCCGCGACGAAATTAGATAGCGTTTGAAACGATTCGAAATTTCTAATCATTCGCCAAGCCTCGGGTAACAATATTTGCCCGACTTGTGTTAGTTCTGCACCGTGACGACCTCGCTCGAACAGTACAACTTTTAATTGTTTTTCCAATCTCTTGATTTTTTTTGTTAGCGCAGATTGCGTAACACAAAGGTGTTCTGATGCGACACGATAGTTTCTATCGTGAGCTAGCTGACAAAAAGCGTGAAGTTGATCTATATCCATTCTTCTAAGGACTTAAAAGGGGAATTTTTATCATTATACGTAATGAATGATCATTTTTATACTTATCTTGTGGACTATGGTTCTCTGGACTTACCTTCTTGATCTCACTTTTACGAAACGACGGATGGATTTCGCTATATGTTGAATGAATACAGTATTCAAGCACTCGGCTTTTTAGCATTTGGTATCAACCTCTTCGCTGTATCAACGGTAAGCGACAATCGAATGCGAGCGTTAATATGCTTGTCATGTCTTACTTTTTCTGTGCATTACACTTTGATGGGGGCATTTGTTGCAGGGCTAAATCTGTTTGTGAACTCTATACGAGCGTTCGTGTCCTTGAAGTTTAAAGGAGTAAAACTGTTTTTTATATTCCTTGTGATTCAAATCTCTATGAGTGTTTATTTCTACACAGAACCTAGGGACATACTCCCCGCCATTGCCTCCTCGCTCAGTTGTTATGCGCTGTTTTGCGCAGAAGGAATGCGAATGAGGATTGCATTCTTGTTCTGCACCCTCTTGTGGATGATAAATGCATTTATTGTGGGTTCATATGGTGGGTTATTGAATGATATTTTTAATGCGATGGTATTGTGCATTACTATTATTAGGTTGTACCGTAGTCGCGAATTACAGGCATCGTCTTAGAGAGGAAAGGTGGTGTCGGAATATAAATTATGTATTTATCCGGAAGGATTTACAGGCACCGTCGATAATATTTTAGAGTTTGAAAGACCGACGGTATCATCAATAACAAAGTCTCTGAAAATGATATTATAGCATTCATATTAAAGAATGGGAGCTAGAGTTATCTAGCTCCGCATGCGTATTCACTTCAAAGGTTAAGGGATGAGTAATACCTTGACTGATTCCGGACTAGACGCTACTTCAAATGCATTTTCCCAATCAGTTATTGAGTACTCGTGAGTAACAATACCGTCAGCTGTAATGAGGCCTCTTTGGAAAAGGTTGATGACGGTTTCATAACAGTTCGGACCTAAGTGAGCACCACGAATATCTAATTCTTTTCTATCACCGATGATAGACCAGTCTGCCGTAGTCTCTTGACCAAATACACTAAATTCAACGAAACGACCTAACTTTCTAATCATATCTAGGCCTTGGGTTACCCCGGCAGGGACGCCAGTCGCTTCAATGTATATATCACAACCATAACCTTCAGTAAGCGCTTTTACTTTTGCTACAGCATCTTCTTTCATGGGGTTAATAACTAAATCTGCACCATAAGATTTTGATAGCGCCAATCTATCATCTAAAGTGTCTATAACTATCAGTGCCTTAGGTGTTTTCAGTTTAGCGGCTTGAACCATACCTAGGCCTAATGGACCAGCACCAGCAATGACAACCACGTCATTAAAGCCAATTTCCGCTCTATTAACAGTATGAATAGAACATGCCATCGGCTCTATTATTGCCGCTTCAGCAAGACTAATAGAATTGGGAATCTTATGAACTCTGGAATTCTTCTTGAATAGCATGTATTCAGCCATACCACCATCAGCGATTTTACTTTGAAAACCATACATATCATGCGGCTCACACATCCAGTATTGACCTGATTTACAGAAACGACATTTTCCACAAGGAAGTATTTGTTCGGCGATAACTCTGTCTCCGATCACAACATCAAACGCCTCGCCAGCTCCCTCACCCATTTCGATCACAGTACCGAAAAACTCATGACCAGGTACAACGGGTGTTTTCACCCAAGGGTTGTCCCCCCAAAACATCTCAGCGCCAGAGTGGCACTTGACATCACTAGCACAAATGCCACATGCCCCCACTTTTATTAGCAACTCCCCTTTCTCAGGTCTTGGTATGGGTGTTGTTTCAAGACGATAGTCGGTAGGGCCATGGTTGATAATTGCAGTCATCACTTCAGGTATTGAGTTTTTCATATTTAGACCTTGTATGTTAACGTTGTCATTTGAAGTTGGTATTAATTTTTCTATACAAATAAATCACGCAATAATTGAGAGATACGAGTGTAATGTGTACTTCAATGTGATTTAGTCATCTTATATCAATAGACAACCTTGCAATGTTAACGTCAACATAATTTGTGATATTTTTATGTATCCGTGATCTGCTTAACAATTAGGCATTGTGATTAAGATAATTTTATAAATGGACTGGGTTAAAAAAAAGGAGCTGCATAGAATAAAACATCAGTCCTCATAAGTTAATCATACTCTTTTAATGTGCTATCGATATAAACTCGTCGAGTTGAAACCGTTCCGTTGATAGTATCAAATATTAGTTTCCCCACAGCTTCCGCCCAGTCGAGTGGGTGATTAGAGATGCATGGTATTTTAGTGCCATATACGTCAGCATATGGCATATCATCTATGGAAAATACAAAAACCTCTTTTTTACCTAGTTCTTGTAATGATTTCAATATTGCCATACTGATCATTCCGTTGATTCCCACAATACAATCAGGCATGTTTGGAAGTGCTTGTATTGCTTTGTATATTGTTGGATAAGCCTCGTCGTAAGAGTAATCACTATTTATTATACTGATGTGTTCGTTCTCTATCCTAAGTCCACCAAGTAAACCACTTATTCTGTCTTGAGTTATCTCTGATTCGTTTGGTCCACCAATGATTAGGAAGCTTGAATGATTTTGTTTGGCTAGAAATTTCCCAGATCTAACGCCAATCTCAATATTATTCAAAAACACGCCTGGTAAGTTTGAACCTGGAATATCTCTATCGAATAGGACTATTGGGATTTGATAAGTATCGGCAAGTTCAAGGTATTCAGGAGTATAGCCTTCCTTATCGAGCACAACAGACAAAAGAATAGCACTCGCTTTATGGCTGAAAAGTGTGTTTATGGCGCGACTTTCCACTTCTTCTGATCCATTAGTTTCGAAAATCATAACCGTATAGCCTTTTTTATCAGCCATTAGACTCAATTTCTTGAGAATGATTGAATAGACAGGATTAAATGTACTATTAGTAACCACTCCGATAATTTTGCTTTGATTGTTTTTCAAGTTTCTGGCAAAAGCATTTGGTACATAATTGAGCTGCTTGGCGATACTCAATATTTTTTCTCGAGTTTCAGGTTTAACCTGTTCTGGTTTATTAAATGCTCTTGATACGGTGATATTAGTTACATTAGCCATGTTGGCTATATCAACTATCGTTACATTTCTCTTATTTTTCATTGCGTTACGTTCGCCTTCGGGTTTGTGGATATGCGCAATAGTTCTCTACATGGATAATTGCCAAAGAAATGGTTCTAGTAAATTTGGTCGACTCAATAGAGAGGTTACAGTATTTTATGAGCTACAGCACATTGTACAAATTGCAAGCACAACTTAGCTCACACTTTTCATATTATGACCAAGAATTCAATACATATATACTATATGTTGACGTTGTCATTGAGTCGTTTGATGATTTTTAATTAAAACTAAAATAGTTAAATAAGCAATCATTTATAAAATAATGATGACGTTAACATTTAATCAAACAATAACAAGGAATAATGCATGTCTCTTAAAAAGAAATTTTCTATAGGTATTGCCATTGCTTCAGCTCTTTGCATGGGATCTAGCTTCACAGCCCAAGCAAAAGACACTTTGAATATCGGAATGTCATTCCAAGAGATGAACAATGAATATTTTGTTGTAATGAAGCAATCTCTTGAAGCCGCTGCTGCCGATATTGGAGCCAATCTAATTATTACAGATGCACGTCACGATGTTTCAAAACAAATTAGTGATGTTGAAGATATGCTCCAAAAAGATATTGATATATTGCTGCTTAATCCAACTGATTCCGTTGGTGTTCAATCTGCCGTAATGTCTGCAAAGGAAGCCGGCGTAGTAGTCATTGCAATAGATGCACAAGCGGAGGGGCCGCTAGATTCATTCGTTGGTTCAAAAAATTACGATGCTGGTTATAAAGCAGGTATGTTCTTAGGAGAGAATCTTGGTGGTAAAGGTTCTGTGGCTATTCTTGATGGAATTCCCGTCGTGCCAATTCTTGAAAGAGTACGTGGTTTTGAAGCTGCAATGGTTAAATTCCCAGGGATTGAAATAGTTGACAAACAAAACGGTCATCAAGAGCGTTCTAAAGCTTTGAATGTAACAGAAAATATGCTCCAGGCTCATCCTAATCTAAGTGGTATATTCAGTGTGAACGATGTAGGCGCGATGGGGTCTTTAGCTGCTATCGAAGCATCTGGTGCCGATGTTAAATTAGTTTCGGTTGATGGTGCTCCAGAAGCAATCGAAGCTATCTTAAAGCCAAACTCCCCATTTATTGCTACTTCGGCTCAGTTCCCTCGTGATCAAATTCGTCTTGGTTTAGGCATTGGTCTAGCAAAACATTGGGGTGCAGAGGTTCCTAAAGTAGTACCTGTTGACGTGAAATTAATACAAAGAAGTAATGCAGAAGGCTTTAGTTGGTAAGAATGTAATGTTGCTCTCCATATGGAGAGCAACATTTATCTAGTGGAGAAGTGCCCAATGAGTTCATTACTTGAACTACGAGAAATAAGCAAAAATTTCCCCGGAGTTAAAGCTCTAAGTAATATAAACATATCTCTAAATAAAGGTGAGATACACGCTGTTTTAGGCGAAAACGGTGCGGGCAAGTCAACGTTAATGAAAGTACTCTGTGGGATCTATTCTAATGATGAAGGGAAAATTGTCATTGATGGGATAGAACGCAATTTCCCTACATATAACGACGCCATAGATGCTGGAATAGGTATCATTTTTCAAGAGTTCTCTTTGATTCCCTACCTCAACGCTGTAGATAATATATTTTTGAATCGTGAATTAACCAATCGTTTTGGACTTTTGAATCGAAACGTAATGAATGCGGAAGCAAAAACTATTTTCGAGACGTTAAAAATTGATATTGATCTAAGTATACCTATAGACCAACTTAGTGTGGCCGAACAACAATTTGTTGAGATAGCAAAAGCGTTATCTTTAAATGCAAAAATATTGGTTCTTGATGAACCAACAGCGACATTAACACCAACTGAAGCAACACACCTGTTCACTATTATGAGTGACCTGAAAAAGCGGGGCGTTGGCATGTTTTTTATTTCACATCACTTAGAAGAGATTTTTGAAATTTGTGACACTATTTCAGTACTGCGGGATGGAGAATATATAGCGACAACCCCGGTAAAAGATACCGATGTAGACAAATTGGTTGAGATGATGGTTGGCCGTAAGTTAGACAACGCATTCCCAGAAAAAATAAGTCATATAAATCATTCAAATATTGTGCTTGATGTTCCAGAAATACAGATCGACAAAGATGCTCCAGTAAATGGTTTTCAATTGCATGAGGGTGAAATTTTAGGTTTTTCAGGTCTTGTTGGCTCTGGTAGAAGTGAATTGGTTAGATCTCTAATAGGCGCTGATACTCCAGTTAAGAAAACGATTAAGCTGAATGGACAACAACTAACGCTAAATACTCCGGCAGCAGCACTAAAGGTCGGAATAGGTTTACTACCCGAAAGTAGGAAAACTGAGGGCTTGATTCTACCTTTCAGCATTATGGATAATATTCTACTCAATAACCATGAGAATGAAATGTATGCTGGAATACTCGTTGATAGAAACAAAGAACGTAAAGTTGCGTGTGATTTGATTGAAAAGGTTCGAATAAAAGCACCACACGAAGAAACCATTGTGACAAATCTTAGTGGTGGTAACCAACAAAAGGTGGTTATAGCTCGTTGGCTGAATAATACATGTAAGATTCTTATTTTTGATGAACCAACACGTGGAATAGACGTTGGCGCAAAGTTTGAGATTTACGAGCTAATGAAGAAATTAACTGAGCAAGGTATTTCTATCATTATGATTTCCTCAGAATTGCCAGAAATTATAGGTGTTTGTGACCGAGTTTTGGTCTTCAACCAAGGCGCGATTGTTGCTTCGCTTGAAGGTAGTGAAATCGAATCAAATACTATTATGTTACACGCAACAGGACAAGCGACATGAATACAATCACAAATACAGACACAGCACCAGATAACAAACTATCGCTTTTCAAAAAGAAATTGACAAAGTGGAGTCATCACCCAGTTTTTTATCCATTAGTAGGTTTCTTAGCTGTATTCACTATTATGGTTATATTTAACGATAACTTTTTGACTTCTAATAACCTTAGTAATGTAGCTCGACAAGTATCCATAAATGCAATTTTGGCAGTCGGTATGACTTGCGCCATCCTTTTAGGTGGTATCGATTTGTCAGTTGGCCCAGTAATGGCACTATCCGGTACAGCGGCTGCAGGAATGATGGCTGCTGGTTTTGATCCTGCAATGGCTATTCCCTCTGGGATGTTAATTGGTGTCTTGTTCGGCGCCGCTAACGGCTTCATGATTGCTTACGCAAAAATGCCTGCATTTATCGTGACATTGGCTTCGTTAGGTATTGCTCGTGGTATCGGTCTAATTTACACCGGAGGATACCCAGTCTCTGGTTTGCCACAGAGCTTCTCTTTTTGGGGACGTGGAGATGTTTTTGGACTACAAACACCTATTTTAATGATGCTCGTTGTTTATGCGATTGCCTATGTCATTTTGAACCATACTCCTTTTGGCCGTTACGTATATGCTATCGGTGGTAATGAAGAAGCATCTCGTCTTAGCGGCGTAAGAGTACCGTTAGTCATTTTGACTGTTTACACCATTAGTGGACTCACTGCTTCGATCGCTGGAATTATATTAACCTCTCGCCTAATGAGCGGACAACCAAATGCGGGTGTTGGCTTTGAGTTAGACGCTATCGCAGCGGTAGTTATTGGTGGTACCGCGATGAGCGGAGGGAAAGGGGCAATCATAGGTACACTTATCGGTGCAATGCTTCTGGGTGTTCTGAATAATGGTCTGAATTTGGGTGGTGTATCCCCTTATGTTCAAAACGTGATTAAAGGCGTCATTATTCTTGTTGCAATCTATATCGGGACGAGCAAGCGTAAGAAATAACCAATCAGTAACCCCAACGCTTTAACCTACTTTTTACTCCATTGATTAGAAACCGCCCCATTATGGGTCGGTTTAGGGAGATTATTAATGAGCTATTTTATTGGTGTCGATATTGGCGGAACAGTGACTAAAGCCGGCCTATACGATGAAAAAGGTCGAGAGATCCATATCGCTGAAAAAAATTCTGAAGTACTTAGAGATGCTCCAGGAGTTACCGAACGAGACATGAATGAACTGTGGACAACGGTTTGTGAATTAATATCTAGTTGCAGTCGGTTTTCTTCGAATAAGCCAATCGAAGGCATTTCATTTTCATCTCATGGTAAAGGGTTGTATGCCATCGACAAGCAAGGGAATCCTGTTCGAAGAGGCATTATATCTTCAGATACTCGAGCTGAATCTCTAGTTTTACGTTGGCAGGAAGAAGGACTCGTTAAAAAGGCATATGAACGTGGTCTACAGCAGCTATGGACAGCACATCCGGTTACGTTGATGGCATGGCTAAAAGAAAATGAGCCGCAAAACTATGAAAGTGTAGATAGTATTCTTATGGTACATGACTATATTCGGTTTTGTTTGACCGGAGAAGTGAATGCAGAAATTACCAATATTTCTGGCAGTAATATGTACAACGTGCGCAAAGGATGTTATGACCCCACACTTTTGGCGGATTTTGGTGTCGGTGAATGTATAGATAAGACTGCCCCGACGATTGAATCTGCAGAATTAGCAGGAACAATTACTCGGACAGCAGCAAAGCTAACGGGTCTAAAAGTTGGCACGCCTGTATATGGCGGTTTGTTTGATGTCGTTGCCGCTTCGTTAGCTTCGTGTATAGAAGATGAAAGTACGATTAGTGCAGTCGCAGGAACATGGTCAATTACGACGGCTATAACTAATGAAATTTCGACCCATGAGCATCCATATATTTGGGGGAACTATTGTATTCCTGGTAAATATTTTGTTCATGAAGGTTCACCTACTTCAGCATCAAATTTGGCATGGTTCAAAGACCAGTTTTTTCCTGGTACCGATTGGCATGAATTTAACCAATGGGTAGCGTCAAAAGCAGATCATACAGATGACCTATTTTTCTTCCCATATCTTTACGGTTCCAACTACAAATTAGGCATGCCTGGTTCTTTGATTGGCCTTAAAGGGCATCATACAAAAAAAGACATAATAAGAGCGATTTATGAAGGTGTGGTTTTTGCGCATCTAAATCATCAAGATAAAATAATACAGCTCAACAAAGATGTTAAAACGATTAGGTTTACGGGGGGGCCAACCAAGTCTGAACCGTGGATGAAGTTATTTACAGATGCATCAGGATTGCCAGTTGAGGTGGTAAGTACCCAGCAGTCTGGTTGTAGAGCCGCGGCACTATGTGCAGCTGTTGGGGCTGGTGTTTATAAGGATTTTTCAGAAGCTATGCGTGCGACAGCACCGGTAGTTAAAAGATTTGAACCTGACTTAATCAGTCATGACAACTTACGTATCAAACTTGAACGTTTTAACTCCATCAACAAATCATTAGCTGAAATTCTCGTTAACTAGGATCTGGTCATGTTAGAAAAGCTCAGAGAAAAAATATTTGATACCAACATGTTATTACCAAGCCATGATTTGGTTACCTTTACATGGGGTAATGTATCAGGTATTGATCGCGAATCAGGCTTAGTTGTTATAAAACCGTCGGGTGTCAGCTACGAAAAAATGACACCAAGCGACATGGTCATTGTGAACCTGTCTGGGGAGGTGATAATGGGCAACCTAAATCCATCTTCGGACACAGCGACTCATCTAGCCTTATATCGGGAATTTTCGGATATTGGTGGTGTTGTCCATACTCACTCGCGAAATGCTACTATTTGGGCGCAAGCTTGTGCCGATATTCCTGCACTGGGAACGACTCACGCTGATTACTTCTATGGTGATATACCTTGTACAAGGCCAATGACAGACGAAGAAATTTTAGATGCATACGAAAGTAATACTGGAAAAGTAATTATTGAGACATTAGAAAAGCGATCTCTGTCTGCGCTAGAAATGCCTGGGTGTATTGTGGCATCTCATGGTCCGTTTACGTGGGGGAAAGACCCTGAAGACGCAGTACATAATGCTGTTGTTCTTGAAGAAGTGGCGGCGATGGCATTATGTACATTATCTCTTAACAACCGACAACCTAGTATGAATAAAACTTTGTTGGATAAGCATTATTTAAGAAAACATGGTGCAAATGCCTACTATGGGCAATCCAATTAACTGAGCCAATAAATTAGTTAGATTTGTATACATATTCGGTTTTTCTCTGCAATGAAGGGTATTAGAGGACATTTTTATGACAGAAGTAACGACTAAATTATTTATTTCAGAAGGAAAAGGTATTCTTGGGATCGAACTTGGCTCAACTCGTATAAAGGCCGTACTCATTGGCGATAATCAGCAACCTATAGCCGATGGAAGTTACCTATGGGAAAATAATCTGATAGATGGAAACTGGACCTACAATTTAGACGATGTGTGGAAGGGGATTCAATCGTGCTATAAAAATTTGTATGATAATGTTTACCAACGATATGGCGTTAAACTAAGTAAGTTAGCGGGGTTGGGTATCAGTGCGATGATGCATGGTTATCTAGTTTTCGACCGTTCAGATAATCTGTTAACACCATTTCGAACATGGAGAAATAACAATACGTTAGAGGCATCAGAGAGATTAATGTCTCTGCTTGAGCATCCTATCCCTCAGCGATGGAGTATTGCCCATCTGTACCAATCCTTATTAGAGAATCAAGAACATGTTTCTGATATCGATTACATGACGACATTATCGGGTTATGTACATAGAAAATTAACAGGACGCAAAATCTTAGGGATTGGGGATGCATCTGGTATGTTTCCTATCGATGTTGATAAGGCGAAATTTGATTCGGAGATGATGAGGCGATTCAATGATATTGTAAAAGATGAAGCGCTACCTTGGAACATTGAGCAAATCATGCCTGAAGTGCTTGTCGCTGGACAAGACGCTGGTTCTCTAACAGAAGTTGGAGCGTTGCTACTAGATCCAACGGGTCAATTAAAACATAACTGTCCAATGTGCCCACCAGAAGGTGATGCAGGTACCGGT
>Ga0316197_10003841_pt1 | contig 10703 bp, 7 predicted proteins | sample OudBiesiAoxic_MG_FD_204939 | JGI IMG/M metagenome (GOLD analysis project Ga0316197, IMG submission 204939) | Coastal sediment microbial communities from Oude Bieten Haven, Netherlands - site A oxic | ecosystem: Environmental > Aquatic > Marine > Coastal > Sediment | place: Netherlands... | reverse complement strand
TGTTGATACTTTGTGTAGAAAATCAGATCTAGAATTTTTAATCTTTTGGTGAACACTAGCAACTTTTAGCTTTTGTTTATACCAATTACTAGAACCTTTAACTTTCCTAGAAAGTTTTCTCTGCTCTTTCGCGAGGTTTTCTTGATATCGACTAAAAAACTTAGGTGCTTTTTCTCTTTGGTCTTCAGAGGAAACAAATAATTCTTTTGACGAATAATCAAGTCCAACGATATTATTTTTACTAGGAATAGGTTTAATCTCTTGGTAGAACTCTGTTAGGATACTCACAAAGTAAGCACCATTGGGTTCACAACTTATAGTAGCAGATTTAATCTTATGAGTAGTAGGTATTAGTCTATGAAATTTTACTTTAAGGGTCTTAAGTTTAGGAAATTTAAGTTTTCCTTCTTCAATTCTAATAGAATTATTTACATTGTTAGTTGAATAAGATTTTCTAGTATTTTTTTTAGATTTGAATTTAGGAAATTTAGTTTTCTTCAGAAAAAAACTTTTAAAAGCTTTTTCAAGATTTTTAAGTGCTACTTGTAAAGAAATACTATCAACTTCTTTTAGGTATTCTAATTCTTTTTTTAAACTTGGTAATTCTTTAGATTGAGTATAATATGTTGTTGATTTTTTTTCTTCTTCATACATTTTAATTCTCTTCTCAAGAAACATATTAAATATTTTTCTTGTACAACCAAAAGTTTTGTTAATTAATATCTCTTGTTCCTTATTTGGTAATATTCTAAACTTAAAAGCTTTATTATATTTTTTCATAGATTTTCACCTCCTACACGCATTAATATGTATATATATTGTAACATATATTGTATAATTATCGAAGGAGAAATATATATTTAATCTCAAGATGGAATTAATTAAAAAGTCTTTGCTATTAATCTGTAACCTTTGTCAAGAACACTAAAAAAACTAGAGTAAAATTTATGAAACTAAAAGATGATTTCTATATTTTATAGGAGTCATCTTTTTTAAATCCCATTGATATCTATGGTTGTTGTAATAACCCATAAATTTTTTTTAATTCTAAATGATCTTTCATATGACAAAAAAACCATAGGGACATTATCACAATAATTATCTCTTCTAGACATTAATTGCTTTATTCCTTTTTGTTTTAATAGATTTTGAAATCTAAGACTTGTATAATGAACTCCTTGATCTTTATTTTTAAGTATACAAAAACCTGTAGATTTCAACACTCTTTTTTTCTAGTGTCTGGTCTACAGGTTACAGTATAATATGTGTATCTTTTTTTATATATTTAAAATTTATCTATCAAATTTTATTTTTGATTCCTCTACTACCATAGCAATAAAGTCATCTAATTTCATAGTCTCTTGATCTTTTGAACCAAATCTTCTTAGATTTACTTCACCTGCTTCAGCCTCAGCTTTTCCTAGGATAAGTTGTACAGGAATTTTAAATTTAGCATTGGCTTCCCTGATCTTATAACCTATTTTTTCCGCTCTATCATCTAATTCACATCTGATTCCAACCTCAGCTAATCTATCCATAACTTCCTTAGCATAGAAAACTACTTCATCATTTAGAGTAAGTAATTTTACTTGTGTAGGAGCTAACCATAGGGGGAATGCACCTGCAAAATGTTCGATTAAGATACCGATAAATCTTTCAACTGAACCATAGACTACCCTATGGATCATAACTGGTCTATGTTTTTCCCCGTCCTCTCCAATATAGTTCATATCAAATCTTTCAGGGAGGTTAAAGTCAAGTTGGATAGTTCCACATTGCCATTGTCTACCTAAACAATCTTTTATTTTAAAGTCTAACTTAGGACCATAAAATGCTCCATCTCCTGGATTTAATTTATAATCTAATCCAATTTTTTTCATAGCTCCCTCTAGTGCAGATTCAGCTTTTTCCCAGATCTCATTGGATCCAATAGCTTTTTCAGGTTTAGTCGATAGTTCGATACTATATTCAAAACCAAATAATTTATTGTAGAACTTATCGATTAATTTGATAACTCCAATGATCTCCTCTTCAACTTGGTCTGGTGTCATAAAGATATGAGCATCATCCTGTGTAAAGTTTCTAACTCTAAATAATCCGTGGAGTGCACCAGAGAACTCATGTCTATGTACTAGACCTAGTTCCCCTGTTCTAATTGGAAAATCTTTATAAGAGTGTAAATTATTTTTATAAACTAAGATCCCACCAGGGCAGTTCATAGGTTTTATAGCAAACTCATGTTTGTCTACCTCTGAAAGATACATATTTTCCTTGTAGTTATACCAGTGACCAGAAGTTTCCCATAGCTCTTTGTTTAACATGATAGGAGTTTTGATCTCCTCATATCCAGCTTTTCTATGTTCTGATTTCCAAAGATCTTCTAGTACATTTCTTAATTCCATCCCCTTTGGTAACCAGAATGGAAATCCTGGACCATATTCACTCATAAAGAATAGATCTAATTCCTTACCTAATTTTCTATGATCTCTTTTTTCAGCTTCCTCTAAGAATTTTAGGTGAAGTTTTAATGCTTTATCTGAATCAAAAGCTATCCCGTAGATCCTTTGTAACATCTTGTTGGAAGAATCTCCCCTCCAATAAGCTCCAGCTACCGACATAAGTTTAAATGATTTTAAATATCTAGTAGAAGGTACATGTGGCCCAAGACATAGATCTGTAAATTCCCCTTGAGTATATAGAGTAAGATCTCCCACTGCAATATCGGTAATGATCTCTACCTTATAGTCTTCTCCAGCTTCTTTAAATCTTGCGATTGCATCTTCTTTTGTGATCTCTTCCTTTGTTATCTTTATATCTTCCTTAACTATTTTTTTCATCTCAGCTTCGATCTTAACTAGATCATCCTCTGTAAATTGTTCCTTTGGATCGAAATCATAGTAGAAACCATACTCGATAGATGGTCCTATAGCTACCTTAGTTTCAGGGAAGAGTCTGATTACAGCTTGAGCCATAAGGTGGGCAGTTGAATGTCTAATAATTTCTATCCCCTCTTCACTGTTAGGCATGATAAGTTCTACAGAAGCATCTTCTGAAATTGTTGTAGTCATCTCTACTAATTTTTTATCGACCTTAGCTGCTACAGCATTTTTAGCTAATGAATTACTTATACTCTTGGCAATTTGAAACATGTTTACTGGATTATCAAACTCTTTGATATCCCCACTTGGTAAAGTTATCTTAATCATCTTTACATCACTCCTCAGTATTATATATATAATTTAATTTTTTCTAAAAAAAGAACCCACCTAGAGTATCATCTAGATGGGTTAAATATTTTTTCATTCCAGACAGATACATACTTATATTTTTACAAGGGAAATAAGATCTGTATATTTACAAATCCTAAAGAAAAGTATCCGTTGTGGTGGTAAGTAATCTCATAGTTTTATCTCCTACTGAAATATATTATCTAAAAAGTTTAACATGTTTAGTTCAAAAAGTCAAAGGATCTAAAAAGTGTCTGGATCTTCAATCTCTACACCACTACCAGACCATAGTTTTGGACTCATACTTCTATTATCATCTTTATATCCAATTCCCACAAGTGGATTGTTTGGGAATGTAAGTAGGGTAAATTGAATAGCTAAACGATCTTCATATGTATCGTCGGAACTGTCGTATTCCTTGGTGTACCCAATAGCCCATTCATAGTATCCCATCTCCTTTCCAAGGTAGACAGCATATTCATCGTCTTTATCGATATCGGTTTTATATGTTAACTTTACATTCCAACCTTGACTAGGTCTTCCTATCCCAGCTTTAAGTCTGAATTCATGCTCTCGTTCAGTTACATCTCTCACATAACTACTATCAAAATCCGCTTCCTCACGATATTTATATCCTAGACCAATTCTTTTATATGAACCATAGATATCTCCCTCTAACTCCTTCATACTTTGAAATAAATCATTGTTTTGTCTATAGGCTTCCTTATGAACTTCTGTCATAAGGGAAAGTTTAAAGTACTTCTTATATTCAGGGGTAGACATCTCCTCAGACATAATGGAATTTAAATTAAAATCCAGTTGATTGTCATTTCTTTCATTTAATATTTGTTTTACCCTACTTATCTCAGCTGGACTGATCTCTGTAGGATCTTTTTTGTACTCTGCAGCAGCATAACTTTTTAACTCTTTATCGGTAAATCTTTTATCCCTATATTCATATTTAAATGAGACCTGATCTACAGAATAATCTTTTAAAGTCTTAGAAGGTCCATATTCATAGATACCATAGGAAGCACTATAAAGATGTTCTACATCTCCCCCATTTAGATAACTAGCTTCTATAACATTATTTTTAATATCAAAAGTTTCGGCGTTATTATCTGTTCTTTCATCTGAGGCGTGGGTATATTTAAAGTTATAGATATCTAGATCATTTTTTATCTCTAGTCCATAGGTACTTTCCGATACATCTTCATTGGCACTACTATAATTTGAATAATTTGGATCTGTAGATTCTTTTAGAGTATAATCAATTATCTCGTGGTTATAGTATAACCTATAGTTGTCGTTGATATAGTAACTACCACCAAATTTATTGTTGGTCAGGTCATTATATTCATCCTTGAAGGTATATCCATAATCTTTTGTAAGTTCTCCCCTAGTATATCTTTTATCTAGATCGTAGTATAGATTTAATTTCTTCCTATCATCGATTAAAAAATCAATGTTGTTAGTAAAGAGTTCCCCTCTTTTTATATCTCTATCAAATCCATCATTACTTTGTTTATACCCAGCACTAAAGATAGTGGTAGTATTTCCAAGATCTAAGGTGATGGTATCTTTAAATTCATTGACTGTATCTTTATTTTTCAACCTAACCTGACCATTATATTTAGAATTATTGTTACGGGTTCCTTCATCATAGGAATAGAATTGACCAAAATAATTAAATTCATTGTCTAATTTTAGATCGATCTCTCTAAAGAAGTTATCTGTATTATCTACTAGATTAATCTTGTGATTGAAGTCAAATTGATTTCCTAGAGATGAATCTTTACCACTATTATTAAGGGAATTAGAATCATATCCCTTTGTATAGTCATCATATCTCAAATTATATCTTAATCCTAGTTCACCTAGGGATCCTAAGTTTAATTTTTTATCCTCTAGTTCTACCTGTACAAAATCAGATTCGTTGATATAGATATTATAGGCATTATTTTCTGTAAGACTACTATAATTATATATCCCCTCTCTATCCCAACTCTCCTCTTTAGTATGTCCAAAGGTAAGTTCTAATCTATAATCATCATAAAAAAATTCTAAAGCAACTTTATCTTCCTTATTTTTACTATAGATTATATTTTCGTCTTTGTTATATTGTTGATCCCTAGTATTAAAATTAGTATTGTTTACCTTACCGAGTTCCCTAAATAAATCGTTATCTAGATTTAATTCTTTTTTTGATCTTTCACTATCAAACTTTACCTTGTAGGCTAGATCTGTATTGCCAAGGTTGTATTCACCTAGATATAATTTGATCTTATCCCTATCATCGGTATCATACTTAGACACAGACCAAGGGATATATTCTATATCTGTAAGGTTGTCTAGATCTGGAAAACGTTCCCAAGACCTAAGTTTTCTAAGTTTATCTCCCCTTTGGTGGTCGTAGGCAAAATTTATTTTTGTTTCTTTTAGATTAAAAGCAAAACCAAAATTTTCTCGTCTAGACTGGTCGTCATCTTCTTTAGATGTAGAACCAGGATCCAAATCTTTTAGGTAGTCGTAGTAGGTAGATACAGTATGATCTTTATTATCTTTTGTAAGATCGATATCTGTATATAGTTTATGATCTAACTGAGAACCAAAAGAAGCATCCTCCATCTGGTTATCGACTAGTTGTTTATATGGATCTTCCCCATTAGCTAGTAATTTAACTTTAGCGTTGAGGGTGGTATCCTTTTGTTCTCCTAAATTTTTAAACTGAGAGTCAAGGGTAACAAAACTTATGGTGTCACCGTCATCTCTATCTCCAATATATTTAGAATTAGTAGGATCGTAGTAACCTTCATCTTCTAAATCATCTCTATAATCTTCTAGGGCACTTATTTGATTTACCGTTGTATTTTGAAAATTTAATTTTAAATAACCATTGTCATTACTATATTCATGTTTAGCAGCAAGGTCCCATCTATCGTCGATGGAACTATCTTTTTTAGATATCAAAAGATCATCAGCAGTAACTAACCCCTGACCATAATCTCCTAGATCATACCAGTTTTCAAACCTTCCAATTAAGAGTCCTAACTTATCGGAGAATTTAGGTGCTATCCCACCCTTAAAATATTTACTGTTATTATCACCGTAGTTTATCCCACTAGAGATATTAAAACCATAATCAGAGTCATCTCCCCAAACAGGAAATAAAGGAACCTTTGAACCTTGTCTTATATTGACTGCATACCAAGGAAACCAAGCAACTTTAGAGTCACCTATATATAGGTTTATATCTTGAAATTCAGCTTTGTTATCTGGGATGATCTTTATTTTTTTAGTTTCTAGATAATATCCAGCTTTTTTATAGTCTTTGGTCTCTAAGAAATTATAGTCAGTAGTAAACCAAGCATTTTTTAGGGTAAAGAGATCATTGCTATACTCTCCTACCTCCCCACCAAAATATATCTTATCGTTGGGAGCTATGGCATCAGTTGCTGAACCTACATCTATATAGGATATACTGTCATAATATTTTAAAGTTTTACTATCTAAAGAAAGGAGGGTTCTAGGGGAATCGATCCTGACTTTGTTGTTTCCATCCTCTAATTCAACCCTAACATCCTTAGTAGCAGTAATTATATTTGATTCTTTATCTCTTTTAAATTCAAAGGCTTGGAGTTTTAAGCCTTCATATTGAAACTTTACCCCACCATCAGCAGTTAGAGTATTATTTTTTGTATCGATTACTAAACTTTGGCTAGAGATAGCAGCTCTATCTGTAGAGACGGCATTCTCCTCACTAGAAAAACTACCTCTATCTAAGTTGTCTACACCAAAGGATGTTTGAACAATACAAAATAGAAGGATAGCAATAAACTTTAACTTTAAATTTTTCATATTATCTTTCTCCTTAGTTTTAAGCAAATTTTTTTATAATTAAATAAAGTATAACATAAATCTTTCTGATTTCAACTATAAAAAAATACAAAAAAAAAGGATCCGAAGATCCTTATTCTTAATATGAATTTAATTTTTCAATTAAAGCGCCTTTTTGAACCATTCCTATTATTTGATCTATAGCTTCTCCATCTTTAAAAGCGATCATAGTAGGGATACTTCTAACACCATATTTTTGAGATAATCCTGGATTATCATCTACATTTACTTTTACGATCTTAGTAGTAACTTCTTCAGATAACTCATCTAAAATTGGACCTAACATCTTACAAGGACCACACCAATCAGCATAAAAATCAACTAAAACAATACCATCTTTAACAACATTATCAAAACTAGCTTCATTAGTATATATAACTTTACTCATTAAAACCCCTCCTAAATTATGTTCTTTATAAATCTTTAATTAATATTAGCATATAAAATATATTGTGTCAAACATGCAATATATCTAATGTATTTAAATTGATAGGTTGTTATCTTAAATAATTTTCTTTTTATGATTAGGCCAAAAATAAATGAGAGTTCTTGCTCATCTATATGTAACTATGTTAAAATTAGGTTATAAAAATATAAAATTAAAATAATTGGAGGGCTGAGAATATGATACTTATTACAGGGGCATGTGGGTTTATTGCCAGTGCATTGACTTGGGAGTTAAATAATAGGAAAAAAAATGATATAATCCTATCTGGAGAGTTGGAAAAAGAAGATAAATGGTTAAATATTAGGGATAGAGATTACTATGATTGGATAGATAAAAATGATCTATTTGAATGGTTAGCTATAGAGGAAAATGCAAAAAAAATAACAGCAGTAGTTCATATGGGAGCTTGTTCTGCAACTACTGAAACAGATATGGATTTTCTTATGGAGAACAACTATGGGTATACAAAAAAATTATGGAAGTTTTGTTCAGAGAAAAATTTAAACTTTATCTATGCTTCATCTGCTGCCACTTATGGACTAGGGGAGTTAGGATATGATGATGATGTAACTCCAGAGGAATTAAAAAAATTAAAACCATTAAATAAATATGGATATTCTAAAAAATTCTTTGATGACTGGGCATTCAAACAAAAAGAAACTCCAAAACAATGGGTTGGAATAAAGTTTTTTAATGTATATGGACCTCAAGAATATCATAAAGATAGGATGGCATCTATGGTATTTCATGCATTTAATCAATACAAAAAAAATAATCTGGTAAAATTATTTAAATCTCATAAGGCCGAATATAAAGATGGAGGTCAGTTAAGGGACTTTGTTTATATAAAAGATGTAGTAAAGGTATTAAACTTTTTCTTAGAGAGTGAGGGTAAATCTGGGATATATAATATAGGAACAGGAATAGCTAGAAGTTTTAAAGATCTTGCTATAAATACAATAAGAGCAAGTAAAGATGATTACTCTATAGAGGCTTCTGAAGTTATAGAATATGTGCCTATGCCAGAAGATCTTAGAGGGAGATATCAATATTATACTTGTGCTGAGATGAAAAAATTAAGATCAGCTGGATATACAGAAAAATTTTATACTCTAGAAGAGGGGATAAAAGATTATGTTCAAAATCATCTAGCTAAGGAAGATCCATATCTATAGATTTAAAGGAAAATAAAAAATATATAGAATAAAATAAATAGTGATTTAAAGTATAAAAACAAGGAAATCTTTTCCTTGTTTTTAATTGTAAAAAAAAGATAATTGAGTTTAAAAAGGATGGTGGCAAAAGTAAAATTAATATTACCTTTAAAAAAATTTGAAAAAGAATTTAAAAAAATAATATTAGAATATGAAAAAGATTCTGATCTTTTGTATTATTCATATATGGAAGCCATAGATAATTTTGATAGATATTTAAAGAGGTTAGAAAAATTAAGTTTAGGGATAGACCTACCTAAAGGAGATGTTCCTACAACTGAATATTGGCTTATAGATAAAAAAAAGATTTGTGGGATGATAAAGATAAGACATGAAAGTATACCCATCCATGGAAATATAAGTTACGATATACCTTTAAAAAAAAGATTTTTAGGATATGGCACAAAGATATTAGAGCTAGGAATTAAAAAAGCCAAGGAACTAGGGGTAGAAGATATAAAGGTATCCTGTGCCTCAAACAATGAGGGATCAAAAAAAATAATTTTAAAAAATAATGGTTTTTTTATAGGTATAGCAAAGGATAATTATGAGAACTACGAACAATATAGATTAAAATAGGGGTGATTTGATGGAATTAAAAAAAGTTTTGGAGAAGGCCAATGAAGTTGGGGGATCGGATATTCATTTTGTAGTAGGAAGACCACCAATGATAAGGATAAATGGTGAACTTTTAGATACAGGTGATTTTGAGAAGATGGTTCCCCAAACTCTAAATAAACTAGCTAAAGAAATTCTTTCAGAGGATCAATATATAGAATTTCAGAGGGAACTTGAGTATGATTTTGCCTTTGGAATAGCAGGACTCGGAAGGTATAGGGCAAATATTCATATGCAGAGGGGAACCATTGGAATAACTATTAGGGTACTCAGTACAAATATTCTCTCCTTTGAAGAACTAAATCTACCACAGACCTTAAAACAATTTACAGAGTATAAAAATGGATTGGTTTTGGTGACAGGTCCTACAGGAAGTGGGAAAACAACAACTTTAGCAGCTATGATAGATAAGATAAATAGTGAGAAAGCATACCATATAATAACCATAGAAGATCCTATAGAATACCTTCATAGCCATAAAAAAAGTGTGGTGGAACAAAGGGAGATTAGAGCTGATACGGCTTCATTTAAAACAGCATTAAAATATATACTTAGACAAGATCCAGATGTAATCCTTGTGGGAGAGATGAGAGATTTAGAAACTATAGAAGCTGCAATCACAGCAGCTGAAACAGGACATTTGGTTTTTGGAACCCTTCATACAAATGGTGCCGCGAAAACAATAGATAGGATAATAGATGTATTTCCAAAGGAGAGGCAAGCACAGATTAGATCTCAACTTTCTACATCTTTAAGAGGTGTAATAGCTCAACAGTTGGTTCCTTTAAAAGATGGCAGTGGACGAAGGGCAGCTTTAGAGATCCTTGTGGGAAATTCTGCTGTAGGAAATCTTATAAGGGAGGGAAAGATCCATCAAATACAATCTATTATACAGACAGGAGCTAGGTTTGGGATGACAACTATGGAAAAATCCTTGCAAAATTTATATGAAAAAAGGCTTATAAATAAAGAGGAGATTGAAAAAAGATTATAAGTGGAGTTGTATTTGGGAGAGGGAAGTTAAAGATGGAAAAGATTAAATTAAATTTTGAGATAAAAAAAAATAATCTAAAGGAGTTTATCAGGGTTCTTATACCTGAGTTAGTAGATGAAAAAATAGATATTACAGAGGTAAGGTGTGATAATTTTTTAGAGTTGAAGTTAGAGGCAATGGGAAAAGAAATCATATTTTCATATGAAAATCATCTAGATAAACTTGAGGATCAAAGGATAGTTATGTGTAAGGTAGGTCTTTTAAAATTAATGGAAAAAAGATATCCTTGGGGTGGACTCATTGGG
>Ga0316197_10003840_pt1 | contig 10704 bp, 11 predicted proteins | sample OudBiesiAoxic_MG_FD_204939 | JGI IMG/M metagenome (GOLD analysis project Ga0316197, IMG submission 204939) | Coastal sediment microbial communities from Oude Bieten Haven, Netherlands - site A oxic | ecosystem: Environmental > Aquatic > Marine > Coastal > Sediment | place: Netherlands... | reverse complement strand
TTTTGACAAACCACAAAAACAAGATTCAACCATGCAATTTTTCCCAACAAATCATATTGAAAATGAGACAATTGTGAAGCAGATTTATCTGATCTCAATCACTCGTCAATTGATTCGTTAATAGTTGCTATATCATTTTAGGAGTTTAGTTCCTGACTTTACACCAATAATAACCCCCATCAAGATGATTACAAATACAAGACCATTGAGTATTGAAGTCATAAATTTTAAATCCATGGCATATAGCTCAATGAACGAATTGAAAATTTGTACCATACCAACAAAGAATGCGATTCCTATAATGCTTTTAAAAATCTCTTTCATGACTTAAGGTGTTTTGAGATGCACTTAAACCAAAGGTAACAATGAAAATTCGCTGTACACCCGACACCCGGTGTCTTTAAGTCTGCTTGATCAGGTCTTTCATAAAACATTTACTGTTTTCAACCCCTGAATACTGTCCGTAATTAGGTATTTGTTCATATCCATTTTTCAGATAAAGTTTTATGGCTTCTGGCTGTTTCTTGCCTGTTTCTAAAATGCTTTTAGGATAACCTAACGCTAAAGCCCATTCTTCAAGCCCTCTTAAAATCACAGCAGCATAGCCTTTCCCCCTCTTATCCGGCAAAACAAACATTCTTTTGACTTCCATAGCTTCCTTTGAAAATTCCTTGATGGCACCGCAGCCTATGGGCTTATTATTTTCATAAGCAACAATTGCATATTTTATCTGACTAATACTGTTGAACTGGTTATAAAAAGAATGTTCATCTCCATCCCTTATGGCCAGTTCTGAGTCGAGAAGATTTACAAGATTTATAAAATGTGGATCCTGGGAATTGGTTCGCATCAGATGTATCATGATACTTTCTCTTTAAATGACATGGGACAATTGTAAAGAATAGGTCTCATTTAAATTATTATTCTGAAATCTTATTGAGCATCCCGGTAAAAATAAAACCGTGAAATGGATAAACAACATACCAATAAAGGCGACCCATAATTCCTATAGGCCTGAAGGTTGCTGTTTGAACTAATTTTCTGTCCTTGATTCTGAACTCTAACCAGGCTTCTCCGGGAAGCTTCATTTCAGCAAACAATACCAATCTCCCTTCCGCCTTATCAGCATAAAGCACCCGCCAAAAATCTACGGCATCTCCAGAATTCAATTCAATATCACTTGTTCTGCCCCTTCTTAAGCCGACTCCTCCAACAATCTTGTCAAGAAACCCTCTGAATCGCCACAGCCAGTTTCCATAATACCAACCGTTGTTTCCTCCTATTTTCCATATTCTTTCTATCGTTGTTTCACGATCCTTATATTCTTTACTTCTTTTATCCGTGTAACACCCAAAAGAAGGAATATTTATAAACTCCGAAATATTTACGTCTAAGGTACCACTGCTCATGGCATCTTTCCAGCTGGAAATAATCTCGTTACTCTCAATCCTTCTAAAAGCTCTTTCCAATGATTCATGATAAGAAATAGGCTTTATTCCAAGTGCATCGGCCCAATAATTATCTCTGCAAATGACTTCAATTTTCATGCTGTTAACCAAGGCAACTGCTAGATCATAAGAAGTAGAAGTCACAAAATACAGCCAATAAGACGACATTCGTGGAGTCATCACCGGCACTACAATAATTTTTCTTTTCAAATGTCGAACCCTGGAAAATTCAAGCAACATCTCCTTATAACTAAGTATATCTGGTCCTCCAATATCAAAATCCTTATTAAACCCTTTCTCGTTAAACATTGTTTTTGATAAAAATGAAATAACATCAGAAACACTAATGGGTTGGCTCTTTGTATCCAACCATTTTGGGGTGATCATTATGGGAAGTTTTTCAACAAGATCCCGAATGATCTCAAATGAAGCACTTCCCGATCCAATAATTATACCCGCCCTTAGCGTTGTTAAGTTATAGCTACCTTTCCCCAATTCTTCTTCTACCATTTTTCGGGATGAAAGATGCTTTGAAAGCACTGTCTCATTCACGATTCCGCTCAAATAAACCACATGAATCGCATTTGTCTCATTTAGAGCGGTCCTAAAGTTAATCGCAGATTCCTTTTCCAGCTTTTCATATTCCTTTGAAGAAGACATTGAATGGACCAAATAGTAGGCCCCATCAATATCCTTTGGAATATGCTTAAGAGAATCCAAATCCAACAGATCTATCTGGATGATTTCAATTTTCGACCTTATTGAAGCCGGGGGATTAAATCGATTGGTGTCTCTAACACCACAAACAACCTTATGACCTTTTTCCACCAAAACAGGCAATAATCTTTTACCAATGTATCCGTTAGCCCCTGTCAGTAAAATTTTCATGACTTATTTTGTTTAGTTTTTATCTTTTATTTCTTTCAGAAGATCCCTCATCTCCCGAAGAAGCTGAAGAGATTCGATTTCATCTGTGCCGGATCTGCCGGCAGATGAGTCATCAATGATTTTCTCTCTCTGATTCAACACCTTCTTTTTAAATTTTTCTGCGTCTGTAATTCCAATGAGCTTCATATCGCTGCCATGCGGATTGCTCCCTCCAGCAGTTTCTATCTTCAAAATTCTAAGATCGAGCAAATTAAGTATGGGGTTTTGTAAAAAAGTCAGGTCCTGGATATTTTCTAATGGAATCGTTTTTTCCACTTTGAAAAAAGCGCCTTTGCTAAAAACGAGTTGTCTTTCAGTAAGAACACATTTGAGATTCTCAAAATAACGTCTGCTAATATATTGCCCTAAACCGAGAAACCAAAAAAGCAATATCGGAATTCCTATGATACTGATAAATAAAAAGAAAGCTACAGAGAACAGAATATAGGTTTTGATCTTTGGGCTAAAAACAGCTATTTGAATGACTTTTGACTCTGACATAATCACATTTTAAATTAGACGCAATATAGATTGTTTAGATAAAACGATTCAACCCCTTAAAAATAGTTAAAATAAAAGGACATTCTCCCTGGCTTTTACGATAATATTCTATTACTATCTTTCTGGTAAATACCCACATCTAAAAAATGATATATTTGCTTATCGAATCTAATTTTCGTCCTATGATACGTATTTTATCCATTTGCCTATTAATTCTTGCGGGTTGCACCGGAGATCAGAGTGATTCCATGGCACATAATGATAAAGTGAGATGGCTGGAACAGGCATCAAAAGTTGAGATCTTCAGAGATGATTTTGGCGTGCCCCATATTTATGGGAAAACAGATGCTGATGCCGTCTTCGGATTGCTTTACGCTCAATGCGAAGATGATTTTAACCGAGTGGAACAAAATTATATTTGGGCCATCGGCCGATTGGCTGAGGTTGAAGGAGAAAGTGCCTTATATAGTGATCTAAGGGCCAATTTGTTTATGACACAAGAGGAGGCAATTGATCATTTTAATTCAAGTCCTGAATGGCTTCAGAAATTGTGTGTTGCCTTTGCCGACGGAATAAATTATTATTTACACACCCATCCAGAGGTAAGACCAAAGTTAATCGATCGGTTTGAGCCTTGGATGCCTATGTATTTCAGCGAAGGTAGCATTGGGGGTGATATTGAGCGAATTTCTACAAAAGAAATCAAAAATTTCTACGATCACAAAAATGAATCCGAATTGGCCGAAGTTCATGACGGTTTTCTCAGGCTCAATTATGGTGATCATCAAGGCTCCAACGGAATTGCGGTTTCAGGTGAATTAACCGCCTCCGGAAACAGTATGTTACTCATAAACCCACATACTTCATTCTTTTTTAGAGGTGAGGTTCACGTGGTTAGTGAGGAGGGGTTAAATGCCTATGGTGCCGTAACATGGGGTCAGTTTTTTGTTTACCAGGGTTTTAATGAAAATACGGGCTGGATGCATACCTCAACCGGAACAGACATTCTGGATGAATTTGAAGAAACAATCCTTGAAGAACCTAGAGGCCTTATGTATCTGTACGGCGAAGAAAAACGTGAGGTTATCAATGTTCCAATAAACTTGAAATACAAAACTGAAACCGGAATGGTTGAAAAGAAATTTAAGGGTTACCGAACGCATCATGGGCCAATCACTCACCATAACGAAGATAAATGGGTGGCAACCGCAATGATGTGGAACCCTGTCAAAGCATTGCAACAATCCTTTATTAGAACCAAACAAGCCAATCACGGCGAATTCAAAAAAATGATGGACATGCGAACGAATTCTTCAAATAACACCGTTTTTGCAGATGCAGAGGGGAATATCGCTTATTATCATGGAAATTTTATTCCAAAAAGAAATATTGAACTTGACTATACAAGTCCGGTTGACGGGAGTAAACCTGAAAATGACTGGCAAGGCTTACATGAGGTTGATGAGAATATTCTTGTGCTCAATCCAAAAAATGGCTGGATTCAAAATTGTAATTCTACTCCTTTTACATCAGCGGGAGCGTATAGTCCAAAACCAGAAAACTATCCTAAATATATGACCTCTTATCCGGAAAATTTCAGAGGTATACATGCAATATCCCTGTTAGAGGAATCGGATTCCCTGACGCTTGACAAATTAATAGATCTCGCCTATGATCCCTATTTACCAGGTGCTGAGGTGTTACTATCAGGTTTAAAGGATGCATATAAAAATGAATCTATTAAAAATGTTCAAATCAAGGAGGCTTTAGATTTGATAAATAATTGGGATTATAAGGTATCCGTCAATTCAGTTGCAATGACCCTGAGCCAATACTATTTTAACCAATACTTTAGGACGGGTTTGATAAAAAAGAAAAGGCGCAACATTATAACAATCATGGACTATATGGGTAAGGAGTCATCTTTACAGGAAAGACGTGATGTCTTTGAAAAAGCCCTGATCCAGCTCATTGATGATTTTGGAACATGGAAAGTGGAATGGGGTGAATACAACAGGTATCAGAGAATTAATGGTGATATTGTTCAACAGTTTAACGACAGCCTCAAAAGTTTTCCCATTGGAATGGCAAGCGGATATTGGGGTGCTCTAGCCTCTTTCGGAACCAGAAAAGGAGAAAATACCAAACGAATTTACGGAGTCGGGGGAAACAGTTTTGTTGGGGTAGTTGAGTTCGGTGAAAAAGTGAAAGCAAAAACACTTTTGGCAGGTGGTCAAAGCGGGGACCCGAATTCACCACACTTTGATGATCAGGTATTACCCTATGCCAATGCCAAATTCAAAACAGTAGCTTATTATAAAGAAGATGTGATAAAAAGGGCTGTATCGAAATATAAGCCAGGAGACGAGTCTGATCGATAGAAAGCCCCATGGTTATTTTGAACTGACGGTTTATTCCCAATCATTGTCTTCAAGGATAAAGATATCTTTAACCTCAACTTCAAATATACTTGCCAATCTGAGAGCTAGGACAGTTGAGGGAACATATTTCCCTAACTCCATAGCATTAATGGTTTGCCTGCTCACTTTAGCCATCTTAGCCAATTCGGCCTGAGTTATATTCTTTTTGGCCCTTTCTACTTTGATACTATTCTTCATAACTCAGTTCTTTATTTAGTTTCATCACCTGCCAATTGAATCTTATGATAAAAAACAACAATATCGTAAACATGTTAAATATCATAACCCATAAGAATGAGATTTCATAAACGAAAATCATCGCAAATAAAAGTATCCCATAATTCAAATAAGTGGCCCAGACGAGAGAATCCAGTCTGATCTTGTTGATTAATTCATCCTCTTGCTTCTCCTTTGAAAAGGCCACCAAAATCAGGCTAATAATTAAAAGAACTCCGCAAATTTCGTTAAGTATATTATTATTGGTCATTCCCATAAATTCATTATCACCAAAAAAATCATTGACAAAAATAGCGGGCACATTAAGATCAAAAACCTCTGGTTCCAGTTCGTAGATCACAACGATCAATCCAACAATCATGGAGGGTATAAGGATCATTAAACCTATTTTTTTATACCCATGTGGAAATAAATAATTTAATTTCATGGTAACTGATTTAAAATTACCCTTCAAATGTATGGTATTTATTTCATAATGACAAGTATTTTTTACATTTTGTAATATTTTTTTTACTTTTGTTGCATTTATTTATACATATGTCCTGGCATATATTATACCTGAGCATATTACCGGATTCACGATCAAAAATAAATTCAATTATGATACAATAATATATAATTCAAGCACTTAACAATATAAGAATAGAACTGTCGTTTTTTAATAAAATGTTTAAACGAGTGGTTCAGTCTAACACTTTCCCCCTAAGAGTCCATATGATTGGACCATAAGTTTAAAACCTGAATTTTTGTTCTATAAACATGTTAAAAAAGTCAACTTTCGAGGTAAAGAGAGCCGGATGAAATATTGACAGGAAAGTCCTGACTATTTGAAAAACCGAATGAGAATATAACCCGGAATTACAATGCTTCTTTAAAAACACAAAACCCTCAACATTTACTGTTAAGGGTTTGAATGTGGTACCTCCAGGGATCGAACCAGGGACACATGGATTTTCAGTCCATTGCTCTACCATCTGAGCTAAGGTACCTTCCGTTTAAGCGGGTGCAAATATAAATTTATTTTTTTCTCTTATCAAACATTTCATTAAAAAATTCTATTGTATTTTTGCATTTCATTTCATTCCAACAATGAATTTAGTTATTGACATTGGCAACACCCGTATTAAGATTGCCGTTTTTGATCATACTTCTCTCGTTCATAAAGATAATTTTCAGACATCGGTTCTTTTGTCTAAGGTTAAAGACCTCTCTGAAAAATTCAATATCAGCCAGGTAATTCTTTCTCATGTTGCCAAAATTGATCATGAAATCCTCAATCAATTAAAGGGGTTTTTTAAAGTAAAGATCTTAAATCATGATACTAAGCTCCCTTTTATAAACAATTATGCAACTCCAGAAACTTTAGGTGTTGACAGATTGGCTCTGGTGGCAGGGGCAGTAAGTCAGTTCCCTCAGGAAAATGTTTTGGTTATAGATGCCGGATCCTGTATTACCTTTGATTTTGTGAATTCCAAGTCGGAATACTTTGGCGGATCCATTTCTCCAGGCATTGGAATGCGTTATAAAGCAGTTAACTCCTTTACAGCAAATTTGCCATTATTGGAAAAAATAAATGAACTTCCTGAAGTCGGAAATTCAACTGCAAATGCCATTCATCTTGGAATATTAAATGGGGTAATTCAGGAAATTCAGGGGGTTATCCAACAATATAAGGATAAAAATCGAAAATTAACAGTAGTTTTAACAGGTGGAGACACAATTTTCTTGGCAAAAAACTTAAAAAGTAGCATATTTGCCACTCCAAATTTTTTGTTGGAAGGATTGAACAGTATATTGATACATAATATAGACGAATGATAAAAGAAATAATAGTAATTGCTATTCTTTTAATTTCAGCACATAGTTTTTCACAAGCTACCAACTCGTCTCCTTATTCCTTGTTTGGAATTGGAGAACAAGTGAATTTAAAATCGGTTGAAGAAATTGCGATGGGACAGATGGGAGGAGCGTTAAACAGCGAATACCAGTTGAGTTTTACAAACCCGGCTTCATATAGTTACTTGAGCTGGACGACTTATGTTTTTGCAGGAGGGAATAAAACCAATGTGGTTAATGATGGAAATGAAACACAAACAAGTTCTGCTGCCGCTTTATCATATATTTCATTAGGAATACCTATTCGAGGCAATCAAGGGCTTGCTTTTGGTTTACAACTAAATACGGCGGTTGGTTATTCTTTGCTGGGGCAGACCTTTGATGATGACGGAACGATAACTGAAATCGATCGATATTTTGGAAATGGAGGAACGAACAGGGTTTTTCTGGGATATGGATATAAATTTCCTTATAATATATCTTTGGGAGTAGAGATGGCATATATTTTTGGAAGTATTGATAATAATGTCACGAACAGAAGAAATAATGTTCAATTGGCCACAAATCAGATTACAGATTCTAATGTTAAGGGTACTACCCTTAAGCTCGGTGCTCATTATGCACCAAATATAAGTGATAAGTTAAAATTGAAATTTGGCCTTGCTGTTGATCTTGAATCGACTCTCAAGGAAAATGGAGACCAGATTCTGTATACCAGTATTAACATTGCAGATGGTGTGGGCTCACCAATTGACACTTTAAACACATCCAGCATTACGGCGACGATCAAATCTCCGTTAAAAACTGTGATCAGCGCTGGAATCGGACAAGAAAACAAATGGTTTTTTGGGGGTGAATATACATTTCAAAAACCCCTTGAATTCAGCGGTGGCGCTTATGATGACATAGATTTTTATTATTATGGTGACTATTCAAATATATCTGTTGGTGGGTTTTTTATCCCTAAGATGAACTCCTTAAGTAATTACTTTGAAAGAGTTACTTACAGGGCCGGGGTGAATTATAAAAAAACGGGTTTAATCGTTAATAACACTGAAATTAATCAATATGGCATATCTTTTGGTGTGGGTTTACCAATGGGTCTAAAACTTTCTAATGTGAATCTTGGTTTTGAAATGGGTAAACGAGGAACAACAGACAATGGTTTAATAGAGGAAAACTTTTATAATTTTAGATTAAGTTTGTCCTTAAATGACAAATGGTTCAGAAAACAAAAAATTTATTAATATTAACATTCAAAAAAATGAAACTAGCAAAAACTGTATTGGGAATAGTTATGTTTCTTCTTACCGGAGCAACTTTTTCTATTTATGCACAAGACAAATACGGAAGTAATCCAGACAAATGTAAAACCGATTTATCTCTTTTCCATGAGGCGGTAAAAATGCAAAATTATGATGCAGCTTATGAACCTTGGAAATGGTGTATGGAAAACTGCCCTCAGGCGTCAAAAATTATTTATAGTGACGGCTTAAAAATGGCTGAAGCAAAATATGACATTGCCGCTGGTATAATGACTGTTAAGAAAGGTCAGAAAGTTCAGACCAATGATTATATTTTTGAAGTAGAAAAATCGTACTTCGATACCAGTAAGAGTAATAAAGATGAGATGAATAAATATGCCGCAGAGGTGATTCTTGTCTATAACATGAGGATTAAATATTTTCCGGACAATTTAGGAAAAGTTTATAGTGACTGGGCCAACTTTTTATTCAAAAGAGCGGTTTTGGAGAAATTAGAATTAGGTGATGAAGTCTTTGAAAAATTAGGGCAATCCTTTAAAGCTGATCCTACAGGAATGAGTGTAAAAAATCTTGCTATATACTTCCAAACATATACAGATATAGAGAAAGACACCAACCCGCAAAAAGTTTTTGACCTGTATGATGATATTACTGAAGCCGTTGGAATGAAAATGGACAAGTATTCTAAAGAACTTGATGAACTTAACCAAAAATTAGAAAAAGGGGGACAACTTTCTTCAAAGGAAAAAAGTAAAAAGCGTGCCAGAGAAGTAAACCTGGCAGCACTTGGACAGGTTGAAGGTTATCTGGATAACACTTTAACTGAAGTAGCGACATGTGAAAGATTAGTACCTCTATATAAAGATAACTTTGAAAAAAATAAAAACAACGTAACCTGGTTAAAAAGAGCCGTTTCAAGGTTGAATCAAAAAGAATGTACCGACAGTCCAATTTATGGAACTATGGTTGAGGCCTACGTTAATGCAGCTCCTTCCTCAGATGCTTTTGTATTCTATGCAGGAATTTTAATGGACAAAGGTGAGTCTAATAAGGCTATAGAATATTTTAATAAAGCAATCAGTCTTGAACCGGATAATTATAAAAAAGCCAAGTACTATTACAGAGTGGCTCTTATTATGAAAAAGAGAGGGTCAAGAAGTGAATCCAGAAGGTATGCGCAACTCGCTTTAAAAGAAAGACCAAGTATGGGTAGTGCTTATTTGTTGATTTCGAACTTATACGCAGCAAGTGCGAACACCTGTGGTACGGATGAAATCTCCAAAAGAATGGTATATGTTGCCGCTGCAGATAAAGCCAGACAAGCCAAAGCAGTTGACCCTGGAATTACTTCAACTGCAAATAAGTATATTTCAAGTTATATGGCAAGCGCACCATCGAAAAAATTGGTTTTTACAGAAGGACTTACTTCAGGCACACCACATAAAATTGGGTGCTGGATTAATGAAACTGCAAATATTCCTTAAATTTAGCTAGTGGCTAAAAAAATATTATATCAAAAATTCAACATTGCTACTATTTTTATAGTGGCAATGTTTTTTTCATGTGGTAACGACATAAAGGAGGTGCAGGATTTTCTTGCAGAAAAGAACCTGCCTATCGGAGCTGCAAAAAATGTCTATCTTATTCATACCGATTCCGGTAGGGTAAAAACAATTTTGACCGCTCCTGTTATGCATGATTTCTCAAACAGGGAAGATCATCCTTACACACTTTTCCCTGAAGGAGTAAGACTTGTGAGTTTTGATGAGAAGGGAGATTCAGTTATCCTGACTGCCGATTATTCCATCACTTTTGGTAAAACAAATATTTCAGAAGTAAAAAACAATGTCTCTGTTGTGAATCCGGTGGAACAAACAAAATTATTGACCAGTCAACTTTTTTGGGATTCAAATGAACACTATATTTATACTGAAAAAGAATTTACGCTTATTACCAAACGAGATACTATTCATGGAGAAGGTTTTGAATCAAACGAGGACCTGAGCAAGGTCAATATGAAGTCGATTAAGGGCAGTGTATATGTTAATGAAACTCAATAATGATGGCTAA
>Ga0316197_10003839_pt1 | contig 10705 bp, 8 predicted proteins | sample OudBiesiAoxic_MG_FD_204939 | JGI IMG/M metagenome (GOLD analysis project Ga0316197, IMG submission 204939) | Coastal sediment microbial communities from Oude Bieten Haven, Netherlands - site A oxic | ecosystem: Environmental > Aquatic > Marine > Coastal > Sediment | place: Netherlands... | reverse complement strand
GTCGGTAATATCTTTTTGAAATCAGCAAAGCTAAGTAATTTGTAACTAAATTTAGGGGGCATCTCTTGTTTATCACTAGACATTTTCTCAAGCTGATTTAACCCTTCTGCGATTGCAAATAAGCCAATTAACACCGGAATAATATTAATACCACTGTATAAATCCATCACACCAAAAGTAAAGCGAGGCACACTACTAATGGGGTCTAATCCCACCATTGAGACCAACAATCCAATGGTCCCTGCTAATAACCCTTTCATAATATTTTTAGCGGAAACACTGGCAATAATGGTTAAACCAAATAAGGCTAATGCAAAATATTCAGGTGCATTAAAACGTAGCGCAAAGTCAGCGAGAACAGGCGCTACCGCAATTAATACTACGGTACTGATTAACCCACCAATAAAAGAAGCCACAGCGGCAATACTTAATGCTTTTGCAGCTAAACCTTTAATCGCCATCGTATGGCCATCAAGCACGGTCGCAGCTGAAGCGGGCGTACCAGGGGTTTTTAATAAAATAGCAGCAATCGAACCGCCGTAAATACCGCCGATGTAAACACCAATCAGCATCACTAATGCCGGTGTTGCGTCCATACCAAAAGTAAAAGGCAGTAATATAGCTACCCCCATGGTTGCAGTTAAACCGGGTAAGGCACCTAATATCACGCCGCCCAATACTCCAAACACTAAAACAGGGAAAACCGCCATACTAAACGCAGAAGCAAACCCGCTTAATAAATATTCTGTCATAATAATAACCTAGAAAAAAAGTAAACCTTCTGGCAGTGAAATAACAAAAACTTCACCAAACAGAAAATAGATAGTGAATACAAATATCCACGCAATTACATAATAAAGGGGCTTTTTAACGCGGTAATAGATCAAGTAATAAGTAAAACCAACCAAACTAGCAGGTAGATAGCCGACTAGGGTGATCAGCGCTGCATAACCAATCAGCAACGTAAAACCAAAAATAGAATGCTTAGAGACTAGTGGGATCTCTTTTGTCTCTTGCTGTTTAGGCTTATTTTGATTGTTTTGTTTTTGCTTATATTGAAAAATTAACACACTGCAAATAATGATTTGAAGGACAGCTATTACCGCAGGAAAAAAGCCAGCTCCCACGGGTGCATCTTGGTATCGAGGCTCAGGAAATTGAGAGATGAACACTAAGAAGATCAGACTCAATAAAATAACTAAACTGGGAAAAAAAATATTACGATTAAGCATAATAAACTCGCTAATAAACGCTATTGCGCTCAGTCATGAGAAACAAAAACCAAGGCCTATTCCTTGGTTTTTGTAGTAGGGGTTATTTAATAAATTGACTTAACACTTTCTCATCTTGTTTTACAAAATCAGTAAACTCTTGTGCTTTAAGTGGGTGAATTGTCATTGCACCTTTTGCCATAAAGTCTTTAAATTCAGCCGACGCCATTGCTTGGTCAAAGGCATTACCTAAGATTTCAATGATTTCATCTGGTGTATCTTTCGGTGCACCGATACCGCGCCATGTACCCGTGGTCGCATCGATACCTTGCTCTTTTAATGTTGCTACATCAGGAATATAAGAAATACGTTCTTCTGACATCACACCTAATGCTTTAAGCTGACCAGAGCGTAATTGAGCGATCGCTTCACCTGGCGTTACCATAGTGACTTGTGTGTGGTGACCTAATACAGAAGGAATTGCTTCCGACGAACCATTGTAAGGAACGGCATTAAGTTTAATATCTTGTGATTGCTCTAAAGCCATTAAGTAGAAGTTTGGTGCAGCGGTTGATGCAAACTTAACTTTACCTGGCATTTTTTTAGCTTCAGCCACTAAGTCATTGACCGTGTTGAATGGGCTATCGGCAGGTACTAAAATAACCGCAGGATCTAAGTTAACCATACGAATTAATTTAAAATCATCGGCAGTGTTTTGCATCAATCCCATTTGCGGCAAAGATGCTATTTCACGAGTTACTACTGTTAACGTATAACCATCCCCACGTTGACGAGCACCAAAGCTCATCCCTACAGCCCCTGCACCGCCGGTACGATTCATGACTGAAATACTTGTACCTAGAATATCTTTAGCGCTATTGGCTAATGTACGCCCTACCGCATCAGTACCACCACCTGCGCCAAATGGCACAATTAAGCGTATATTTTTTGAAGGATAGTCAGCAGCAAAAGAACTTGCTGACATTAATAAACCGGCGCTAATCAAGGCTGTTTTCAATAACTTTTTCATTTTATATTCCCTTTCTATTAAATAAATTGTATTAATTAATCTCTATAAGTTTGAGTTGGATTTTTTACTTTTGTAGTTTGATAGTCATGTATTGCTAACTGTTCGATGGCCACTGCAATCCAACCACTTACTAACATATCAAACCACTGCTCTACCCCACTGCAAGCAACTACAATGTTGCCATATACAAAGGACCCATAAAAAAGTACGTCACCATGGTGCAACGACGTTGGATGCAATGTTTGAAGATTCATATTTGCACAACCCTCTCGCCATGCTTGATGTGCTTTTTTTCTAGCCAGTTGATCAAATGGAATAGCCCATTGCTCAGGGTTACCCAGAGAAGATTGATACAGAATGGCATCTTCAAAACGTGACTCCCACGGTTTTATAGTCGGATCCATAATGACAATATGAAGCTCTTTTCGATTAGTTCGATCAAAAAGACGTTCTATTGCAGGAGTCACTAACTCAACTGCATCAATTGCTAACTGCTTATGCGATATCACGTCAAATTCCTTCTGTTTAGATTTAATATAATACTATTGTAGTATTATATAATCGAAAGAAACCACGGTTCATTTTGTGAGTTAGCTCTTGTTACACGGTTCATTTTGAGAGCTATGCCGCAAATACGAATCAATGCTTGAACAGTTGAATTGACTTACGCAAATCCAACTTTTAAAAGCAAGTTTTCATAAAAAAAATCAACTTTAAATATGCATTGAAGTGGCAGTTTAAATAGCTATTAATATGACAAGAAAAATATTGAGGGTCAGCTTGCTTGATCGATTTATCAAACCTATTGATTTACATAAGTTACTTCTAAGTTAACTTTAATTAGCGAAAATTAACTTAATCCACGTAGCAAAAATATCCGCAGCAGTTTTGACATCTGCCACCTAAGTAATATTTATTACTATTCACCTGCTCTCACCCATATTCAACGTTAATCAATCCGAAGGAACATAATATGGTTAACGCTGTAAGAAAGTTAGATCAAAATTTAAATGAGATTAAATGAGAAAAGCTTAAGACCACCGTCATTAAAGCGCCGAAGATCGCAGGTAGTACTTATTTTATAAAACTTACAATCAAGAAGTGGATTATTTTAATAAAAAACCAGTAACTTATTATATTGTAAATAGTATTAAATAAAGGAAAAAAATTGAGTAACGTTCAGAATCGTGAGATGTTTCTAATATAAATATTCTAGCTACCGCATTAAAAGGTAAGTGGATAATACATAATTGTCAGAGCAACCAGCTCACTATCAAGCAATCTAGCATTAAGAAATATAGCAATTTAGCATGGATCAGAGACATTAATGAATCCAACATTAACAAACTCTGTATGAGCTAATTTACGAAAGCAACACCAATAAAAAACAGTCATCACCGTCGTCAATGATGATGACTTATAACAGAACAAGATTCTATAGCAGAATATCAAACCTTTGATAAACGAGTCGTCTCTACTTTATGCTTTGTTTCTACTTTATGCTTTGTTTCTGCTTCCGCTAGTTTGTGAATCATCGTACTAGTGACCAAAGTAATACCTTTGTCCGATACACGAAATCCTCTCGCAATATCTTGCTCTTTGTCGTAGCCAATAATTAATCCAGCTGGAATATGACAATTAGCATCAACAATGACTCTAAACAATTTACAGTTCTCGCCAATATCGCACTCAGGCATTAATACCGATTGTTCGATTAAACTGTGAGAATGAGTATGCACACTTGAATATAATATTGATTTACGAATAGTTGAGCCAGAAATAATACAACCACTAGCAACGGTAGAGTCGAGTGCGGTACCTCGACGAATATCATTGTCAAAGATAAATTTAGCTGGAGGCAACTGACTTTGATAAGTAAAGATAGGCCATGATCTATCATAAAGATCGAATTGCGGCTCTGGCTCTATTAACTCCATATTGGCTTCCCAAAGTGAATCTATTGTGCCTACATCTCGCCAATAAGCTTGCTTGTCAGCATCAGGATCTTCAATAGGATAAGCAAATATATCGTAATCTTTAATAATAGAAGGAATAACATCTAAACCAAAATCGTGGCTTGAGTCAGGATCACACGCATCTTTATTTAAATGCTCAAATAGGAAATCAGTATTAAAAACATAATTTCCCATTGACGCTAAACAGAAGCCTGGTTTACCGGGTATTTCATTTGGCGTATTTGGCTTTTCATTAAATGCGCTCACTTTCCCTGTTTCATCGACAGTCATCACACCAAAGCTGCCAGCGGCGTCTTCAATGCTTGCCTCAATACAGCACACCGTCATATCCGCCTTATTATTCACATGCTGCATCAATAACTTACCATAATCCATTCGGTAAACATGGTCACCCGATAAAATTAAGACGTACTTAGGGTTGTGAGTGCGAATAATCTCTATATTTTGATATACCGCATCAGCAGTACCTGAGTACCAATCATTCATTTTATGTTGTGATGCAGGTAATACCTCAACAAACTCCGATAAATCAGCCTTGAAAGTCCCCCATCCACGATGTATATGACTAATTAAAGAGTGTGATTTATATTGTGTTGCCACACCCACACGCCCAATACCTGAATTTAAACAATTAGAAAGAGGAAAGTCGATGATACGAAATGTGCCACCAAAATAAACGGCGGGTTTAGCACGGCGATCAGTGAGCTCAAATAAACGACTACCGCGTCCTCCAGCTAAAATAATGGCATAGGTATCTTTACTCAAATTGCTGATATATCGTTGATCGTTATTTAACATACTCCCTCCCTTAATTTAGGTGCTAAACAGATGTCACTTTCTATATCAAATATAGATCATTTAGCGCTTAATTAGGTAAACAATCAAGCTTAAATTAAAAGTAATAAACAGCCTATTGACTTACATCATATAAGCCAAAAATAACCAATAAAAAAGGGGATCTGGGATTATTATTGCTTTTGATAAGCGTATTATAATAGCGGGATATTTCGCGCCATAAAAAATGAAAAATAAATCAAATTCAATATTGACAAATCATCACTAATACAGCGTTAAAAAATATTATCAATAAAAAGGTAATCTTGTTATTGTCAGAGACGTTTAATCAGTTAGCAAAAGGAGATGCCGCTTTATTTAACATCCAACAAACGTCAATATCAACCTGACCTGAGCGGCTCAATAATGTGGCTGTTATCGGTGGAAAAATACGCGCAGACATTACAGCAGAACCATTATTGATGTACAACTCTAGAGAGGAATTGTCTGAAAGTATATGCAATTATACCGATTCAGAATCCATAAAAGACAGTTCTCTTACGCTATCACCTTCACGCATCAAGGTGTTGCTTCTGTCTAAATATAATGTCCTAGTGTCTTTATCTAGATGTAATTCGCAATAACCTGCTTCTGATTGGTGAAGTTTTAATGAACTCCCCCATTGCATAGTCACTTTCAATTCAAATGCTTTACTGAATTAGTCAATCTTAATTTACTTTCGCAAGTCTCTAATGTACTTGATATCCCCTTAGCTCTGGTCACTTTAACTATGATCTCTAGCATTCAAAAAAGACAGTATGGGCTTAACACTGATTACTAATAAAAAGTATTAATAGGAGTTATTAATAGGAGTTATTAATAGGAGTTATTTACGCTAATAATTGAAAAAAGTATGGCCAATTAAATTCACTACCAGGGTCGGTTTTACGACCCGGTGCAATGTCGCTATGGCCAACAATACGTTTGTTAGTAATTAAAGGATACTGTTGTTGTATCTGTCGTGTCACTTCCGCTAAGGCTTGATATTGTAATTCAGTATAAGGACTGCAATCCGTGCCTTCTAATTCAACACCAATAGAAAAGTCATTACATCCAGCTATCCCCTCAAAACTTGAAACACCTGCATGCCACGCACGTTGTATAAAAGGGACATATTGCTCTATTGCACCATCACGACGAATAACACAATGAGCAGATACCTCTAAACCTTGAAGGTCAACAAAGCTAGGATCGGCGGAGCAATCTAGGCACCCAGTGAATAAGTTTTTAATATGCTCCGTTGCAAACTTCCCTTCCGGCAAGCTAATACAATGGATCACCAGTAAACTAATTTCAGCCTGTTCAGGCCGTTGATTATAAAAGGGACTTTTAATAAAGGTTGCACTGCATAACAAACCAAATGTATCGATCATTATATTTCCTTATTAAAGCTTAAATAAGTTGAAAACAAAAAAGGCGGCTAATAAGCCACCTTTTTATATTAAACCACTGCTTTAGTTTAAACAGTCATTATCTATTGATGATTATTCCCATTCAATAGTAGCAGGTGGTTTACCTGACACATCGTACACAACACGTGAGATACCATCAATTTCATTGATAATACGGTTAGATACGTGACCGATTAACTCATACGGTAAGTGAGACCAACGAGCCGTCATAAAGTCAATCGTTTCAACACAACGAAGTGAAACAACCCAATCATATTTGCGACAATCACCCATTACACCCACAGAGCGTACAGGTAAGAACACAACAAACGCTTGGCTTACTTTATGGTATAAATCAGCTTTATGTAACTCTTCAATAAAGATAGCATCAGCACGACGTAATAAATCACAGTACTCTTTCTTCACTTCACCTAGTACACGAACACCTAAACCAGGTCCAGGAAACGGGTGACGGTATAACATGTTATATGGCAAACCAAGTTCTAAACCAATTTTACGTACTTCATCTTTAAAGAGTTCACGTAAAGGTTCAACTAATCCCATTTCCATATCATCAGGTAAGCCACCTACATTATGGTGAGATTTAATCACATGTGCTTTACCATTTTTAGAAGCAGCAGACTCAATCACATCAGGATAAATAGTGCCCTGTGCTAACCATTTTGCATTAGCTAATTTTTTAGATTCTTCATCGAAGATTTCAACAAAAACACGACCAATTATTTTACGTTTCGTTTCTGGATCATTTTCGCCAGCCATTTGCTCAAGAAAACGGTGTTCAGCATTAACATGGACGATATTTAATCCAAATTTATCACCAAACATTTCCATTACTTGTGCGCCTTCGTTCAAACGCAATAAACCGTTATCAACAAATACACACGTTAACTTATCACCAATAGCACGTTGTAATAACATCGCTACAACAGATGAATCTACACCGCCAGATAAACCAAGAATAACTTCATCATCACCTACTTGCTCTTTCATTCGAGCAACAGCATCATCAATAATTGATGCAGGTGTCCATAATGTTTCACAACCACAAATATCCACCACGAAGTTGCGTAACATACCTTCGCCTTGCGCGGTATGCGTTACTTCTGGGTGGAATTGAACACCATAAAAGCGTTTTTCTTCATTAGCAATGACAGCAAATTGACACGTTGCGGTATTAGCAACCGTAGTGAAGTCAGCAGGGATAGCAGACACTTTATCGCCATGGCTCATCCATACATCTAATAATGCTTTTCCATCTGCAGATAATGCATCTTGAATACCGTTAAGGAATGCCGATTCAGCTTGTACTTCAACTTTGGCATAACCAAACTCGCCTTCGCCTTCACCTTTAATCACCGCACCACCTAATTGGTGAGACATTGTTTGCATACCGTAACAAATCCCCAACACGGGCACACCAGCTGTAAATACATATTCAGGCGCACGAGGAGATCCTTCGGCAATAACGCTTTCAGGGCCACCAGCAAGAACAATACCGTTAGGATTAAACTCTTTGATGTCCTCTTCATTAACATCCCAGCTCCAAAGTTCACAGTAAACACCAATTTCACGGATACGACGCGCGATTAATTGAGTGTATTGAGAACCAAAATCTAATATTAGAATACGCTGTTCATGAATGTTCTTACTCATTATATTGTCCTTTAATTTTCTTTATTCAGTTTCTAAAAATAATAAAAGACGATATATATCGTCTTTTAATTTATAACTTAAGGAAGCTGAGCTAAGTGTTTATTTACAAAAAGGTTTATCAATAAACCTTTTGTTTTTAATAAATAGTTATATGTCTATTTGCACATTAAACTCGTTTCTTTACTTAGCTACCACTACGGTAGTTAGGTGCTTCTTTAGTAATAGCAACGTCATGTACATGGCTTTCGCCCATACCTGCACTTGTGATTTTCACAAACATTGCTTTTGTATTCATTTCTTTGATGGTTGCACAACCGGTCAGCCCCATCGATGAACGTACGCCACCCATTTGCTGATGAATAATTTCTTTTACTTTACCTTTATAAGCAACACGACCTTCAATACCTTCTGGTACCAGCTTGTCTGCAGCATTATCAGATTGGAAGTAACGATCCGATGAACCTTGAGACATTGCCCCTAAAGATCCCATACCACGGTATGATTTGTACGAACGACCTTGGAATAAAATAATTTCACCTGGCGATTCTTCTGTACCAGCAAACATACTGCCCATCATCACACATGATGCGCCAGCAGCTAACGCTTTAGCAATATCACCAGAAAAACGGATACCACCATCGGCAATCACAGGAATACCAGTACCTTCTAATGCATCAACTGCATCTGAAATAGCAGTAATTTGCGGTACACCTACGCCTGTAACAATACGTGTAGTACAGATTGAGCCAGGGCCGATACCTACTTTAACCGCACTACAACCAGCTGCTACTAATGCTTTAGCACCATCACCAGTAGCAACATTACCACCAATAATTTCTAAATTAGGATAAGCAGCACGTGTTGCTTTAATACGATCTAATACACCTTGAGAGTGGCCGTGTGATGAATCAATTAATAACACATCAACACCCGCTTCTACTAGTGCATCAACACGCTCTTCATTACCTGCGCCAGCGCCAACAGCCGCACCTACACGTAAACGACCTAATTCGTCTTTACATGCATTTGGTTTTTGTTCCGCTTTACGGAAATCTTTAACCGTGATCATGCCTTTAAGTTTAAAGTTATCATCAGTTAATAATACTTTTTCGATACGATGTTTATGCATTAATGCTTCAATTTCATCACGAGGAGTATTTGATTTAGCAGTCACTAGCTCTGCTTTTCTGGTCATTACTGCAGAAACAAGTTTTGTTAAGTCCGTTTCAAATAATACATCACGACCAGTAATAATACCGACTAGTTCACCTGAATCTTCAACTACTGGGTATCCAGCAAAGCCATGTTTTTCAGTTAGCTCCTTGATCTCACCTAACGTTGTAGAGGGAGAAACAGTAATAGGCGTTGCAACAACACCGCTTTCATGAATTTTTACTAAACGAACTTGCTCAGCTTGTACTTCGATAGACATATTTTTATGGATAAAACCCATGCCGCCTTCTTGAGCCAAAGCAATAGCGAAGCGTGCCTCTGTTACCGTATCCATCGCCGCAGAAACAACCGGTATATTTAACGAAATATTTTGAGTTAATAGGGTTCTTAGATCGGCAGTGTTTGGCAGTACAGTCGAGTGGGCTGGCACTAATAATACATCGTCAAATGTTAACGCGTCTTTTGCTATTCTTAGCATTGCAATATCTCACTTATAGTTGGGAGCATTTTAGATATACCCAAAATTGCTTGGGTATGATATTGCGGTGGGATTTTAATCGTAAACAATGATAAGTACAATACAATTTATGTTTTTATACACAGTTTTTACTGTGTTAATATTTAGCTCCTGATTTAATTGGTAAAAATTTTTGTTATGGCGATAAAGAACAGCAATATCTACAGTGTAAGCTCACTTAATAAAGCCGCTAAATCCTTATTAGAAACAGGGTTAGGGGTCATTTGGTTATCCGGAGAGATTTCTAATCTTACGATCGCTGTATCAGGGCATTGGTATTTCACCTTGAAAGACCATAGTGCACAAATAAAATGCGCCATGTTTAGAGGTAATAACAGCCGTGCCGGTTTTACACCCAAGCATGGACAACAAGTACTCGTACGCGGAAAATTAAGCTTATATGAAGCGCGTGGTGATTATCAGCTAATTGCAGAAACCATGGCACCAGAAGGTGATGGATTATTAAAACAACAATTTGAAGCATTAAAATGCCAATTAGCAGCTCAGGGTTTATTTTCTGAAGCGATAAAAAAGCCTTTACCTGAGATTATCAAACGTGTCGGAATTATTACCTCATCAACCGGTGCAGCTTTACATGACATACTGAGTGTATTACAACGTAGAGACCCGCGCTTACAGGTGGTTATTTATCCAACTCAAGTACAGGGGCAAGGTAGTGCGTTCTCGGTAGCGGCACAAATTGCGTTAGCAAATATTCGTAATGAATGTGATGTGTTAATCGTCGGTCGTGGCGGCGGCTCTTTAGAAGATTTATGGTGTTTTAATGAACCCGATGTTGCTTACGCTATTTATAATAGCCAGCTCCCAGTGATCAGTGCCGTAGGTCATGAAATAGATGTCACCATTAGTGATTTTGTTGCCGATCTTAGAGCTGCGAC
>Ga0316197_10003838_pt1 | contig 10707 bp, 6 predicted proteins | sample OudBiesiAoxic_MG_FD_204939 | JGI IMG/M metagenome (GOLD analysis project Ga0316197, IMG submission 204939) | Coastal sediment microbial communities from Oude Bieten Haven, Netherlands - site A oxic | ecosystem: Environmental > Aquatic > Marine > Coastal > Sediment | place: Netherlands... | reverse complement strand
CAACGATGATCAGTCCGGATTCAAACCCTAGCCCGGTGTTCACCTGATTGAGCGCCCGCACCACCGGCACGCCCAAACCGTCCGCACCTACAAGCGCCGCAATCACTACCATCGACAACGACAGCATGATCGTCTGGTTCAGCCCGGCCATGATTTGCGGCAGCGCATATGGCAGTTCTATCTTCCAAAGCGTCTGCCGTGGGCGGGCGCCAAAGGCCTCGGCAGCCTCAAGCAGCGCCTTTGGCGTGTTGCTGATGCCAAGTTGCGTCAGCCGGATCGGCGCCGGCAGCACAAAAATCACCGTGGCGATCAACCCCGGCACCATGCCGATCCCGAAAAACACTATCGCCGGTATAAGATAGACGAAGGTCGGCAACGTCTGCATCAGGTCCAGCACCGGTGCCATGAAGCGGTAGAGTTTCGGACGGTGCGCCGCAGCGATGCCAATCGGCACCCCGACCCCCATACAAACCACGCAGGCCGACAGGACCAACGTCAGGCTTTCCGTTGTCTCTTCCCAATAGCCCTGATTGAGGATGAACAGAAACCCAAGCACCACGAAGAGCGGTACCTTCCAGCTGCGCTGAATGAGGTAAGTGACGGCCGCAAAAACTGCGACGATGATGAATGGATGTGGCGATTGCAGGACCCACAGGATCGCATCGATCAGCGCTTCCATCGCCGTGGCAAGCCCATCAAAAAACCACGCGCCGTTGATCTGCAGCCAGTCAAAGGCACCTTCGGCGATGTCATCAATGGGGATTTTATTGTCCGTCAGCCAGTTCATCTGTCAGTGCCTCATATTTCTTTGTCAGTGCGCGGCCTCCGGCGCCCAACACGACCTGATTATTGAAAGAACCGGCGAAATGATATACAATTTAAGAGGGAATTATTGCGCTCAGTTCTTATTTTCCTTGTAGCGCAGCCCTATTTTATAAAGGAAATTGAAATGATTAATGACAAAGTGGTCGAAACCGGACCGGATTTCAAACAGAACAATCTCACAGCCAACCGCTACATCGCACCGGCTCAAGAAGGCGACCCTGTCCTTGGCCCGCTCAAGATGCTTCCGGGGACCTGGGCGAATATCCGCGCAGAACACCGAACCGACGAAGACGACGGCGAGTTCATCGCCGAGGGGACCTTGGCCGGTACAGGACTAAGCCCGCTGGATGGGCGCGGCTGGAACCTCATTGCGCTTCCCTTTATTCGCGAGGGCGGCGGACCGCCTTACCGGCTCTTGATGAACCAGTACAACGAAGTGCTGCATTTTGACACTGTGGATGACAAAGTGCCCAATCGCGGCATCAATTTCGGCACGGGCGAAAACACCGATCAATCCGTCGCAGCGCTCGACTATACTCAGCGGATCCGGCAAATCGCCGCCTCCGACGATGCTGACAGCGGCAAGGCATTGGAAGACAAACTGCCCATCCACCACGAACCCGGCTTCTTTTTGCATATGAAAGAACAGACGATCGAAGATTTCACAATTGCCCGTCTTGCCGCCATTCCCCACGGCAACGCCGCCAATGCCGTCGGCAAGTTCATTGAGATCGACGGGCCGCCAACCATTCCACCAATCAGCGGGATGCCAGAAGGCGCCAGCACATTCGACATCGTGGATGCGGCCAAGGCGGATTTCCCAGAAGAAGCCGAACGCCGCTACCTTGCCCCCTACCGGCATTTTATTGATGATCCGTTCCTTGGCGTCCTCGCGCCTCCGTTTCCCGGTTTTGAACCGTTGGATGCCAATAATCTGCTCCGATTGGGGCTGCAGGGCATCGTTAACAAGGTCACGAAAACCACCGAACTTGTCCTGGATACCGATGCGATGGAGGCGGGTATTGTCAATATTCCCTTCATCGAGCGCCAGGCGGATGCCAGCATCATGCGGTCAACTTTTTGGATCATGGAATTGGACGAGGTCGGCCCCTTTGGCGAACCACGTCTTGTTATGGCCTATTCACAGCTTGTTATGCTCGACTTTTTCCAACGCCGTGACGGGCGCGACGGCCTCATCCGCTGGCCGCACATCTCGATCAACATGATGGAAAAGGTGCTCCCGGCCCAAGCCGGTTCGATGTAGGCCACGTCCGCACTGTCGGCCCCAACGCGTTTGGGGCCGACATTTTTCTGAGTGACAGATTATTCCAACGCCATCTTGGCAGCTTCACGCCCACTGGTGCCGTCTATGTGGGTCACGCCGTCCAGCCATGTGTCCAGAACACCGGCGTTGGCTTCGATCCATTCGGCGGCGGCCTCGGCCGGATCCTTGCCATCATCAAGGATCGCGCCCATGATTTCGTTTTCCATCGCCAGCGTAAACTCAAGGTTGTTCAGGAGCTTGCCAACATTCGGGCATTCATCCACATAGCCGGCGCGGGTGTTGGTATAGACCGTCGCACCGCCCAGATCGGGGCCAAAAAAGTCATCGCCGCCTTCAAGATATGTTAGCTCGAAATTGGCATTCATCGGGTGCGGTTCCCAACCAAGGAAGACCACAGGCTCTTCTTTCCGCGTGGCGCGCTGCACCTGTGCAAGCATGCCCTGTTCGGAAGACTCGACCACTTCGAAATTGGCCAGATCGAACGCGTTGTCATCGATCATCGACTGGATCAGACGGTTGCCGTCATTTCCGGGCTCGATGCCGTAGATCTTACTGTCCAGCGCCTCGGCATTCGCGGCGATCGACGCAAAATCCGTGATCCCCATATCGGCCCCGGCCTTGTTAACAGCCAACGTGTATTTCGCACCCCCAAGGTTGGCGCGGACCGTATCAACGGTGCCTGCTTCACGATAGGGCGCAATGTCAGCTTCCATCGTCGGCATCCAGTTGCCAAGGAACACGTCGATGTCTCCAGCAGCCATCGACGTGTAGGTCACCGGAACCGACAGGATTTTGATATCGGTCTCGTAGCCGAGCGCGTCCAGCACAACGGTTGTGGCGGCGGTAGTGGCCGTGATGTCAGTCCAGCCCACGTCAGAGAACGTGACCTTGCCACATTCAGCGGCGGCCACAGCGGATCCAAGCGAAAGCGCAAGGGCGGTTGTTGCAAAAAGGCGTTTCATTCAGGTATCTCCCTTAGAGTGTTTTTATTTGTTGGCGACTAAACGGCCATCAGCGCGGCATTGCAACTGGTTATGCCAGTTGAGAAATACACGTATGACGATGTCAGGTCTGCGTGTCCGCATCATGGCGCGTTTGTGCGCACTTTGTCCATGCCGACCCGGCGCAGATTAAACGCCAGCAAAACAAATGCCCCTGCGCCGACAAAAGCAAACCAGCCGAGGATCATCCTGATTTCCGGGTAGCTCATGGCGCTGCTGTCTGATGCCGCACCAGACGCGGCCAGCAACGCCGCCGCAAACAGCACCCGTCCGCCAAGGCTTTGCAGAGACATGTAGGTGGCGCGGGTAGTGTCTTGCAGCAGAGGCTGGATTCGGGCCTGAATAAACGGGCGTGACAAAGCGTCCGGCACCATCCGAAGGAACAAAAGCGCAATGGCAAGCGCATTACTTGTCAGCGCAAGGAACCCCGTCAGGGCAATCTGCATGCCAAAGGCCAGCAACAGGATCGGCCCCAGACCGATCCGGTCCCGCAACGCCAGCGCGAACAGTGAGACAGCAACCGAAACAAGCATCATTGTTGTGGAAACCGCGCCGCTTACCAAAGGCGCCTCGGCGGCAAGCCCTATCCGGCCCAGCGCCTCTGCAATGAAGGGCTGGCCGAAGACAAACGGGATATGACTGAAGCCGTACATCAGCACCGAAAGGCCGAATATCCACATCAGAACGGGTTCGCGCAGGGTCGCGCGCAATGTCGAAAAACGCGAGATTGTTTCAGCTTCTGACATGGCCTGCGGCGGTTCGCTGAACTGCCAGACAACCACCAACGCGCCCAGCATCGCATACGCGCTGATGGTAAAGGTCGCCGTAACAGACCACATCGCAATCACCCCACCCGACAGGGCCGACACCGCAAGGGCAACATAGGTGAAACGCCACGCCTTCAATTCCTGCGCTTCAACCTCATCAGCCCTCCCCATGGCGTTCAGGCTTTCATAAAGCAGCGCCGAGTCGGTGCCCGACGCAAAGGCGATGCTGGCCCCCAGCAGCATCTGCCCGATCGCAAATGCCGTGAAGCTGTCTCCGATGGCAAGCATCATGGCCCCGGCCGCCCCGGCAAGCGCCGCAGTGATCAGTGTGACGCGCCGCCCCAACCTGTCGGACATGTAGCCCGATGGCACCTCAAGCACGGTAGTGGTGATATCGTAGATGGCATAGAGCACAATCGCCTCAGCCGCCGACAGCGCGTTCTGAAAATAGAGAAACCAGACGGCCTGCCAGAACAACAGGTTCTGGAAAGACTTGAACCACGGGTACAGCGCAACATTGCGCAACATCGCGTCGGTTTGGGCTGTTTCGCTCAAGCGGCACCTAACATTTGAAAACCAGCCCCGCAGGACAAACCCCAGCCTAACGCGCCTGCCCGCGAAGCCAAAGCCAGAAGTGCAATGCCTGTTTGGGTCAGGTCTCATCACCTAGACGAAAGCGGCCGCTCAATGTGATGTATTCAGCAGTTTACGATACGAACAGAGCAGCCTGATGCGGATGCACCGAAATCTGAGATGGGTTTCAGTCGCGTTCTGTGAGCTCGCAGCGAAGGCGCAGCACAATTCTGCCGAAGCAAGCAATCAAGGCGATCAAGAAACCTTAATACCAGTGAGGCCAGTCGCAATAACCTTGCCCGTTGCATAATATTGGAACCATGGCGCGATGATCTCCGTTCGGCATATTCGAAACGAGTTCATCGAGAAGAAATTTCAGATTTTGCGTGAAGATGCGACGCCTGCAATTTCTGGCGGACGCCGCGTATTGTTGACTATTTTCTCAAGCGCGCAACGCTACGCGCCCGGTTTGGCGAATGCGCGAGCGTGGAACGGTAGGCCTCTGCCGCCGCATCGGGCTGGTCGAGTTCCAGGAACATGTCGCCCAGAAGCTCTCGGGCTGGAAGGACGTGCCCGGGAGTCACAGGGCTTTTCCCGATCTTGTCTTCCATGTCGGCCGCCTTCGTCTGATGCGTAACAGCGAGAGCGTCATTGCCCCCGGCCAGTTCGATCCAGGCCTCGATGCTCAGGATTTGAGCCTCGGTTAACGTCGCCCAGTAATCTTGGCCGCGCCCTTGCATCGCTCCATGAAGGGATTGCAATTCTGTCACCGCCGCGCGCGCGGTCTCGATATCACCGCTCCGTGCGGCACCAAGGCCCTTGGCGAACCAGCGCATGGCGACGGTCTGCGGGAAGTTGTCCCATGGGATCGCAGAGTGCATGTCTGGCGACAACGCCGCTGCTTCCTTCCACTTCTCCTGTTCCAGAAGCACGCGGACCGGGGACGCGGCCAGTGCGTAGGCGCCACCGAAACCGGGCTGATGGTTTTCGATCGCCAACATCTCAGCTACCAGTCTTTCTGCCGTCTCGGGCTCTCCTATCTGCAGATGTCCATAGACCATGTAGTCAATCGCATGGGCGTAGTGGTTCTGGATCACGTCACCCGAGACCTCGAGGGCGGCTTCGGCAGAACGGCGATTGAGGTCGATGGATTTGGCCCAGTCGCCAGTGCGGGTGAAAATATGGGCCGGCATGTGCAGCGCATGGGCCGCATCTGGAGCGGTCTTGTCGTAGATCTCGGCATAAGGCAGCCCGCGCGCCTTCAGCGGTGGGTTGTCGTAAGCGTGGATCGCGTAGTGGATCACGCCGGGATGGTCCGGTGCGATCTTGTGCAAGCTGTCGAGCAGGTCGCCCACGGCAGAGTTTACATCCGTCCCGGCCGGCCCGCGCGGCGCCGTGGCGAGCCGCCCCAGAGCAGCGAAGGCTGCGGCGTCGATGCTGTCGGGGTTCTGGCTGTAGGCGTCGTCTTGAGCCGCCGCCCACGCCGTTTTCCGGGCGGGGTAGCTGTCATGCCCGGTTGCGTAGAAAGCAGCGACGGCTTGCGCGAAGGCTTGTTCGAGGGCGTTCCCCGGCGTCTTTTCCGCCATTCGTCCCGCCGCTGCGGTTCCGCGCGTGGTTTCCTCGGCCGTGGGCCCACCGGGCCAGAGCGGATGGAAATTCGCCATCGCGATCCCCCACTCGGCCATGGCGCAGTCCGGGTCTGCCTTGGCGGCGGTGGCGAAGGCGGCTTCAGCCGAAATATACATCATATTGTGCAGATGGGTCAGGCCCTGATCGACCGCCGCGTCAGCCTCTGGCAAACAGGTCGTCGGGAAATCAACACTGCTCGCAGTACTCGACGTCGGGGCCGCAAGAGTGGCCAGCAGTATAGCGGACAGTGTCGAGGAATACTTGATTGAATATCTCATCCTTAGCTCCATTGATTCAAAAATGCGTGGGTAGTGCGGTCCATTGGACGCCGAAGGCCCCGTCTAAGTCTTGAAGTCCTCTTGAAATTTATCTGAAATCTTTGGCTCAACAGCTCTGCTCTTCTGTGTCTTCGTTCGCAAACTTCAGCAAAATGCCGTATTATTGTCTCTAGGGAGGCAAATCCGTCATGATGCAGCACAGCTCGGCCGATTGTGCAGAGATACTCCGCCTCGGTGAAGCGGAGTATCTCTGGCGCGACGGGCATTTGCTGGATGCCAGAGGTCGGCAGGTTCCGTTGCGAGCCAAGTCGCTCAAGATGTTCGCTGCTTTGCTGGCCGAACGGGGCCGCATACTAACCAAGGACCGGCTGTCCGATCTGGTTTGGTCCGGAACGGTGGCAACTGACGAGAGCATCGCGAGATGTATCGCGGATATCCGGAAGGCGCTTCACGACGACAGCCACCAGATCGTACAAACTTTCCCCAAGCAGGGCTATCGGCTCAATGTAGCGGAGACGTCAGACGGAGCGTTATCCAGGCCGGCCACCAAACACCTCTCTCTTGTCCGGCTTGTCGCGCTTTGCTTCGTTGCCGCACTGATTCTTGGCTGGATGACACTGGACAGAGTGGCGGAAGACGCCGCTGCCGCACCGCAACCGGCCGAACGAGAAGCGGTGGCGATCCTGCCTTTCGAAGCGGAGGACGAGACCGACCGGTTCCTCGCGGCGGGCCTGTCTGACGATCTGGAGGTCCATCTGGCAGAAATGTCCGGGATCAGAATGGTCTCGCAAACCTTGTCAGCTGCCGTTGCGGCCGCGTCCGAGAACACGATTGCAATAGCCAGTTCGCTTGAGGCCCGCTACCTCGTTCACGGAAGCGTCCGCAATAACGGCGATGAGATCGCGCTCTCCCTGCGCCTGATAGACGGATTGGACGGAACGACGCTCTGGGCCGACCATTACGAGGGCGCGCAGTTGGGTTTGATGGGCTTCCGCGACACGCTTCCCGACGCGCTCGTCGCTGCCATGTCGATTGAACTTAATGCCCACGACCTCCGCCGGCTCGCACTGCAGGACACAACCGATCCGATTGCCTTCGAAGAGTTGTTGCATGCGCGACGGGAGCTTGGCAGCTTCACGTATGAAGGCAGTCTTGCAGCAGAACGCCACCTGCGCCGAGCAGTCGCACGCGATCCCGGCTATGCGCGCGCCTATGCAGAGCTGGCCGCTGCTTTTGCTATTAGGATGGAGAATGACTGGATCGTCCTATCGAGCGCGGACACTGACAAGGGGTTCTATTTCGCGGAAAAAGCCATCGCGCTGGATCCGGGGCTCTGGTTCGCGCATTACGCCATGGGGCGGCTGCATTCTGTTGCGGAGGGTGGCAATATCGAAACTGCGTTCAGGCACCTTCGGGAGGCAATGGCGTTGCAGCCCGCCAACGACGACCCTCGTGTCTATTTCGCGATCGCAAGAGCGATGTCAGGGAGGCTGGAGGAAGCAGCAGCGATTTTTGAGGGTGTGATGGCGACGCACCCGCAACCGCCTTTCTGGTATCATCTCGGCTTTGCCAATGTCCTGTTCCACCAAAAACGCTATGAGGAAGCTGAAAGGGTCATGTCTTCCTGCCTGCACCAGATGCCCAACAGCCCCTATTGCCTGCGAATACAGATCGCAATTCTAGCCCGCCTCGGGCGATTGGAAGATGCCGCGTGGTTGCTTGAAGAATACGCAATTCTTGGGCACGACACCACGTTAGACGGACTCATGAAGAGTGCGATCGAAACCGATCCAGCGCTGTGGGCGCATTTGCAGAAATCCTATATATTGGCCGGGATCGAATGAAGAGAGTTCAAGCACATTCTCGGGTTATCGCGCAGAAAGTGGCTGAGACAGGAGTGGCAGCAAGAAAATAATGATGCATTGGGCACAAGCCAATGTCCTGCAACTCGGGCGGTGCCTTGATCAATTTTGAAGGGCGTCAACGAAGGGCGCCTTTTTTTGTTTGCCTCATAATAAGCGATCGCATGGAACTGGTATGCCGCGAGCGCGCACAGCGAAAAAGGGCCGTGTCCGCTTTTGGCGCCGGACAAAGCGCGACTTCGTTGCATCCGCTCCAATTTCACCTACCGCAGAAACTCAGAAGGTCAGCGCATTGTGGGTACTTTCGGCTGAGCTCTGGCACGTTGGAAGCAATTGCGCAGCGCAAGAGCTTCCTGTCCCGTGCAAACTAAGTGATCTCCGATGTTAAGCTCATAATCGCTATCGTGCGCCGTTAGAAATAACCGAAACATTCTTGAAGCTTGCAGGTCTTGACCAGAATGCCCAAAGATACTGATGCACATGGAATTAAGATGTTGGTCTAACCAATCAGCGCACGAAACCCTCCTTGTGCTGCCGGGCTTTTCCGGCATGGAGCAAAGTCGTGACCAACCCACCGAACAAAAACACATCCGCCATCGCCATGCGCGCGCTACGTATCTGGTCAGGGCTTTTCCTCCTTGCATTTGTCACCAGCCACCTGATCAACCTCAGCCTTGGCCTGATCTCAATTGATACCATGGATGCCGCACGACCCTATCTGTCCGGAGTCTGGACCGGGCCAATCGTCGGCTTGTTGTTGTCAGTATCGCTGATCAGCCACTTCGTTCTGGGGCTTTGGGCGCTCTATGTTCGACCCACGTTGAGAACAAACACCCAAGATATGGTGCAATTACTGACGGGTATGATCGTTGTGCCGCTTTTGGCCACACATGCCGTTGGCATTTCGATGATGTCGAATGCCGGCCTGGCGCCGGGATATGCGGACGCTATCCGTTTGTTCTGGCTTCAGTCACCGGGCATCGGCCTGATGCAGGTTATCATGCTTTCGGTAGTATGGGTGCATGCCGGTGCCGGGTTATTCACATGGTTGCGTTCGAAGGAGAATGCCCACCGTCTTTTGAGCTGGTTCTATTTTTTGGCGGTCATCGTACCAGTTTTGGCGCTGCTCGGTTATGCAGAAGCAGGACGTGAAATGCTTGTTGCCGTGCAGATTGGGGCGGACATGGCCGTCAGCCCAGCGATACCCCCCAATATTGACGTGCCGTTCGCGCAGATCAAACAAGTCACCAACGCTGTCATTATTGGCTCAATCCTCTTGGCTGTCCTAACATTGATCGCACGATTTGTCCGGGTCACAATTCAGAAGACGCACAAAGTCGTTCTTGTACGCAACAGCGGCTCGGACATGCCATCAACGTCTGCTATCAGCATGCTGGACGGGTTCAATCGTAATGGTCAACCGCACGCCAACCTATGTGCAGGGCGTGGTAGATGCGGCACATGTGCCGTTCGTATTGACGGATCTGAATTCCCTTTGCCCTTGCCTTCGGAGCTTGAGCAACGCACCCTTCTCAGGGTCGGCGCACCCGAAGGTGCAAGGCTTGCGTGCCAGTTAAAGCCTGCTGGCGGCAGGGTCGCAGTGCACGCTTTGTATCCTGCCGACTATACATTTGAGGATGTGCGGCCACCAGCAAGCAACGTCCAGACGGAGACATTCGGATGACCCAATTGCGCCATGCCGCCATTGCGTTAATCTGTGGTCTTGCTCTCATCCTGTCGCAATCTGCAACAGCGCAGACAGACGCGCCCATCGCAGCGCCATCCGCAAATGACCTTCATGAATTCACTCGTCTGCTGGCCGATGACCGCATTCAGGAATGGATTGAGCAGCAAGCAAGCGAGGCCGAAACAAACACCGCCGTTGGGATACCAAGTTTGCGCGATCAGTTTGATGACTTGGTCCAACATACCAGAGATCGCATAAGCGCCCTCATCCGCACCTGGGAAGGCCTGGGAAAAGCGCCCGAATTGGTGCAGGACCGTTGGAGAGAGCAGGTCACAAGCGACCGTAAGGTGCAAAGTCTGACCTTCGTCTTGATATTCCTGTTCCTTGGGGCGGGTCTGGAATGGCTGTTCAGGCAGTACTCCAACCCGGTCCGTCGGCGTCTGGAAATCGCCCAGTTCGATACTCCGACAAAGACCATCATCGCTGCCGTAAAGCGAGCCGGCCTTGCGCTGTTTGGGCTGCTGGCCTTTGCGATGGGCAGTATCGGTGCGTTCTCTGCATTTGACTGGCCGCCGATCCTCTTTGCGTTAATTCTGAATCTCTTGTTGGCAATCGTGGCTATTCGCGTGGTTGCAACCACACTCTTGCTGTTTCTCGCTCCCAATGTGCCGCGACTGCGCCTGATCCCTGTCAGCACAGGTATGGCACGGGTGATCGCACGCAGCATGCTGGTCTGCTTTGGTGTTTTGATCATTGCATTGGCAGCAGCGGACGTCTTTCGGCAAGTCATAGAGGTATTT
>Ga0316197_10003836_pt1 | contig 10709 bp, 10 predicted proteins | sample OudBiesiAoxic_MG_FD_204939 | JGI IMG/M metagenome (GOLD analysis project Ga0316197, IMG submission 204939) | Coastal sediment microbial communities from Oude Bieten Haven, Netherlands - site A oxic | ecosystem: Environmental > Aquatic > Marine > Coastal > Sediment | place: Netherlands... | reverse complement strand
TTTCGCGCCGCGTCCTTCTCGAGAAGGAGCGCGACCGCCTCAAGGAAGCCACCCTCGAAAACCTGCAGGAAGATCAGATCGTCACCGGCACGATCAAGAACATCACCGAGTACGGTGCGTTCGTGGACCTCGGCGGCATCGACGGCCTGCTTCACATCACCGACATGAGCTGGGGCCGGGTCAATCACCCGTCCGAGGTCTTCGAGGTGGGTGACGAGGTCACCGTCAAGGTGCTCAAGTACAACGCCGACACCGAACGCGTCTCGCTCGGCCTCAAGCAGACCATGGAAGACCCTTGGAATGTCGCGACCGACCATTACGTCGCCGGCAATAAGGTCAAGGGCAAGGTCGTGTCGCTCACCGATTACGGCGCCTTCATCGAGCTCGAGCAGGGCGTCGAGGGCCTCATCCACGTCAGCGAGATGACCTGGGCCAAGCCAAAGCATCCGTCGAAGGTGCTCGAGGTCGGCCAAGAGGTCGAATGCGTCGTCCTCGACCTCGACGCGCAGAACAAGCGCATCAGCTTGGGCCTCAAGCAGCTCGAGCCCGACCCCTGGACGGTCTTCACGCAGAAGTACAACCCAGGCGACATCATTCAGGGCCGCGTTCGCTCGATCACCGATTACGGCGTCTTCGTCGGCATCGAGGACGGCGTCGACGGCATGGTCCACAAATCGGACCTCAGCTGGACCCAGCGCATCAACAACCCGGCGGACATCTACCGGAAGGGCGACGAGGTCGAGGCGATCATCCTTTCGATCAACCACGAGGACCGCAAGGTCAGCCTCGGCATCAAGCAGCTCTACGAAGACCCCTGGGTCTTCGTGCCGAAACGTTACCCCGAAGGCACCGTCATCGAGGTTCGTTCGACCGGCGCCGACGAGTACGGCATTCACGTCGAGCTCGAGCGTGGCGTCGAGGGCGTGATTCCCCGGGGCGAGATCAGCGCCGACCTCAGCCAGGAGCCGACCGAGATCGTCAAGACCGGCGACATCGTGAAGGCTCAGGTCATTCGCCTCGACGACGACGAGCGCACCATCACGCTCTCGCTCCGCGCGGCAGAGGGCCAGGACGTGAACCAGGTCGCACGCCCCGAAGAGGCCCAGAAGCGCGTTGCACCGCGCAAAGTCGGCCCAAGCCTCGGCGGCGCGCAGGCCACCCTCGGCGATGCGCTGAAGGACAAGCTCGGTGCGTTTGCCATCAAGGCGAGCGGGGACGAAGCCGAAGAGGCGCCAGCGGAAGAAACGCCCGAGGCCCCGGCGGAGGCCGAAGAGGCTTCGTCGGACGAGCCCGCGGAAGAAGAGACGACCAAGACCGAGTAGGGGTTTGGCCTGAGAGGCCAACCACATACAGACGCGGGCCCGCTGCTCTTCGATGAGCCGGGCCCGAAGTCGTTGTTGGGGGGTTACGCTCGACGGTGAACGCTGGCGCTGACGGTGTCGTTGACGCTGCCGCGGATGTGGTGGGGCGTGGCCGATGGGCGTGGGGCCTGGTCAGGTTTAATTACACCGCCCGCCCACCCCCACCCGTAATCCTCCCTGGCGCGGCATTCGCTTCGCTCTGCCTTGCCGGCGCATTCGCGCCGGGCTTCGCCCTTCGGGCTCGCGCTGCCGCCTGCCGTCTTATGGATGATTGCTACGGTGCGACGCTTTTGCACCACTGGATATGAATGGAGGGGCGCGGAAAAAAGCGCGATATGGGGCGGAGTCGACGTCGCAAGTGACAATCGGCAAGACAGCAACCAGCCCCGATTGGCGCGCGCGCCGAGGCGAGGCTTGCGTGGTCAAAGCTCCCAAGTGCATCCGACCACCTTTGCAAGCCGAGCCGTTCGACGCAGCCCCGTGTCGCGCTTTTTTCCGCGCCCCGGTGACTACCGCACGCTAACGACAACAGCAGTAATATTGTCCCGCCCGCCGCGCGAGTTCGCCACGGAGATGAATCGTTCGGCGGCGCCCTTCGGACCCATGTCGATCACGTCGGGGATCTCACCTTCTTGCAGGTATCCGTGGAGCCCGTCCGAGCAGAGCAGATACGCGTCCGAGGGCTGCACCTCGAAGAAGCCTGTGTCGACCTGAACGTATTCGCGACTTCCAACCGCGCGGGTGATCACATTGCGGTGTGGTGATCGAGCGGCTTCGGCTTCGGTGATGATCCCTTGCTTCAGCTGCCAGGCAACCAGGGTGTGATCCTCGGTGAGCGGTTGGGCGCTGCGGTTGCGAATCAAATAGATCCGGCTGTCGCCAACCTGCGCCGTGATGCCGTAGTCGCCGCACATCGCGAGCACCGACAGAGTCGTCCCCATGCCTTGCTGTTCGGGGTCGTGCTGCGCCAAACCGAAAACCATGTACGTCGCGGCTTGCACGGCGCTTTCGACAATCCGAATGGCTCGACGCAGCGACTCTTCGCCCATATCGCCCTGGGCGATGCGATCGAGCGCTTCGTGGCCACGTCGGACCATGCCGTACACCGTATCGACGGCTTCCTGGCTCGCGATCTCGCCGGCCGCATGGCCGCCCATCCCGTCCGCGACGACGTACAAGCCAAGCTCGTCGTCGACCATGAACGCGTCCTCGTTCAACTTCCGGCGCTGTCCGACGTCGGTCAGTCCCGCACTGTGATATTGCAACCCATCCCCGTTTGTCTGTGGCGGCCGCCGAGCGACGCGCGCGTTCCCAGGTTAGCGAAAAAGGGCTGAGTTCACCAAGAAGAGCGTCGAAATCGGGCTCTGTGTGCCGCTGCGGCGCTGACAAGCAAGTGCCGGCTGCTAAGCTCGGCCCGCATGAACCCGCCCGAATCGACCCAAGAGCTGGACTCTGCCTGGAAAGCGCTCCTTGGAAGGCGAAGCCAGTTGAGCTCGGACGAGAAGCTCGCCGAGCTGGCGCTCGGCCTGATTGGTGAAATGGGCAATGGCTTCGCCCAGCGCGAGCTGCTTCGAGAGCTGGCTGGCGCCTGGACGACGGATTGGCGCCTGACCCTCGGCGCAGCGTCGCTTTTGCTCGAACAGGCCGGCCGGCGTGGCATGGACGAACCGCCGATTCGCGAAGACGGGCCCGCGGCCTGGGCAGCGGATGCCCTACGGCGAAGCTTGGACGCGCTCGACGACGCCGACCGCAAGGACCCGGAGGCGGCCGGCAATCTGAACGCGATGTTGGGGAACGCCCTTCGGTTCTGCGGGCCGGGCAAGGACGCCGAAGCGCAGGAAGCGTTCACCCGTGCGATCGAGCTCGATCCCGAGCGTGGCGAGTGGTGGTACGACGCAGGCCTGCTCGACAAGTGGCGCGGCCGCTTCGACGAGGGCTACGCCGCCAACGAGCAAGCGCGAATGCGCCTCGGCGATCAGCGGCCGGTGCTCTGGAATCTCGCGATTTGCGCGACAGCCCTCGGCAAGGCGGAAGAAGCGGTGGACATCTGGCGGCAACTCGATGTTCCTGCACGCATCGATCGATCCCGCGGCATGCCCTTCGTCGCCAATCTTCCGCCGATGCTCTTGCGCGTCCTGTCGCGAACGCCGTCCACGGACGCGACCTCTCAACTCCCCGAAAAGGCGGTCGGCTTCGAGCTGGTGTGGATTGCGCCGCTCAGCCCCTGTCACGGTGTGGTTCAATCGCCGACGTTTCGCGACGCGCCGATCGACTATGGCGACCTCGTACTCTGGGATGGTGCGCCGGTCGCGGCACACCAGACGCCGGCCGGAGGCGCCGTGCCCGTGTTCCCGCTGCTCGAGATTCTCCGCCCGGGCGACGAGCGCCGTTGGCCGTTCGTTGCTCTCGAGCGAGAGCCAGGGACCGTTCGGAGCCTCGAAGAGGCGCTCCCCGAGGGCGTCCGCGTGTTCATTCAGCAGGAGCGGGTCGAGCACCACTGTGCAGCGTGCGAAGCGGGAGAACCCCACGAGCACGATGCCGGTTCGGCGTCACCCCGTAAAGGCGATGCGGACGCATCGCCGACGGGGCAGGGCGTCAGCGAAGCCCCGTGGACGACGCAATCGCGTCGGCTTTACGGGGGGGGCCTGGTTCGGGGGAAGGTGATCGTTCCCTTTGCGCTGAAGCTCGACGAGTTTCGCGAGGCCTGGGAACGTGCTGTGCAGGATCGGGCCGTCTCGGTTGCGCTTCCCGAGCTCTATGAAGCGGTCGGTGACGCGAAGCAGGCCGGCCAAGAGCATCAGGCCTGGCGCGGGATTGAAGGGAAGGCCCTGCGCCAAAAGGCGCGACCGTGAGCGAAGGGGGTCGCGGGCTTCTGCCCTCCGAGCAATATTCGTTCGAAGGGATTCCGCAGCTCGATGAAGCGACCCTGCACGAGCGCCGCCAGCTGGTCTTCTTGATCCTTTCCGGTTTGTTCTTGGGGACGCTGGCCATGCTCAACATCCTGGGCGTCACCCGCTTCATCGACCTGAGCTTCGAGCTTCCCGGGACGAGCTTGACGATCCCCATGCCGCTCGCTGTCGGCGTCCTGCCATACCCGGTCACATTCCTGTGCACCGACTTCATCTCGGAGCTCTACGGCCGCCACCGAGCCAATCAGGTCGTCTGGATGGGCCTCGCCCTGAACCTTTGGGTGATGTTCATCCTTTGGATCGGCGGCGCGCTTCCCGGCTTCGAGCCGGCTGACCAACCGCACTCGGGAATCTTCTTCGAGGTGCGCCGCCTCGCCTTCAGCGCCGTCACCGCTTCGATGATCGCCTACCTCGCGGCGCAGTTCATCGACGTTCAGATCTTTCACTTCTGGAAGCGCCTCACCGACGGACGCCACCTTTGGCTCCGCAACAACGGCTCGACGCTGGTCAGTCAACTGGTCGACACCGTCTCGGTGATCCTGATCACCCACTTCCTGGCACGAGGCATCCCCATCGACAAAGCCGCGCCCCTGTGGCCGCAGCTCCTCACCTTCATCGCCGCGGGCTACACCTTCAAGCTCACCGTCGCGCTCTTGGATACGATGCCGTTCTACCTAGGCGCCAAGCACCTGGGCCGATACCTACGCATCCACCCCGTCCACGGCACCGACGCCCCATGACGCTGAGGCTGAGGCTGAGGCTGGCGCTGAGGCTGGCGCTGGCACTGCCACAGTCGCTGCTACTCGGTCGCAGGCTCGTCGACCTCTACGTCTACCTCGACCTCCGCCTCAGCCTCGGCCGCGGCAGCCTCTTCCGCTTCGAGCGCGGCTTCCTCAGCCTCTTCGAGCTCGATCTCCGCGGCCACTTCACTCGCAGCCGCCTGCTCCCGAACCGCGCGCTCGAGCGCCTGCTCGCCCGAAGACGAAAGGAACGCCAGCCAGACCGAGAGCGCCATGAATGCGAACGCGAAGCCGGCGGTGAGTCGCGTGAGCAGGTTGCCCGCGCCGGCGCCTCCGAAAATCTGCTGGCTGGCGCCGCCGCCAAACGCTGAACCCAGCCCGCCGCCTTTGCCCGACTGCAGAAGCACGACGAGGATGAGAAACAGACACACGAAGATATAGACGATCGAGATGAAGGTATACATAGACTCAGCTCTCTGCGCGGCGAACGCCCGCATCGATGATCGGAATGAAGTTGTCGGGAGTGAGCGATGCGCCACCGACGAGGGCGCCATCCACATCGGGCTGGGACAGCAGCTCTTCCGCGTTGCTGGGCTTCACGCTCCCGCCATACAGAATGCGAACCGAATCCGCCCAAGACTGGCCCTTGAGCTCCGCTAGGCGGCCGCGAATGGCTGCGTGAACCTCTTGCGCGTCCTCGGCCTTTGCGGTGCGGCCAGTGCCAATCGCCCAAATCGGCTCATAGGCCACCACCAGCGGTGCCAAGGCGACGGCGTCGTATCCTTCGGTCGCGGCATCGATTTGGCCCAGGACGACGTCGAGCGTCTTGCCGGCCTCGCGCTGTTCGAGGGTCTCGCCGACGCAGAGGATCGGCACGACCTTGTGGACCAGTAGCGCGCCCACCTTCTTGCGGACGCCTTCGTCGGTTTCACCAAAGAACTGACGCCGCTCTGAATGACCAATGATGCAGTAGCCACAGCCCGCGTCGACCAAGAGCGTGGGGCTGAGCTCGCCTGTCCAGGCGCCCGAATCTTCCCAGTGCGTGTTCTGGGCCGAGAGGCCAACAGCAGACCCACCGAGGCTCTCCCTCACTGCGGCGAACGAGGTCGCGACCGGACCGACGACCACTTCGCAGTCAAGCCCCGCGCCTACGTGGGCGGCGATTGCGCCGGCGAGCGCCTTCGACTCGGTGATGGTGTTGTTCAGCTTCCAGTTGCCCGCAATCAGCGGTGTGCGTTTCGTCATGGCTGAAGCGCCTCCACGCCCGGCAGTGGGCGGCCCTCTAGATACTCCAACGACGCGCCGCCGCCAGTGGACACGTGATCGAAGCGGTCCGCCAAATCGGCCTGCTTGACCGCGGCGACGCTATCGCCGCCGCCGACCACGCTGAAGCCGGGGCAGTCGGCAGCCGCGCGTGCGACGGCGAGGGTACCCTCCGCGAAAGCCGCGTTCTCGAAGAGGCCCATCGGCCCGTTCCAAAACACCGCCATCGCCCGACGGAGTCGCTCCCGGTAGAGCTGTTCGGTCGCTGGGCCGATGTCGAGCGCCATCACATCAGCCGGGATGGCATCGACGCCGACGACCTGCGCATCGGTCGACTCGATCGAATCGCCAATCCGAACGTCGATCGGAAGAAGGAGGTCGACTTTGCTCTCCTCGGCCGCCGCCATCAGGCTCCGCGCCAAGGCAAGCTTGTCGGTTTCGCAGAGGCTCTTGCCCACGCTCAGGCCGCGCGCGGCCAAGAAGGTGTTTGCCATCGCCCCGCCGACCAGAAGCGCATCCACTTTTGCGAGCAGCGCTTCCATGACGCCAATCTTGTCACTGACCTTCGCGCCGCCGAGGATCGCGATGAACGGACGCGGCGCGTCGGTGCGCAGCTTATCGAGCACCTCGAGCTCCCGCTGGAGCAAGAAGCCCGCCGCTCTGTCCTCGATCAGGCGGGGCAGGGCGCTCACCGAGGCGTGCGCCCGATGTGCGGCCCCGAAGGCGTCGTTTACGTATGCCGTGCAAGAGCCGCCGAGCTCGCGCGCGAAGTCCACGTCGTTGTTCTTTTCCTCTGCGTGGAATCGCAGGTTCTCGAGCAGCGCCACCTGGCCGTCGCGAAGATCTTGGACCACTTTGCGTGCGCCGTCTCCGATGCAATCGTCGGTGAGATGCACCTCGCCAACGTCCAGAAGCTCGGCCAAGCGAATCGCCACCGGTTCGAGCGAAAGCTCGGGGACCACTTTACCCTTGGGACGACCGAGGTGTGAGGCCAGGACGACCCGCGCGCCTTTCTCGATCGCATAGCGGATCGTCGGAAGGGCGGCACGGATTCGGGTGTCGTCGGTCACTTCTCCGTCCTTGAGCGGCACGTTGAAGTCGACGCGAATGAACGTAGCAACGCTTTCGAGGTTCAGGTCCTCGATCGAACGAATCGACTCCGCCACGGAATCAGCCCGCGCTCGATACGATCCGCACCAGATCGAGCATGCGGTTCGAGAAGCCCCACTCGTTGTCGTACCAGCTCTGCACCTCGACGAGGTCGCCGCCAACCACCTCGGTCTGCGCCGCGTCGCAAATCGACGAATGCGGGTTGCCCATGAAGTCGACCGAGACGAGCGGCGTCTCCTCGAACTGGAGGATGCCCTTGAGCGGACCATGTGCGGCAGCCTTGAGCGCCGCGTTGACCGCGTCCCGGTCGGTGCTCTTGGCGAGCTGCGCGGTGAGGCAGGTGAGGGAAACGTTCGGAGTCGGCACGCGAATCGCCGTACCAGCAAGCTTGCCTTGAAGCTCGGGGATCACGAGCCCAATCGCCGTCGCCGCGCCGGTCGAGGTCGGGATCATCGAAAGGGCAGCGGCTCGCGCCCGGCGCTTGTCCGAGTGCGGCTGGTCGAGAAGACCCTGGTCGTTGGTGTACGCGTGCACGGTGACCATGTGGCCCTTCACGATCCCGTAGGTGTCGTGGAGCACTTTGACGAGCGGGGCCAAGCAGTTGGTCGTGCAGGATGCGCAGCTGATGACCCGGTCGGTCTTCGGGTTGAACTCGTCGCTGTTGATGCCGACGACGAACGTGCCGTCGATCTCACCCTTGCCGGGCGCGCTGATGATCACGCGCTCTGCGCCGGCCTTCAAATGCGCCGACGCGGCTTCCTTGGTTCGGAAGAAGCCGGTGCATTCGAGTACGACCTCGGCCCCGAGCTCTTTCCACTTCAGCTTCGAAGGATCTCGCTCGGCCGAAACCGGGATGCGCTTGTCCCCGATCCAAATCGCGTCCTCCTCGGCCTTGACCGGGTGCGAGAAGTGACGGTGCACGGAGTCCCACTCGAGAAGATGCGCGAGCATGTCGGCGCTGGTGAGGTCGTTGATGCCAACGATCTCGATGTCTCCTCCGCGCTCGGCGACGATCCGCGCGACGCAGCGCCCAATCCGTCCAAAACCATTGATTCCGATTTTCGTAGCCATCGTTCGTTCGACTCCCTCCCGACTGCAGCCCAGTCCAACTGGGTCGCCAGCGAGGGCGAAACCTAGCGCGCACGATGAATCGGTCAAGGAGCCAAACACGCGAATCGGTTGCGCTTTTGACCGAAGTCAGCGCGACTCGCGATCGTTACTCGGCTGCCTCCTGGGCGTCACGGAGCTCTGTGGTCACCAGCTCGAGCACCGCATTGGTGAATGCGACGATGTCCGAACGGCTGTGGCCGCTGTTGCGAAGCTCACGGTAGACCGACTTCGCGATAATCCGAACGCCGCGGTTGTCGGACGCCGCCTTCGGGTCTGATGTTCTCGTAGCCCCCATACGAGCAGAGAATGATGCAGTTTACGTGCCACATGTAGAAAACGGCAAAACCAGCGAATTCTGGCTTCATTTTACACTGCAATTTACAAGGCAGAGCCCCGATTGCCACACCTGAGCGGAAAAAGCTCACACGTTCGGTCAAGTGCGCAATTCGGTTCGCATTTGGGGCGCAGCCGCGTAGGAGCATGCGCAGGTAACCCCACGGGAAGAGGCGGATTTCGGCTGAGCGGCCGGGTTTTGGTCAAGGCGTTTCGAGCGCGTCGCGAAGCTCTCCGAGCGCGCTGCGATGCAGCCGGCTGGCCCAGGACTTCGAGATGCCCAAATCCCGAGCCATCGCGTCGATGGAGCGGCCCTCGAAGTAGAACCCGCGGACCAGCATGCGCTGCCTCGGCGAGAGCCTGGGGAGCGCTTGAAGAAGCCGCGTCACGCTCTCGTTCTTCAGCAGCGCCGCTTCCGGGCTCTCGTCGCCGAAGGTGCCCTGGAGCAGCGTCGCAGTGCTCAGGGCCGCGCTCATGCGGGTGAAAGCCCGGTCGAGCGCAGTCGGGAACGCGGTGGGCGTGACCTCGGCTGGCGCCTGCAGGCGCTCGTGCGCGCGGCGTGGTAAATCGGCCATCTTTCGAACGCCGTCCAGCATGGCGCCACGGACGCGGTGATAGGCGAACGTCTGAAACCGCACCCCGCGGCCCGGGTCGAATCGACGCTGGGCCTCTAGAAGGCCGCCAAAGCCGAAGGCGATCAAGTCGTCGAGCTCGCCCCGTAGCGAGAGCTCGCGGCGAAGCCGGAAAGCGAGGCCACGGACCATCTTCTCGTGTTGCGCGATGAGCTCGGTTCCCTGCATGCCAACTCCTGAACAGAGTGCCTCTAGCCAAGTAGGTAAATGAAGTCAAATAGAATACGTTTCACTACACTTAGCGGGGCTGGTCGGACGGAGGGCTCTGAGGTATAGGGGCCCTGTGAAGCCAACGCGCCCCGGTATTGCGAGCGCAGATCGGCCCCGGGGGGGGCCGTTTTCGAGCCTCCTCGACCAGATCCTGCGCGACCGGACGGCCCTGGACGGCCTGGCCTTCGCGTACGCGGAGCTGGCCGCACCGGAGCGCCGCGCGTTGGTTCGTGCGGTGCTCCAGGATGCAGCCGACCCGACCCGCGCCCTGGCCGCGCTGCTCGCCGTCGAGGAGGAGCCGAGGGCCCGGCAACGGCTGGCAGGGCTCATCCAGCGGCATGGCCGCGTCGAGCAAACCGCATTCCTCGCCGGCACCGGGGTCGAGGGGGAAGCCCGCCTCCTTCAGTCGTTCCCGAGCCTCGCTCCCGAATCCCTCCGCGTCACCTGGAAAGGTAGCAAAGTCGAGGCCGTAGAGATCGAATCCCCATACGGTCCAACGATGGAGGCCACCGCGCCGGCGGTCAGCGTGTCCGTAGCCGTCGAGACACTTGCCCCGCTGTTGTGGCAGCACATTCGTGCCGGTGGCCGGCTGCCCGAGGGCATCGAGCGTTTTGCGGGCTTCTTCTCGGGCCCGTCTTCGCTGTAACTACCTGCAGTCCTTTTTTGGCCGCAGGCGCGCGGATCAGTGGGGGCCGCCGTTGCCGTTGCCGAGCAGGGCGCCTTCGAACTTCGTCGTCTCCATGAGCGAGCCGTCCTCAGCGTCACGGCGGACCGTCAAGAACTGGCGTGTGACCGAGTTGTTGTCCTCGCGCGCGACCACCATGATGGAGTTCGTCCCAGGGTGAACCGGAATCTCTGCATCGAACGCAAGCTCTCTCGGGTTGGAGCTGCCTTGGTTCGATTCGTAGTAGACCTTGTGTCCGCCCGTGGAAATGTAGAGGTCTCGCACCCGCTGCGCGTCGATTGCCTTGCCTTGCAGTCGGAAGACGTCGCCACGCGTGACGTAGCTCTCGGGCGGCAGGAGCGTGATTTCGGGCGACG
>Ga0316197_10003835_pt1 | contig 10710 bp, 10 predicted proteins | sample OudBiesiAoxic_MG_FD_204939 | JGI IMG/M metagenome (GOLD analysis project Ga0316197, IMG submission 204939) | Coastal sediment microbial communities from Oude Bieten Haven, Netherlands - site A oxic | ecosystem: Environmental > Aquatic > Marine > Coastal > Sediment | place: Netherlands... | reverse complement strand
TGCCGCAAAAACAACGCTTGGTATTTAGCTGTGGCTCCGGTGTGACTGCTTGTATTCTTGCTTTAGCCGCTAAAATTGCTGGTTATGATGCGTTAAGTGTCTATGACGGATCATGGAGTGAGTGGGGCGCAAACGAAAATTTACCTGTTGTACAAAAAGTGACGGATTAGTTTTTCAAAAAGGCACGCAATAAAGTAAAAAAATAATGCCAAATAAAATAGATAGGGCACGTTGAATGGATATTAAGTCATTACAAACGTTTGTTCATTTAAGTCAAAGCCTACATTTTTCAAAAACCGCGTTAGCCATGCACGTGAGTCCGTCGACTTTAAGCCGACTTATCCAACGTTTGGAGGACGAGCTTGGTTGTAGCTTGTTGATACGCGATAATCGTTCAGTATTACTAACTGAAGCTGGTGTCGCTTTTAAACAGTTTGCCACTCAACAAATAGAGCAATGGGAATTGCTGAAACATTCAATCACTAAAGGTGCGAATGAATTAGAAGGTGAAATTAATTTATATTGCTCAGTGACTGCGGCCTATAGTCATCTTCCTCCTATTCTAGAACGATTCAGACGTATTCATCCTAATGTAGATATCAAACTATCTACGGGTGATAGTGCCGTTGCAATTGAGCAAGTAATGCAGCACCAAGTCGATTTTGCAATCACCGCTTTTCCCGACAACTTTCCTGCACGTTTACACTTTAGCCAATTAGCAGAAATTCCCTTATCGATTGTCGCACCGACTATACCTTGCGCAGTAACTCAAATGATTAAGCAATCGCCAATGGACTGGAAAAATATCCCATTTATTTTACCTGAGCATGGTCCTATACGTCGTCGTTTCGATACTTGGTTTCGATTACTAAAATCAGGTAAACCACAAATATATGCAAAAGTAGCAGGCCATGAAGCCTTGATCAGCATGGTGGCTTTAGGCTGTGGCGTGGGAATTGTCCCTGATGTTGTTGTGGAAAATAGCCCAGTCCGATATCGTGTGCAGAGTCTGTCTGGTATTGGTGAAATCGCTTCTTTTAATTTGGGCGTTTGCTGTTACAAAACACGTTTATCTGAACCTTTGATTGATGCTTTTTTGAATTGTGTTGAAAGCTAAATAGAGTTCATCAAATTTATGGATTGTGGCAGTAGATGATTGCTCTTCTAGTTGTCAAAAAATAAGCATTGCCAGATATTCCCATAGAAATTAAATGGGCTGGGGTTTACAATAGCGGTTAATTATTAAGGAGCTTTTTATGTTTAATCCACAGAAATTAGAAGAAATAGCAAAGCAAGTCAGTGATGCAATGCCTGAAGGTGTAAAAAGCTTTGGTAATGAAATTGATCGCAAAGTGAAACAAGTGTTACAAGCCCAGCTAGGCAAGTTAGACATGGTTAGCCGTGAAGAGTTTGATGTGCAAACACACGTATTGTTACGCACTCGTGAAAAACTCAACCAAATGGAAGAGAAATTTGCACAATTAGAAGCTAAGTTAGAGCAGAATAAAGCACCTAATGCTATTCAAAATCAACCACAAAGCGAAACAGAAAAGAATTCAACAAACCTTTCACAAAACAATGAACAAGCGTAAGTAGGAATCAAATGAAAGAACAATATTTAAAACGTGCAGAACTATTTGTAGAACAAGTCGCTGCAAACAATGAATTATTCGGTTTATTTGATGAAACGCTAGGCTGGGCAAACTGCCATGCACATGACAATAAAGATGCCACTGCTGTTTACTTATTTTGGTCTGAAGCCGCATCGGCTGATAAGTTAAGAGCAGAAGAGTGGGCAAATTACAAAGTTGAACCTATTGCTTTAGAGGTGTTCTTTGAATCATGGTTAGACGGCATGCAAAAACAGCAAGTTTTTGCAGGAGTTAACTGGGATGAAGAGTTGTGTGGTTTAGAGATTGAAGCAATGGTATTAAAAAATGCATTAATTGAAAAATTTCAAGTTAATGATGTAGAAGTCGAAGCAGAACCAACAGCAACCGTTTAGAGACTTTTACAAGAATTGTTTCTTTGTGCTGTGATTTTATATCTATAACGATTGTTATTTGTAATACATTGCTCAAGATAAAAAAACCAAGCTCGTTGCTTGGTTTTTTTATAGATATTAATAAAGATAACTAAATCTTACTCTTCAGGGTAAGTGCCCCAGCCGTCATAATCAATATCAAATGACTCAGCTAATGCCACTAGTTTTTCAACATCCTCGAAAATAGCTTCTTCATCTAAATTCATTTCAACAACCACATCAAAGCTAAGAATAATTGAGCCATCTTCTAGCTCTAACTCCTCTGGATCGGTTACCTCATAACCTTTCTTGAAACAAGCAATGGCTGCCTTTTCTAATACGTCAAAATTATCACAAGATAGGTGATGTTCTATCATATAAACGGCATCAGGATTGCTGCCATCTTCTAAAATAGCTTCGACAATTTCTGCTGTTTCTTCGGCTAATTCTGCTAGTAATTCTTCGCGTGTAAGTTCTTCTGACATTTTTATCTCTTCTATATCAAGGTTTACAACCTCTATTCATAGCGCTTTCAATGAATAGAGGTAGTTTAATTAATCACAACAGTTAGTATTAGAATCTGGTCGATTCACTTCTTTATTAAGTTGTTTGTATTTTGCGAGCATGATTTCGTAGGAATCATTCATTAAACGACGAATTTCACGTTTTTTGTATTGGGTAATATCAATCGGCTCTAACATTTCAACAATTACTTCGCCATTATCCCAACGATTTAAGTTAACTTGTTGATGTGTATTTGAGACAACCGTTGGTACTACATTCACACCTGCTTGTAACGCCGTATGGAATGCACCCATTTTAAATGGCATTAAACCACGTCCGCGGCTACGAGTACCTTCTGGAAAAATCCAAACGCCTAAATTTTTATCGCGCATTTGATCCACTACGTCGGTGATCGTATTTTTAGATTTATCTTTATTGTCGCGGTCAATTAAGATATTACCTGTTAACCAATAAATAATGCCAAAGAATGGAATCAATACCAGACTTTTTTTACCGATGGTGACAGAACCTGGTTGAACGGCGCCTGTTGTTGTAACCATATCGTAATTGTTTTGATGATTTGCAATATACACAACCGAACCATTATCTTTAGCACTTTCAGGCACTCGAATGGTCACTTTTAATCCCACTAAACGTGACATTTTGCTAAATAACATCGCAAAATGATACGTATTTTTAGGATTACGTGGACTCAAAATACAATAAAAGAGTGAGTACACACTCATTAAAATAACGGCAACAATAATTAAAATTGCTCTGATAATAAATAACATAGTTTATTGGTTCTCTTCTTGTTCAACTTCAGATGTAATGACTTCAATATTATCAACGCGTTGCAGACCTCGTGGCAATTTGTTACCACGACGACCACGTTCACCTTGATAATGTGCTAAATCATTTGGCTTTAAAGTAAGCTTACGTTTACCTGCGTGTAAAGTGACTGCACTTTCTGGCGTGATAATTTTCAGCATAGTAACAAACTCTTCTCGTTTAGTCGCTTTAGCTGTCATGATGTTGATCATCTTGTTACCTTTACCCTTACTCAAGCTTGGTAAGCTTGCAACTGGGAAAATTAACATGCGACCTTCATTACTGATGGTTAAGCATAAATCGAGTTTATTTTTTGATAATTTTTGTGGCGCTAGTAAATGGGCATTAGTGGTTAAATTGATTAAAGCTTTACCATTTTTATTGCGGCTATTAATGTCACTTAAATTAGCGACAAATCCATAACCATGGTCACTACTGATAATATAACGGTCTGAATCATCTCCCATTAATACACAGGCAAAAGGCACATTTTCATTTTGATTAAAGCGCCCTGTTAATGGTTCACCTTGAGATCGGGCAGATGGTAATGAGTGCGCATCTAAAGAGTAAACACGCCCCGTGGTATCAATAAATAGACAGCTTTGATTACTTTTACCCTGACAACTTGTTAAATATTCGTCACCGGCTTTGAAACTTAGCGCTTGCGGATCAACATCATGTCCTTTTGCACTGCGTACCCAACCCTGGGTTGATAATACAACGGTGACGGATTCACTTGGCATTAATTCTTTTTCAGTTAATGCTTTGGCTTCTAACCTTTCAACCATTGGTGAGCGTCGGTCATCACCGTATTTCTCAGCATCTGCTTTGATCTCTTTTTTCACTAGCGTATTTAAACGTCTGTCTGAGCTAAGTAGTTGCTCTAATTTCTTTTGCTCTGCAGAGAGCTCAGCCATTTCAGCTCGAATTTGAATCTCTTCAAGCTTGGCTAGTTGGCGTAATTTAATTTCTAAGATAGCGTGCGCTTGTGTGTCCGATAGTTGGTATCGAGACATTAACTCTGCTTTGGCATCATCATAGGTACGAATAATTTCAATCACTTCATCAATATTAAGATAAGCAATTAATAAGCCTTCTAATATATGTACACGCGCGAGTATTTTATCTAAACGATGTTGTAAGCGACGACGCACCGTATTACGACGATACACTAACCATTCACTCAAAATTGTAACTAAGCCTTTAACACTAGGGCGTTGGTTTAATCCCAGCATGTTAAGGTTAACTTTATGGCTGACCTCTAAATCTGTAGAAGCAAAAAGATGATTCATTAAGGCTTCAATATCGATTCTATTTGAACGAGGAATGATCACTAAGCGAGTTGGATTTTCATGGTCAGACTCATCACGTAAATCAGCCACCATCGGCAGTTTTTTATCCTGCATTTGCTTAGCAATATCTTTTAATATTTTACCGCCAGACACTCGGTGCGGCAAAGCAGTGACCACTATTTCACCACTTTCTACTAGGTACACTGCTCGGCTTTTAAAACTGCCTCGTCCTGTTTTATAAATATTAACGATTTCACTGCGCGGTGTAATGATTTCTGCTTCAGTGGGATAATCTGGGCCTTGCACGAATTGCATCAGCTCTTCTAATGGCGCTTTAGGATTGTCAATCAGATGTAAACAAGCATCGGCCACTTCTCGTGCATTATGCGGCGGAATATCCGTCGCCATACCCACGGCAATACCTGTAATACCATTTAATAGAATATGCGGTAAACGAGCGGGTAATAACTCTGGCTCTTTTAAGGTGCCATCAAAGTTAGGTTTCCAATCGGTAGTGCCTTGGCCAATTTCTGACAGTAATAACTCAGAAAAAGCAGATAAACGGGATTCGGTATAACGCATTGCCGCGAATGATTTAGGGTCATCGGGTGCCCCCCAGTTACCTTGGCCATCAATTAACGGGTAACGATAAGAGAAGGGTTGTGCCATTAATACCATTGCTTCATAACAAGCACTATCACCATGAGGATGATACTTACCTAATACGTCACCAACGGTACGAGCAGATTTTTTATATTTTGCTAAAGCGGATAAACCTAATTCAGACATCGCGTAAACAATACGTCGTTGTACCGGTTTTAAACCATCGCTGATGTGCGGAAGTGCACGGTCCATGATCACATACATGGAATAGTTGAGATAAGCATCTTCAGTAAATTTAGCGAGCGATAATTGCTCCACGCCTTCTAAACTCATGTCTAACACATCACTCATATTGTACAGTCCTATCATTGATATTGGATAAATAAAGCGAGAGTATACAGTACTTGTATTCTAAGACAGAAATAGAAATGAATTTGTGCGAATTAAGTGGAAAAAAATTGAACTTATAGAGCTAAATAACAGCTAGTTAACTTTAATGGTTCGTTTCTGTGCTAATAATAAAGATTAATTTCAGGCTCGTTATGCAGTGATTTAACAAAGATTCGGCGGACCTTGTCCTGCGGTCGGAGCTAGCGGCTGAATAAAGCATCTCGATTAGTAACGGGTATAAGAGGAAGTATATCAAGCTAAACAGCCACTATCACGGTGACTTTCTAGCTTGCAATATTATATCTAAACATACTTCAACCTTCTCTCTGCAGAAGGTTGACGATGTTTACATTTGTGAAAATGCTTTTTTAGCCGCTAAAATTGTATTGCTAATATCTTGCTCGGTATGCGCTAATGATAAAAATCCTGCTTCAAATGCAGAAGGCGCAAGATAAATACCTTGATCTAACATTAAGTGGAAGAATTTTTTGAATTTTTCAATATCACATGCACAAGCTTGTTGGAAGTTAGTCACTTTAGCTTCATCTGTAAAGAATAAACCATACATACCGCCAACATAGTTGATACTAAGTGCAACACCTTCTTCGTCCGCAGCTTGTTTTATCCCTTCTGCAAGTTGTTTAGTTTTAATCGCTAATTGCTCATATTCAGGGGTATCTAAAGCCGTTAATGAAGCTAAACCTGCATGCATTGCAATTGGATTGCCTGATAAAGTACCCGCTTGGTAAACAGGGCCTGTAGGTGCAATAAATTGCATCACTTCACGACTACCACCAAATGCGCCGACAGGCATGCCGCCGCCAATAACTTTACCTAAGGTTGTTAAATCTGGTTTGATATTATAAAGCGCTTGAGCCCCACCTAAAGCAACACGAAATCCGGTCATAACTTCATCAAAGATCAACAATGCTTTGTGCTGGTCACAAATATTTCGTAACCCTTGCAAAAAACCTGGTACTGGTGGAATACAGTTCATGTTACCTGCAACAGGCTCTACGATAATACAAGATATTTGGTCTTTATATTCTGCAAATAATGCTTCAACAGAAGCGAGATCGTTAAAATTAGCAGTTAAGGTGTGTTTAGCAAAATCAGCTGGTATGCCCGGTGAACTTGGTTGACCCAAAGTTAATGCTCCAGATCCTGCTTTGACTAATAAAGAGTCAGCATGGCCGTGATAACAACCCTCAAATTTTAATATTTTATCTCGGCCTGTAAACCCACGAGCTAAACGAATCGCACTCATCGTCGCTTCAGTACCAGAGCTTACCATGCGAACTTGTTGCATAGATGGTACTAGCTGCTGTACTTTTTCTGCCATAGTAATTTCAATTTCAGTTGGCGCACCAAAACTAAGGCCATTTTCGGCGGCATCAATCACAGCTTTTTTTATCGCTGGGTGATTATGTCCTAAAATCATTGGTCCCCAAGAGCCAACGTAATCGATATATTGTTTGTCATCTACATCATAGATGTAAGCATCTTGTGCTTTTTGTATGAATAACGGGCCGCCACCAACGCCATTGAATGCGCGAACTGGTGAATTAACGCCACCAGGAATAATAGATTGTGCACGGTTAAATAGTTCTGTTGATTTGCTCATAAGCATCCCATTAATTATTTTAAGTTGAGAGAAACTGCAATATACCCATCATAAATGAAGATGCAACTGACAAAACTGAGTCGATAATCATTTTTAACAGGGGTTAATCGGTTAAATGTTTGTTAACATGATACCAATCAAGTAATTTGAATCATTATTTTTTATTATATTAGTTTTCCTTCACTTTCGCGTTTTAGGTTGTACTTCATTTATGAAAATAGCATTGCCCTCATTGTTTATTAATGGCTTAAAAAGTTTTATTGATCGTTTTTTCACTAGAAAAAGCAGTGCTTTATTAATTTGGCTTTCTATTTTTATTGGACTCTTAGCGGGTACTGTCTCCGCATTATTTGACCATGGAATTATATTGGTATCAGAAATGCGTTTAGAGTTCATTCACACCTATGGTGATAGCGGTCTGCCATTATGGTTGATTGCTATTCCTATCTCATCTTTAATGGCTGGAACTGCTTTTTACATCACTCATCGTTTTGCACCTGAAGCGGGTGGTAGTGGTATCCCTGAAATTGAGGGAGCAATGGAAGGCATGCGACCAGTACGTTGGAAGCGTGTTATTCCGGTTAAGTTTTTTGGCGGTTTGTTGGCATTAGGTAGCGGCATGGCATTAGGGCGCGAAGGACCTTCGGTTCAGCTTGGTGCAAATGTCGGCCGAATGATTTCAGATTTATTCAAAGTCGATAAAGTGGATGCACAAGCTTTATTAGCCGCAGGAGCTGCTGGCGGTTTAGCTGCTGCTTTTAATGCCCCCTTAGCTGGCATTATGTTTGTAATTGAAGAAATGCGATCACAATTTAATTACAGTTTAACTTCTACTAAGAGTGTCTTCATGAGCGCCGTTATGGCGACAATCGTGATGCGCTTGTTCACTGATCAAGATGCTGTTGTAACGGTCACGCAATATTCTCATCCAGACTTATACACATTAGGCTTCTACCTTATTTTAGGTTTTTGTTTTGGTGTGATTGGTATCTTTTTTAATAAAATGGTCTTAGCGACACAGGATATGTATTTATCTATTCATAAAAATCAGCGTTGGCGTTTTGTTGCTATTGGTTTATTTTTAGGTGCCTTATTTGGAGCGTTATCTGTGATTGAGCCCGATATTGCATTCAGCGGTATTGAGTTAATTCCACACGTTGAAGGCGGGCAATATCTTGCTGGTGGGTTGTTGCTTTTATTTATTTTACGTACATTCACTACTCTATTAAGTTTTGGCTCTGGCGCTCCCGGTGGCGTGTTTGCACCAACGCTCGCGTTAGGTACTTTATTTGGCATGTTATTTGGCGTTATTGCACAGGCATTATTTCCTGACTTGATAACTGACCCAGGCGCATTTGCGATTGCTGGAATGGGTGGGTTATTTGCGGCAACGGTACGTGCGCCAATTACTGGTATTTTATTGGTAATAGAAATGACCAGTAATTATGAAATGATTTTGCCTTTAATTGTTACTTGTTTAGGCGCCACTATGGTTGCTCAAACATTAGGGGGACGTCCTATTTATACTCAATTATTAGAAAGAACATTGAAATTATCAATGCGTGCCAAACGTCAACAAACAACGGATAAAGCGATGTTCCGTATTAATGATAAATATAAGTAAGAAGGACGTGTATGCGCGGTTATAGAAAAAGCTTTTTTAAGTGGTTAACTATCAGCCTGTTGTTTGCTTATTTTGGTTTTATGGTAGGCAAATTTAAACAAGATATTTTATACAATAGTATTCATTTATTAGAGTTAGACGCCGCCAGCCTAAATGCTGAAAATCAAGAGCTCACTCAACAGCTAAGTTTAATTCAAGCTGATTTTATCGCTGAAAAGCAAGTTAATGAAACATTAGTCGATGAAAATAAAATGCTGAATCAAGCTCTGGATGCGAGTAATAATAAGTTATATTTTTATGAGCAAGTGGTTGCACCAGGTCTTTCTGTAAGTGGGTTGAATGTCTATTCATTTACGGTCAATCGGGCTGTAGAAAAAAATCATTGGTCATATGAGTTAGTGTTAATGCAAACTCAAACTGGGCGACATGTTTTAACGGGTAATGTTGATATTACTTTCGCTGGCGCCGATGACAGTGAGGGAACGGCAAAACCAATTAAACTGAGTGAGCTTGATAAAAACTTTAGCGGTGCATTTAAGTTTAAATACTTTCAAACGTTAAAAGGTGAGTTTGTGTTACCTAAAAAGGCAAAAGTCGAACAAATATTTGTATCTGCTGATGCTAAAGGTTCTCGTTGGAGTCGTTCTCAACGTGTTGAAAAAATTTATGACTGGAAAGATTTTATTGAAAATGGTGGTTCATCACTTAAAGAATTAGAAACTCAAGATGAGAGTGAATAAATCATTCCGCTTATACTTGAACAAATTAGTCAGGTATTAGATAATAGGTTCAGGCACACTAATAGGACTAAAAATTATAATGACAAGCGAAGTGGAAATGGCGTTACCGATTTATTTCAGTGATAACGCAGCAAATCGAGTTAAAACATTGATTGCAGAAGAGGAAAATCCTGAACTGAAATTACGTGTTTATGTCACAGGCGGCGGTTGTTCTGGTTTTTCGTATGGTTTCACTTTTGATGAAAAAGTAAATGATGACGATACTTTAATTGAGAATAGTGGTGTTACTTTATCTGTTGACCCTATGAGCTTGCAGTATCTTGTTGGCGGTACAGTGGATTTTGTTGATGGTTTAGAAGGTTCTCGTTTTTTAGTTAATAACCCGAATGCTACAGCAACTTGTGGTTGTGGATCTTCATTCTCTATCTAAATTCTTTACGGGTCTACTATTCGGTGCTAAGTGTTACCGTTGAAAATGCCAATGCTCACTTTTATTGTTATTAGTGAGCATTAAACTCTGATATCTATATAAACTTCCAACTATCTACAAATATTTATTAACTTCAAGTAACCAACCCTCTATACGTCCTTGTTTATTAAATGCAGTGCATTGTAATTGTTGTGTACAAGCTCAGACTATTTAATCAAAGTAAGTGCTAAAGTCTTATTTTTATTGAATTCATTGCTGATGACTTAAATCTACTGCGTAAATATAGTGCCTTGGCGATAACCAGATATGGTCATTTATTTTTTAGGGCAACTTATGTTCACACGCATTATTACTTTTATTACCTTAAGACCCTACCTGATTGCGCTAGCGATTGTATTATCATTGTTGGTTTGGATGATACTGCCTGCTTATACAACAGCTGAAGATACAAAAAATCAACCTCCTATCAGTAATCAAGCTAGGACTGAAAAGCAAAAAGCAACACTGCCTAAAGTACAAACCACACATTTCAAAACTAAGGAAATCACTAAATACCTGACTCTTTATGGAAAAAGCGAAGCCAATAGTGGTGCCATTATTCGCGCTGAAGTCGCGGGTAAAATAATCAGAATGAACAGCCGTAAAGGTG
>Ga0316197_10003834_pt1 | contig 10711 bp, 8 predicted proteins | sample OudBiesiAoxic_MG_FD_204939 | JGI IMG/M metagenome (GOLD analysis project Ga0316197, IMG submission 204939) | Coastal sediment microbial communities from Oude Bieten Haven, Netherlands - site A oxic | ecosystem: Environmental > Aquatic > Marine > Coastal > Sediment | place: Netherlands... | reverse complement strand
CTACGAGTTCCGGGTGCTCCTCGGCCATCACGTCGGTGCAGGTGATAGCGGCGGGAATGTTGGCCACCTGAAGCCTCCAGTCCGGGTACTTGGACAGGTCCTCGATCGCAGCGAGTTCGCCCGTCGCTTCCTGCAGGTGCTGCAGGGGATTGCTCTGGGTGTAAATCGCGTCCACCTTACCCTCCAGCAACGCAGTTTCTGCCGGGCGGAAAGCCAGATCGCGTTTGTGGTCGCGCTTGAGCCATAACTCGGATGGATTCACGATAGGCGTCAGCATCTCCGGTTTGTTGTACCAATCATCCGGGTACGGCATCTCGACGATCTTCACATCCTTGCGCGTCATTCCGTTCAGCATGAGCATGGCTTCAATGCCCTGCTCCTCCTGGATGCGCCACCAGTCGTTCTTGAGCGTGTTCAGGCTCTTCGACAGTGCGATCTTCTTGCCTTTCAGATCACTCATGCGGAAGATATTGTCCTTGGCACGCACCATCATGCAGCCGCCCTCGTAGGGCACGTGCGTGACACCCAACAGCCTCGTCCTGCGGTAATCCGCGTGCACGTCGATTGGTGGGAACAGGCCGCCGAAGCGAATCAGGTTGTCCTGGTTGTGAATGTAGTGCGGGTACCAATCGGTCTCAGGTACCGACCGCATGAAGGCGTACTTGACGCCGATCTTCTTGAACTCCTCAGCGGTCCAGCCCAGTTCCTGGTCCACGTTGCTGGCGGAGATCAGCGGGCAATTTGTGTAGTAAACCTCGTTCCAGTCCAGGCTGATCGTGGAGGTCTCAATTCCGTCAATGACTTTCTTAACGGCTCGGCCGGTATCTTGTTGTTCACTCATGATCTTTCGCGCTCCTAATAATGTGTGCCGAAAACCGAATCATAGTTAACCACTGGGGCTGCAACCCTGATGCACACTGACTACCACAGCATGCACATTTTCGGACAGAATGGATTAGTATTGACCGAATAAGAAACGCGATAGTCCGCAGCAATAATGAGCAACGAGAAATTCAAGCAACGCGCCCAACTAGCGACACTCCGTATCGGTGGCGCATTAGAAATACTGAATGTACTCAAGACCTTTGGTATCGATCCGGACGAGGTGTTGACCACGGCGGGAATCGATCCCGATCTGTTCGACAACCCCGACAATCTAATCACGTACGCGACCCGCGACCGCCTTCTTGAACATTGCGTATCAGAAACGGGGTGCCGACATTTCGGTCTGCTCGTTGGACAAAAAATGAACCTGCATTCGCTCGGCGTCGTTGGTTCATTGATGAAGACCTCGCCAGATGTCGAAACCGCGCTTCGCAGCCTCGTCAACTTCATACAGGTTCACTCTCAGGGTGCGGCGATGGCGTTAAAGATCGAGGACAACATCGCACTGCTCATGTACGACACGGTTGCTCCTGTGCTGGATGCCTCGGGTCAAACCGGGGACGGCGCGGTCGCAATGATGTTCAACGTCATGCGCGAACTGTGCGGGAGTAGCTTCAAGCCGGTTGAGGCGTCATTCGCCCATCGTCAACCAGACGATATCCAGCCATTCCGTAAGTTTTTCGGGGTCCCCGTGTATTTCAACGCCGAGCACAATACGCTGGTGTTCAGCCGCACCTGGTTAACTGCACGCCCGGAAGCCGCAGATGCCGATATCCAGGCGCTGCTCCGAAATCAGGTCTCTGGACTGCAAGCCAAAGACAAGCTTGAGTTTCCTGAGCAGGTGCGAAACGTCCTGCGATCAGCGCTGATGACCGGCATTTCGTCCGAGGAACAGATTGCGTCGCTACTCTCGATCCACGTTCGCACTCTGAGTCGACGGCTGGAACAGCACGGCAAGAGTTTTCACGAACTCGTCGACGAATGCCGTTTCGAACTTGCACAGCAAATGCTCAAAAAGACCACCCTTGGCGTGAATCAGATCAGTGACTCACTGGGGTACTCGCGCGCCAGCTCTTTTGTCCGGGCGTTCCGGCGCTGGAGCGGAAGCACGCCGGGTCAGTGGCGGGATGATCAGAGTTCCGCTGACTAAGCCATCACGCTCAGGTGCAGTTGGTACCTTCCACAACTGTCACATTCCTCCGCTCCTGCGGTACATTCCGATTACCGCTCCCCGGTACCTGCCAAAAAACCAGAGCCTGGCTGACATACACAGTGAATCATTGGCACAACAGCAGCACCCCTGGAATATCAACGTGCCGTGATTACGTGCTCTGGAGTTTCGTGCTGGCATCAGTATTATTCCTCTCAGCCCCGGCGCGCTCCCAGGTGGCCACCGGGTACGATGCCCTGGACATCCCTCCTCCCTCCAACTGGCTCGCAAGGCGCGCCTGGCTGGCCGACCGTGGCGTAAGCGTAGATTTCAGGTACACGTCGTTCTACCAGGGGCTGGCATCCGGAACCGGGGAGACCGACTACGAATACGGGGGCAAGTCCGACCTCTTCATCAATATCGACAGCAGCCAGCTTGGCCTGCGCAAGGGCGGCGGATTCCGATCTCATTTTGAGTACAGCCACGGCGATGCTCCTGCAAATCTCGGCGGCGCGATCTTTGGTGTGAATACTGCACTGTACTGGCCCGCAGATACTCCCGATGAACTGGTCGCAACCTCGCTTTACTTCACGCAGAAGGTGGGCGATCGAACCAGCATCGCGGTCGGTAAGTTCAATCCCGTGGACTTGTATGCCCAGCACCCGTTCTATGGCGGTTGGGGCAGCGACCGTTTCATGAATGTCGTCCTCGTCGCACCGCCCAGCGGGCTGATTCCTGTTGTATTCATGGGGGCGGTCGCCACAGTCGAGATCGAGCCCGTTACCTGGATCTTCGTCGTGTCAGATCCCTACGACCGCACCGATGACTACCTCCCCGGGGATCTGTTTTCAGACGGCGTGTTAATGGCCGTCAATGCGACACGTGTCGCGACGCTCGCAGGACGCGAGACAACCTACGGGATCACTGGACTCTATAGCACAGCAGAGGCACTGGACTACTCCTTGATAGGAGGTGAGATCGGCCGAGGCACCAAGTCCGGTGCCTACAATATCAATATCCAATTCACACACAATCTGCAGGAGAGCGGCGACCAGTCCGATGCCGCTTGGGGTTTCTACCTCAAGGCAGGCATCGCCGACGGAAATCCCAATTATGTCGAGCGTTCGATAATATTCGGGATTGCTGGCAGCCCCCTGTTCTTTGGGCGACCTCAGGATAGTTTCGGCATCGGTGCATACTATTACGATCTGAGCGATGCGCTTCAGGACTCGCTAGACCCTCTCGCAAATCTGAAAAACGAATCGGCGATCGAGGCTTATTACAACTGGGGTGTTAGATCCTGGCTGACACTTGGCCTGGATGTCCAGTACATCAATCCCGCCACCGGCAACTACAAGAAAGCACTGGTCCCATCCCTGCGGATGCAGATTCAGTTCTAGTCAACTAGCACGTTCCTATTCCCGCAATTACGCAGAATTCGCGGCTGGCGGTTGCACCTTGAAGAGCGTTGCGTACAACACCGGAACGACGCCCAGCGTGAGCACTGTGGCAAATGCCAGGCCAGCAGCAATAATCAACGCCAGCGAATAAAACACAGGATCGTGACTGATGATCAATGGCATTACGCCGAGGATCGTGGTGATCGTGGTCATCCATATCGGGCGGAAACGCGACACGGTTGCTTCAATCACGGCGCTGTATGCATCGCGACCCGCTTTTTGTTCCGCATCGATGCGATCGATCAGGACAATACCGTTATTGATGATGATGCCGGCCAGACTCAAGAGGCCCAGGATGCCGAAGAAGTCGAACGGCGCCCTGAAGATCAGCAAACCAATAAACGCGCCGATAAATGCGAGCGGTAACGTAAACGCAATGATGAACGGCCGTCGGAAGGAATTGAATTGCCAGATCAACAGCACGACCATGAGGAATGCACAATGCGGCAGCCATTTGAAGAGCTTCGGCAGCGTCTCGCCCTGCTTCTCGATCTCGCCGCCAACTTCCCAACGGTATTCGTCACCAAGCTCCAGCGCGTCAATATCTGGTCGGATAGCCTCCAGCAGTTGCGGGGCCTTCAAGGTTTCGTGCTTGAGTTCCACAGTGAGTACGCGTGACTGGTTACGACGCGCGATGCGACTGTATTCCCAGGTCGGCGAGATGGTGGCAATCTGCGACAGTGGTACGTCACGATTCATCGTTCGCGAGTTAACCCGAATGTCGTAAAAATCACTGCCCGCTGATCGTTCGCGCTGCTGCGACTGCAGCACTATCGGTATCGCCTGGTCACGCTCGCGATAATCAGTCGCGCGAATACCATCAATATGAGCTTGCAGAGAGTTGGCAATTTCCTGGGACGAAATCCCTACGCGACGCGCCTGCGCCTGGTCGACAACAACCTCGGCTTTGACGATCGTGTTTTCCCAGCTATTGCGGATGTCGGTAGTGCCAGGCGTCGCACGAATCGCGTCGGTAAGGTCCCTGCCCTTGCTGTAAAGATAACTGGCGTCAGGGCCATAGAGGCGCACCTCCAGAAAGCCCGGTTCAGGGCCCGTCGTCCACATACGCTTAACACGGCCTTCTGCTCCCGGGAGGGACTCGGCGATAAATCGACGTGCTCGCTCGGCCGCCGCGGGGACCTGATCACCCGTTTCGGTATTCGCAATGATGAAAGCTCGATGAGGGTCGGGGTCGAATGGCGCCAGCACAAGAACGAAGCGCGGTCCGCCGGTCCCGACATAGGCAATCGTGCCGGTAATGTCGGGATTCTCTTCCTCGTCAGCAAGCCAGTCGGCCATACGTGCGACGACCTTTTCGGTCGATTCAATATTGTATCCGGCGGGCAGATCCAGATAGATGAGAAACTGGTTGCGATCACTGTAACCGAACATCTCCCGGACCAGTAACGATCCCAGGAGGCCGCCGCCAACCAACACCAACATTGTGCCCAGCAAAACGCTCTTGCGATTCGCGATGAGGCGCGTAAGCAGACTGCGATACTTCGCGTAGATGCCATGGTTGTACGCTTCCGAAGCTTCAGCTACCTCGGCGCTTCCCGCCTCCGGGCTCTTCATGAACCAGTAGCACATGAAAGGCGTCAGATACATGGACAGGAACCATGAACTCAACAACAGGATGATAATCACAACCGGAAGCGAGTACGCATACTCGCCCACATCGCCGGTCAGGAGATAAATAGGCATGAACGCGAGGATCGTAGTCAGCGAGGACGTCAGCAGAGGGATAGCCAGGCCTTTCGCTGCATTAACACATGCCGCTCGTCGCTCCTCGCCCGCATCGAGGCGATTGCGAATCTCTTCAGCCGTGACAATGCCATTGTCCACCAACATGCCCAGCGCAATGATCGTTGAAGCGATGGAAATACGTTCAAGTTCAATGCCAGCGAAGCGCATGATTACCAGGCCCATCAGCATGGTCATGGGCACGAACGATCCGACGATCAGTCCGGTTCGAACGCCCAGGAATGCAATCACGACGACCAGTACGATCACCAGCGTCTGGTATACGTTCATCATGGCGCCGCCAACCGCCGCCTCGACGAGGTCCGGTTGGAACGTCGCAAAGTCCAGCACATAACCAACTGGCAGCTTGTTCTCGAGATCGTCGACCTTCGCCGTCAGCCGCTCACCAAAATCGACTGAGTTGACACCGGGAATAATCGATACGCTGATAACAATTGCGCGCTTGCCATTGTAAAAGGCCATATCGCCAGGCGGGTCGGCGTAGCCTCGCCGGATGCTCAACAGATCCTTGAGGAAGACCGACTGTTCGGTGCCAGGCACTGCAAGAATGAGGTTTTCGATGTCCTCGACCGATTGAAAACTGCCACTCGGCTCAATGATCAGGTCCTGGCCGGAAACCTCCAGTTTGCCGCCCGGCAGCACAACGTTTTGTTCGGTCAGGGTACGAACAACGTCCTGGATGCTGACGCCGAGCTGGGCCAGCTTGGCCGACGAGTATTCGAGAAACACGCGTTCTTCGTGTACGCCCCAGAGTTCTACCTTCCGAATGCCCTCCAGTTCGTAGAGTTCGTCCCGAAGATCTCGGGCAGTCTCTCGCATCTCCTCCATCGTAAAACCATCAGTCCACAGCGCGATGGTGGCTACAGCGACCAATCCGAACTCGTCATTCACAACCGGGCCGATAGTTCCCGCCGGCAAGCTGGGGGCGAGATCAACCATGCGGTTGCGGACCTTCTGCCAGATCGCTTCAACATCGTCATACCGATCAGCCGTGTCGGCATGAACAACGGCAACACCCGTCTTTGAATCCGACCAGATGTCATCGATCTCAGGCATCGCGCGCAGTTCGGCTTCGATTTGACGGGTGATCAGTTGCTCGACATCTTTAGGACTCATGCCCGGATACTGGGCACTGACCACAACTTCGCGAATCAGGATTGGTGGATCTTCCTGACGCGGAAAATTAACGTACTGGGCGATACCGGCAAGCAGCACCATGAAGATGAATACGAGTGTCAGTCGCGGCGCATCAAGGCCAAAACGGGTTATGCCGTCCATTGCGTCAGCTCACTCCGATTAGTTGGCAGGACCGGAAGAGTTCACGAGCGTGACCTCCTGCCCATCCGCCAGGAATGGCACACCGGCCACGACCAGAATGTCGCCCGGCGACACGCCCTCGGTAACGATCACATTGTCGCCCTGGATACCAAGTGTGGTAACCGGCGTTTTGCGAATCGTCGACGTTGCGGTGTCGTACAGGAACACGTTTCTGTCCTCGCGTTCAATCCCGGGCAGCAACGCCTGCATCGGGATGAGGTAGCCACTAGGCCCTCCCTCTGAAGCGAAACTCAGGTTGAGTTCAGCTGTCATTCCTGGTCTTACTCTCTCGTCCGCATCGACGATCAGCGCTTTCACCGGGAATGCGTTGGCGGTGCTTGCGGCCGAACCAACGTCGGTAACTATTGCCACATAAGGGTCATCCGGCCGATTAGCTAATGCCACTCTGCCCTCCAATCCCGAGCTTATCCGATCGATGATTTGCTCTGGAACGCTGACTGCAACCTGCATGGCCGCTTCTGCATAGACTTCGAGAACGGGCTGGCCTCTCGCAGAGACTTCCGATGGTTCAACAAAGCGTGCTGCAACGGTACCATCGAACGGGCCGTGCAGTTCGGTGTTGCGAAGGTCGCGCTCCGCGAGATCCAGTTGCGATCGATTGAAGCTGACGTTTTGGATTTGGCTCTCATAGGCCGCCCTGGCCTGATCCACAGCTTTTTGCGTGGTCGCGCCGGGATCTTCGGCCTGGATTCTCTGCTCGCGTTCAAAAGCGCTTTTCTTCTCTGCAACCTGGGCTGCGGCCCGGGACAAGGTCGCCTTGGCCGACTCAACAGCTAGTTCCAGGGGCTTTCTGTCAAGAGTCGCGAGAATATCTCCCTTCTTGAACTTATCACCCACATCGACATTAACGCTCTGCACGATACCGTCAACCTCGAAGCTGATTTGCGAGGAATCAACGGCCTCGATCGTTCCTGGAAACTTGCGCGCCTGGGCAGACGCCAGGTCTGAAATAACCATGGTCTTCACCGCACGGACGTGCTTCTCGGCTTCGCCTTCGTCACTCCCGCAGGCCCCAAGAACAAGTACAACGGCTAACAGACCGATCAGACCACTTCGTGACTGAGCACGGCCCGACGGGTTACCCACAGAAATCGATCGCCATTTTGAGATTGGTAAGGTCAAAATATTACTCCGCCAACGTGTTGCGCCAGTACTTTGTTCGGTCGCGCAAATCCTGTTTGTCTTCTTCGGAAAGATAGTCTTCGACCGGCCTTTCCGCTCCTGTTTGCCAGCCACCGCCAAGAACCTTGTAGATCGTGATGAGATCGGCAGCAATCGTACCATTGGTCGCAGTGAGTGCGTCCTGTTGTTCAGTTTGTTGCGTCAGGGTCGACAGCACCTGGTTGAAATCAACCGAGCCTTCCCGGTACTGAATCAGCGATAGCTCAACCGAACGTTCGGCTGCTGCGACGCTGTTCGCAAGGTGGCCTGCCTGAATGTGAGCTTGCAGATAGGCAACAATCGCATCGTTTGCCTCCGCCTGAGCTTTCAGAACGAGGTTCTGATAATCGACCAGCATCTCCTGGAAGCGAGCGTCCTGAAAGCGCACATTGTTTTTCAGCCTGCCGTAGTTGAATAGATTCCAGGTAAACCCACCGAACAGCATGCTGCTAATGCTGTCCGAATCAAAAAGGTCATCTGCGCCCTTGTCATTGATATCCGTCGTGGCGCCACCGATGGAGCCACCGATACTGAAATGCGGGTACAGCTCTGTGACGGCCACGCCGATCTGGGCACTTTGGGCGGCGAGCATCCACTCGGCCCTGCGGATGTCCGGGCGCCGGCGAATGAGATCCTGCGGCATACCAACCGCAATTTCAGCAGGCGGTGCGGGCATCGCACCTGATTCGCTAAGAATCGCCCCCAACTCCTGCGGCAGAATACCCAGCAACAAACTCAGCGTATTGCGAACCTGGTTCAGGCTGGTTTCCAACGGTGGAATCGACGCCCTGGTCTTGTTCAAAACCGTACGCGCCTGCTGTACGTCCAGCTCTGTTACCAGGCCATTACGATTCCTAACGTCGGCAATCTCCAGCGTTCGCGCTTGCGTTGCCACGTTCTTTTTAGCGAGCTCAACACGGGTTTGCAGGGTTCGCAACATCACGTACGCATGAGCGACCTCCGCAGACAGCGACACCATCATCGCGTCATAGCCTGCCATTTCAGCCTGCAGCATCGCGGATTCCGATTCGACCATGCGGCGAAAGCGGCCCCAGAAATCGACTTCCCAGGAAAGACCGAACTCAAGATTGTAAAGGGCAAAATTGTCTTCGAGCAGCGCGACGTTATCGTCTCCGTTCGCGCTGAGACTGATGCTGGAAGCAGACCCACTCAGCTGCTGCATTTGCGGAAACCGGCGACCGGTAGCAATTGCAAGCTGGGCATTGGCCTGCAGCACGCGAAGTCCGGCACTTCGCAGTGACAGGTTTTGCGAGTGCGCGGTTTCGATGAGGCTGTTCAGGACGGGATCATCGAATACCGTCCACCACTCAACGTTGTCTGCCGGCTGGTTGCTGATGCCAGCCTGCTCAGCCTCCATCCATTCATCAGCAACCTGCAGTTCAGGTGCTTCGAAATCGGGGCCCAGGCTAACGCAGGCGGAGGCGAACACGGCAGGCAACAGCGTCAGCGTCCGGATTACTAATCGATTCATTCCTTCATGTCCTCATCGTGAGTGGTCCACATCCAGAGAATCCAAGCGCCTGAAGGTACCCACTTCTGGTCAAGAGTATATACAGACATACCGAACACCACGCCAAGCAGACGTTTCAAAGTCTCTCTGCCTCACGCGCGCTGATCGCGAGATCCGCGTCGAGGGCGTGCACCGCATCATAATGGGTCAGGTAAACCTGACCAGTCAGCTCCTCCAGGAATGTCGATCGCTGCAGGCGATCCATGACCGGACCCTTCACTTCTGACAGATGGAGGTCGATACCACCATCCTTAAGTCGGTGATTGATAGCTTCGAGGCTCTCCAGGGCCGATGCATCGATCGTGTTCACGGCCGGGCATTCAAGGATGACGTGGCGGACGTCTCGAGCGTCTGCGCAACAACGATGTTGGGTGGCGTGCCGGTTAGCGTTAGCAGACCGCCGGTATTGGCAGCGAATGCGAGCGGCATGAGATACCTCGACGGTACACTGCCGACGGCCCAGGCTGCCGCGACCACAGCAGGCAACAGGGTCGCAACTGTGCCGGTGTTGCTGATGAAAGCGGACAGGACGCCCGTTCCCAGCATGATGACGACCAACAGCCGCATGCTGGAGCCACGAGCAACCTCAAGGAGCCGCTTCCCTCCCCAGCCGGTGACACCGGTCCGCGACAGCCCCTCGCCGACGACGAACAAGGCCGCGATCATCACAACGGTCGGGTTGCCGAAGCCCGCCAGTGCGTCGCTCGTGCCGATTACGCCGGACAGCGCGAGCGCGAGGAGTGAAAGTATTGCAACAAGGTCGGTCGGCCACCGCCCCCAGACGAACAGGAGAATTGTGATGCCCAGGATAATGAACGTCGTGGTCATCGCCGTACTATACCAACGAGCAGCTCGCGGCCAATGCCAGATATCGCGACCTGAGATATCTAGACATTTTCAGCAAACCGAATCTTGTGTACTCCCGTGAGGTTCGCGGATTTCTTCGCCTGCCATAGATCATAATTGTTCTGCATGGCCAGCCAGCTCTCGGGCGAGCGCCCGACTGCCTTTGACAGGCGCAATGCCATCTCCGGACTAACTGCACTTTGCTCCGAGACGACACGCGCCAGAGTGGAAGCAGCTACGCCCAGGTTCTTAGCCAGAGTCCTGATACTGATATCAAATGGTTCGATATATGTTTCCCGGATGAATTCGCCCGGGTGCGGGGGATTGTGCATAGCCATTAATGGTAGTCCTCGTAGTCCAACACGTACGCATTGCCATCTCTAAATTCGAAGGTCAGCCTCCAATTTCCGCTGACCCAAATTGACCAGCGGTTCCCGGCACGCCCTCTGAGCGGATGCAACCGGTAACCTGGCACGTCCATATCATCGATCACCCGGGACGTATCCAGGGCCGCCAATTGCAAACGAAGTCGAATAGCATGTTTGGACTGAATGCCGGACTTGCTGCCTGTCTCGT
>Ga0316197_10003833_pt1 | contig 10711 bp, 7 predicted proteins | sample OudBiesiAoxic_MG_FD_204939 | JGI IMG/M metagenome (GOLD analysis project Ga0316197, IMG submission 204939) | Coastal sediment microbial communities from Oude Bieten Haven, Netherlands - site A oxic | ecosystem: Environmental > Aquatic > Marine > Coastal > Sediment | place: Netherlands... | reverse complement strand
CTGGGGTTCCTCCGGCCGCGCGACGGTTGGTCGATGAACATCACGCACCGGATCGCCGATGCCAAGCGGATCGGACTGGCGATGGCGGGGGCGGGCCATGCACCTCCGCTCCCGGTCTCGGAGTTGCCGGTCATGGGAACCGAGGGCGTGGCTCTGATCGAGGCCGGACTGGTCAACATGGCCGAGGGCCGATTCATCTCCGAACACGATCGCTGCATCGGCGGCGAGTTGGCGCGAATTCTCGCGGGTGGCAACGTGGCTGGCCCCGGCACGGTATCCGAGCAGCACATCCTCGACCTCGAAGTCGAGGCGTTCCTGCGGTTGTGCGGCGAACCCAAGACCCAGCAACGCATCGAGGCTTTGCTGAAGACCGGCAAGCCCCTTCGGAATTAGGAGAGCAGCGATGCGCGAAATCGTCGTAACCCTCGCCGTTCGGACCCCCGTCGGGAAGGCGCCGCGCGGTAGCCTGCGTCAGACGCGGCCCGACGATCTCGGCGCCGCCGTCGTCCAGGCGATCCTCGAGCGCGCACCCGAACTCGATCCGGAGCGCATCGATGACGTGATCTTCGGTTGCGCGATGCCCGAAGGGTCCCAGGGCATGAACGTGGCCCGGAACATCGTTCTGCTGTCGGGCCTGCCGGACAGCGTGCCCGGCATGACCGTCAATCGTTTCTGTTCTTCGGGCCTGGAGACGATCAATCTCGGGGCGGCGGAGATCGTCACGGGGCAAAGTGAGATCGTCATCGCCGGTGGCGTCGAGTCCATGACCACGGTGCCGATCGGTGGCTTCCGCTACATGCCGAATCCCCGCATGTTGGACGAGGATCCCGTTTCGGCGATCGGTATGGGGTTGACGGCCGAGCGCCTGGCCGACGAGGACGGGATCAGTCGCGAGCAACAGGACGCGTTCGCGCTCCACAGCCACGAGAAAGCGTTGGCGGCACAGGGCGAAGACCGATTCGCGCGAGAACTGGCCCCGGTCACGACGCGACTGTCGCAAGCCGACCGCTCGGGCAAGCCGATCGAGCGCGAGATCGTCCTCGATCGCGACGAGGGGCCGCGCGCCGACACCTCACTCGAAGCTCTCGGTAAACTGAAGCCGGCCTTCAAACTGGGGGGGACCGTCACGGCCGGTAACTCGAGCCAGATGAGCGACGGCGCCGCCGCGGTGCTTCTGATGACGCCCGAGAAAGCAGACGAACTCGGCATGGAACCCCTTGCACGCTTCGTGGGCTACGCCGTGGCAGGGGTGCCTCCGGAGATCATGGGCATCGGTCCTGTCGAGGCGGTCCCCAAGGTCCTCGAACGCTGCGGGCTGACGCTCGACCGCATGGACGTGATCGAACTGAACGAGGCATTCGCGGCTCAGAGCCTGTCGGTGATCAAGCGGCTGGGGCTCGACCCTCGTGACGAGCGGCTGAACCCCAACGGGGGGGCCATCGCCCTGGGACACCCGCTGGGATGCACCGGGGCCAAGCTCGCTGCGACGGCGATTCACGAACTGCGGCGCCGCGAGGGTCGCTACGCCATGGTGACCATGTGCATCGGACTCGGCATGGGTGCAGCGGGAATCTTCGAACGCGTCTAGCTCGACCTTGGAAAACCACTACCGGGCCGACCCTCCGAGCGCCGTGGCGATCCTGCGGCACGCGTGTGAAGGAACGACGGTCTGATAGAGGTGCAACCCGAAGGTCGCTGGCAGGTCTCCAAAGAGCCGACTTGCTCTTTAAGTCCACAGCCCTAAGTTCAAGCCTGGAGGCGGGATACGCCTCGGCTGCGAGGGCACGATGGACAATCCGACGTCGATAGCGATCTCGGTCTCGCTCGCTCAATCGACGCGCAACAGACGGCGCAAGATCTTCCTCCTGCGCGGCGCACTGCTGGTCGCAGTGGGCGCATTGCTGCTCTCGAGCGGTACGCCAGGGCCGTGGGCGCTGGGATTGATCGTCGTCTATGCGGTGACCGAACTGTTGCTCGCCCTCGCGCCGTTGCATTGGGTCCGCCAGCGATTCTTCACGATCGCGGTCGGCGCAGTCGACCTGTTGCTCGTTGCCACCGGGCTGCTCCTCGCCGGAATGGGCCACGGTGCGCTGTGGGCTTCGGCGCTCTTGATGATCCTCGTGGTCGCCCTCGGTAACTACAAGGCCCACACCGTGGCCGGTGCGGCCGCGGTGGGCGCGTTCCACTCGTGGCTCGTGCTCGGGCCGAGCGCGGGCACACAGGGTCTGTGGGATCTCGCACTGCAGATCCTGTTCCTGTGCACGATGGCGCTGTACTACGGATACGTCGTTCGCGAAATCCATCTCTGGCGGCGGCGAGCTGAGGCCGAAGAGATGGAAAACACCGAGTTGCGAATCCTGCTGGAAGTCCTGGAGACGATCAGCTCCTCGCTCGATCTGCACCGCGTCTGCCTGACGATCGTCAGCAAGATCACACGCGTCATACCGGCGCTGCGGTGTTCGATGCTATTCGTCGACCGCTACGAAGAGCAGTGCTTCGTCATCGCCTCCAACGACGATCCGAACCTCACGATGCTCGAGATAGACCTGAAGAAGTACCCCGAAGTTCGCAGGGCGATCGAAACGCGCAATCCTGTTCTGGTCCAGAACGCGCCGAACGACCTGATCATGGCCGAGGTGCGGGATTTACTCCAGGGACTCGACTTCCGTTCCATTCTCGTCGTGCCGCTGACCTTCGGCGAGGAGGTCCTCGGCACGTTGTGTCTGAAGACCACGAGAGGTCGCGAGGAGTACCTCGAGAGCGAGATCAAGTTCTGCACGGCGATGGCTCGTGCTTCCGCCAACGCTTTGAAGAACGCGCTGTTGCACGACCAGGTCCGAGAAGAGTCCCGTCGCTATCGAACCGCGTCGCAGAAGCTCGCCCGGATCCTCGATCATTCGCCGGACCTGATCCTGACCACCGACATCGACGGCAACGTCACCGAGTTCAATCGTGGGGCTGAACAGGTACTGGGTCGTGAACGGAAACACGTCATCGGCTCTTCCTACCGCAACCTGTTTCGCGACGGTGGCGACGATCTGATCGAACAGATTCGCTCACAGGGCCGGCTGACCAACTACGAGTGCCATTTCCTCCGGACCGACGGCGCGGAGTTGACGCTGGAGTTGAACGCATCGTTGCTCAAGGACGAGAACGACGCGACGACGGGCACGGTCTGGGTCGGAAGAGACGTGACCGAATTGAAGTCGGCCCAGTTGCAGCTGTTGCAGGCAAAGAAGCTGTCCAGCATCGGCGAGGTGATCTCGGGCGTGGCTCACGAACTGAACAATCCGCTCAGCGGCGTGCTCGGTTTCTCCCAGTTGCTGGTGGCGCGCCACCCCGACAGCCCGGTGACGCGTGACGTGGAGAAGATCTACGAATCGGCGCAGCGCTGTCAGAAAATCGTGAAGAACCTGTTGTCCTTTGCCCGCGTCCACAAGCCCGAACGAAAGTACCTGGGTATCAACGGGATCATCGACAAGACGCTGGAGCTTCGCCGGTACCAGTTGCAGGTCAACGACATCGAGGTGGTTCGAGATTTCGATCCGGACCTTCCGCGGACCATGCTCGATTTTCACCAGGTGCAGCAAGTCCTGCTCAACCTCATCAACAACGCCCAGCACGCGATGATGGCCCTGCGAGATCGGCCGGGGTGTTTGACGGTGCGCACGCGCGTCGTCGGCGACATGATCGAGTTGCAGGTCGCCGATAACGGCGAAGGGATGACCCAGGATACGCTCGAACGGGTTTTCGATCCGTTCTTCACCACGAAGGAACTCGGTCGCGGCACCGGACTGGGCCTGTCCGTTTCCTACGGCATCGTCAAGGAACACGGCGGTCGGATCTACGCCCGCACCCACAGCGGGAATGGCTCCACGTTTGTCATCGAGTTCCCCGTAAGGCAGGACTCCGTCCATCCGGAAGAAACCGGAGAAAACCCCGAGCGACACGAGCTGGCCCACCCGGGTTCCGGCAGCCGTTTGCTCGTGGTCGACGACGAACCGATGATTCTCGATCTGATCGTTGACCTGTTCCAGGACCAGGAAGTGCAGGTCGATACGGCAGGTAACGGCAGCGAAGCCTGCCGCAAGATCAGTCAGCAGGCATACGACGTGGTACTGACCGACGTGCGCATGCCGCAGATGAACGGGCTCGACCTCTACACCGAGATCCTCGGCATGCGTCCCGAGATGCGAGGGCGCGTCATCTTCATGACCGGCGATCTGATCGACGAAGAGATCTCGGGTTTCCTGTCCCAGGTGGACGCGGTCAGCATCCCGAAACCTCTGGATGTTCCGTCGGTGCTGGCGGCCGTCGCGGAGACCCTCGAGCGGCGGTGATAGACTTCTCGGGCCATTCGGCCCGCGCACGTTCGTCGGGAATGGTCGTCCGAGTGGATCGAGAGAGGACGTATCTTGCCCGGTCGTCGTACCCCCGGATTGACGGTCGCCGATATCGGCGAATTTCCGCTGATCGATCGGCTGACGGCTCGTCTCGGGCCACAGCGTCAGGACGTCGTCATCGGCGTCGGTGACGACGTCGCCGCGATCGAGATCGAGCCGGGACGACTGCAATTGATGACCTGCGACGTACAGGTCGCCGGCTCGCATTTCCAACCTGAACGATGCGATCCTCACCGTCTGGGACGTAAGGTCGCGGCGATCAATCTCAGCGATATAGCCGCCGCAGGTGGGTGGCCGACGCACTTCCTGTGCTCCCTGGTCCTACCTCCGGAGACGAAACTCGAGTTTCTCGATGGGCTGTACGACGGGCTCGTCGAGGAGGCCTCGAAGTGGGAAGCCGACCTCATCGGCGGCAACGTCAGTCGCGGAGAGCAGATGGTGATCGACGTCACGCTGCTCGGAGAAGTTGCCGGGGGCGACCTGTTCCGGCGCGATGGGGCGAGTGTGGGGGAGCAGGTAGCCGTCACGGGGCACCTGGGATCCGCGGCGGCCGGACTGGCACTGACCCGCCTTTCCGAACTGCGGGTCGCGTCCTCGGCGCGCAAGCAGGTCCTGGACGCGTTCGAGACGCCGTCGCCCCGATTGGCCGAGGCCCGGGTGCTGGTAGAAACGGGCGGGGTGCGGGCGGCGATCGACGTCAGCGATGGATTGTCCGCCGACCTGGGGCACCTGTGCGATGCGAGTGGTGTGGGCGTTCGCATCGACGCCGCGAGGCTACCGGTAGCCGGGGCCACCCGTGAGGTCGCGGGGGCGGCCGGCGTCGACCCCTCCGATTGGGTCCTCGGCGGGGGAGAGGATTACGAGTTGCTCTTCACCGCTTCGCCCGACCGCATGGCGGATCTGGTGGAATCGGTCTTCTCGGCGACCGGTACTCGCGTCACCGTCATCGGAGAGATCGTGCCTGCCGACAAGGGCCGGGAATTGGCTCTGGTCGACGGGACCCGCCGAGGTCTGGATCCGACCGGCTGGAGCCACTTCTGACCGGTTGCGCCAGATGAGACTCAGAACAGGGAAAGTTGAGAGTCGTCGCCAACCACGCGATCGAACTCCAGGCCGAGCAACGACAGCACCGGTTCGGCCACCGGCCGGATCTGTTTCTGGACGTAGTGCTCGTGATCGATGGGCGAACTACGCTCCGAAGCCGGCTCGGGTCCGGCTTCGGTGATCACGTAGTCGATGATCCGACCCGGACGCCCGATCATCTTGCGCGCGGCCGCGACGTGTGGCGGGGTCGAGGCCGTGTACTCGTCCAGCCTCTTGCGCAGGGCCTTGCGGTAGACCAGCGCGTCGTCGAGTCTCCCCGCGCGCAGATCACGTACGATGCCAAGCAGGTAATCGTCGACCGGGAGGTCGAAGAACAGCCGTTCGTAAAGCTCGCGTTGCACGCGCCTGGCCAGCCGAGTCCAGTCGCGTCGGACCACCTCCATCCCGGTGAAGATCACGCGAGGGCCTTCGGGAGCCTGGACCAGACCCGCATAGCGTTTGCGTGCACCCGTCGTGCCGTGACGGATCGCCGGTAGCAACAGCCGCAGGTAGAGTCGTTCGAATTCCAGTTCCAGGCGGCTATCGACTCTCCAGGTATCGCGGACGTGCTGACGCAGATCGCGATTCAATCGTTCCACCAGCGTCGTTGCGAGTCCTTCCGCTTGCGACGGGTCGTCGAGACCCGACAGCACGAACAGGCTGTCCGTGTCTCCGTACAGCACGCGATGTCCGAACTGCTCGATGCGTGACCTGGACCACAACAGGATCTCTCTGCCGAACCCGGTGATCGCGTTGGCCAGATCGGGAGACGCGAAGCGACACGCCGGAGTCCCCAGCACACCATAAAAGGAATTCATCAAGATCTTGATCGCTTGACTGGCCACCGCGTCGCCGGCTCTCTTGGCCGTCTCGCGCCGGGGAAAGAGATCCTCGAGCAACCCCGGCAAGATGCCCGGCTCACGGCGAAACGCGGCGCCATTGGGGGCGATGATCGGATCGTCGTCCGCGCGTGGGCGGGGGAGTCGTCCCAGCGGATCGATCTGGAAGGTGCGAATGACGCTCGGGTACAGGCTCTTGAAGTCGAGCACCAACACGTTGCGGTACAGGCCCGGGGCGGGTTCGAGCACGTGACCGCCGCTGCTCGGCAAGTCGTCTCCGCCGGTCGGTGCGACGGAGGGTGCGACGATGCCGCGGTGGCGCAACTCGGACAGGTAGAGGAAGTCGAAGGACGCGATGCTCGCGGCTACCCGGTCGGGCGGCATGCCGGTCAACAAGCTGCGCTGCACGGTCAACTCGATCAGGTGCAATCGGTCGAGGATCTCCAGCACCAGGCGACAGTCCTGCAAGTTGTAGTTCACGAAGGCCTCTCGGTCGGAGGCGAACATCCTCTGGATCTCCCCTACGCGTTCCGCGCCCGAAACGGTCTTCTCCTTTCCGAGCACTTCACGGGCCACCGCGTTCAGCGCGTAGCTCTCCATCCGTACGGACGCACCGCGCAACAACGCGATCCCGTCCAGGATGACGCGACCGGGGACCTGGGCCTGACTGACCCCGCGCCAGCCGTCGCTGCGGCGAATCCTCAACGCTCCGGGTCCGCGCCCGAGTTCGAGGGCCACCCCGGTGCGCCCGGCGATCCGCGAGAGCACCTCCAGGTCGAAATCGACCACGTTCCAGCCCGTCAGCACGTCCGGATCCAGCTCGCGCACTCGACGCACCAGCGTCCGCAGCAACTCCGCCTCGGTTCTGCACGCCACCGCCCCGGGAGGGCAGGACTGTCCCGCTGACGTGAGCAGCAACACCTCGGCCGCACCGCACCCGGCCAGTCCGACCGACAGGAGTCGCCGGGCGGAAGGATCGGTCTCGATGTCCAGGGACAGGACGGTCAACGCCGGCGACCATTCCGCCGGCCCGAGCACCGGGTTGTCGAAGACCGCGCCGATACCTTCAGCGGGCCGGGAGGTACCGCGTATCGTCGTCGCCGAGCGGATGCCGTGGTCGATCAGGTAGCGGTAGGGCAAACGAACGTCGGCCTCGAAGCACTCGATCCCGGCGGCTGTCAGTCGGTCCCGTAACGGCAGGGCGTCGTGCGGGAGCACGAGCGGTACGCGTGCCACCGGGCCGCCGTGCAGGGCTGTCCGTGCCGGACCTTCGAGGTCGATTCTCGCTCCCAGCTCACGCGCCTGTCGGACCGCCGAGCGCAGGACGTAGAAGTACGGGACGAAACGAGTGTCGCGCACCAGGAAAGGGGCGCCCGTCTCGAGCTTGCCGTAGAGCAGTACCACCGGCCGGCCGGATTCGACCCGGAAGGTGGGCTGCAGGATGAATCCTCGGGTCTGCATGGTGGCGGCGCGGGCCCTCGGTCCCGGTCGAGACCACAATGTACGCCGGGGTCCGGAACCCGTCGAGTCGGGCTCTTGACAGTTTCGAAGCCTGCACACAGATTTCAACGGGACGCCGAGGAGCAAATCGCAATGCCGCAGCGAGAGACCACCGAACACCACACCCCCAGGCCCCCCTTCGGGACGCCTCACGTCTTCGTGCTCGCGGTCATCGACGGGGAAGACCCGCACGGCGTGCACCGCATCGACCGGGCCGAGACGGTCCTCGGCCGTGAGGACGCGGACGTCGCGTTCGAGGACCACGAGGTCAGCAAGCGGCACTGTCTGATTCGTACCGACGGGCCGGTTTGCACGTTGACGGATCTGGGAAGCCTCAACGGAACAATGTTGAACGGGCGACCGATGCGAGAGGGCGTGGCACAACGCCTGCGCCACCTCGACGAAATCCAACTCGGGACGACGCGACTGTTCCTGATGACGGGTAAGTTCCGCTCCCAGCCCAAGTAGACCTGACGGGCGTCCCGGCATCTCGCCGACTGGCCATCCCCGCACCTTCTGTTAGTGTGATTGGGCAGCAGGAGCCCGTCGCACCAGACCAGATCGGCGTATGGCCCGGTGGTGACCGGGGGAGATGCTCGTGTCCATGTTCAGAATCCTGTTCTTTGTTGGGGCGGTCGTGCTGACCCTGTCCGGATTGTCGGCCGCGGAGTGTCCGCCGCTCGATCCGCAGTCGCCACGCACTTTGATCCTGGCCCTCGACGGCGTTCCCTACGAGAGCGTCCTCACGGCCCAGGAAATGGGAGCGTTCGCGGGTTGGGCCAAACCCCGCCCGATGGTGTCGCCCTTTCCGTCGATGACCAACGTCGGTTTCGCGGCCATCCTGCGCCCGTTCGGCGCGGATCCGATTCCGGGCTACGAAGTTCGTCTGTACGACCCCGATGCCAACACCGTCGGGGGCGGTGACGCTTTCAAGCTGAAGTTCGATTGGCGCGAGCAGTTCGAGGTCCAGCTCGAGGGGTTTTGGGACAAGGTCGGGTTGTACATGGCGGCAAGGACGAACACCTTCACGGAGATGTCTCGCGTCGACGAATATGTGATGGGCACGGACGACGAATTGATGATGGCCCTGATCTCGTCCACCGACGCGCTGACCCATTTTCAGGGTAGAGCGGAGACGGTTCGCATCTTGCTCCAGCTTTCCGACCGGATCGAGGACTTGCGGCGGCGTCACGAGGAACTGTTCGGGCGGTCGCTTCGGCTAGTGATGATCTCGGACCACGGAAACGTCGGCGACAAGGTACGCACCCCGTCGGGAATGAACCGCGTCCTGAAGAAAGCCGGCCTGAAGCCGTCGAAACATCTGGAAGGCCCTGACGACGTCGTCCCGGTGACCTACGGGGTCGTGGGATACGGCGCGTTGTACCTCGATCCGGCCAACGCCGAGAAGGCCGCGCGCGCCGTACTGAACCACACGGGCGTGCACCTCGCGGCGTGGAGGGCCGGTGAACGGGAGCTGCGTCTCGTCTCCGACGATGGAGAGGCCAGCCTGCTCTGGCGGGACGGCGAGCCCGAAGCGTACTACGCGTATCAGGTGAACGAGGGAGACCCGCTGCACCTGCTGGAGACCGTGTCGCTCATGCGGCTCGCCGGCGTGGTCGACGAGCAGGGTTTCGCCTCACGGGACGACTGGTTCGAGTGGACCGCATTCTCCGACTATCCCGACTCCCCGACACGCCTGGTCGAGTCTCTCAACGGTGCCTGGGTCTCGAACGCGGCCACCGTCATCTTCTCGTTCGAACCCGGCTACGCCTGGGGCATGAAGAAGGTTCAGGTCGGCGCGTGGGTCAAGGCCGGCAGGTTGGAGACCACCCATGGCGGCCTGGATCGCGCGTCCACCTGGGGTTTCTTCCTGACCAGCGACACGGATCTCGAAACCCCTCCCGCCGTTCGAGCCGATCTCGCTTTGAGGGAGTGGGCCCTCGCCAGCTACTGCACGACCGCTTCGCTGATGCGCTTCGTCGGGGATGGTCACGAGCGGCTGCACGGGCCGCGGGTCGCCGCCCCCTGAGTCAGCTCAGGCTCGACGGACTCACACCGCGCGGGACGTGCGTGCGGAAGACGTAATCCCACAGCGGAGAGCTGACCCCGTACCAGCGATCGGGACAGGCGAAGTGATGCTGCAGGTGACGTTTGCGCAGTCCCTTGCCGATCCAGGTTCGAGGGCTGACGAAATGAGTGGCGTAGTGGGTGTAGTCATACGCCAGATAGCCGATGATGAACCCGCCGAAAAAGGGGAAAACCATCGGAGGTCCGATCAGCAGCCAGAAGAGGCCGAGCAGGATGACGGCCAGGGGAAGCGACATCAAAGGTGGCGCGACGATACGGTCCCACTCCTGAACGTCGTGGTGCAACTGGTGCACGGGATAGAACCAGGCTCGGAGCCGGGCGTTGCGGGACTGCCAGTGGAAAATCCACCTGTGCAGCACGTATTCGACCAGTGTCCAGGAAAACAACCCCACGATGACGAATCCGATGACCCGCGGCACGGCCATTTCGGCCCTGATTCCCAGGTAGATCGACCCGAGTGCGACCGGCCCCCACGTGCAGATCGGGATTGCCGGGTGGACGCGGCTGAGCCGTTCGAGTACCGGGTTGTCGAAAGCGCGAACTTTTTCGTCGATTCGTTCGGGTTTACCCATAAAATGCCCCTCTGGAGCCAGGGTCGGTGTCCGCTTGGTCTGGCGACCGTCTCCGTGGTCAGGAAGATGCGGCAGTGCGGTTCGAAGCGCGTTATACTGCCTCGCTTCTTTGACCCGAGTCAACGCGGTCTGGCGATCGCACGGCGACCGGCTGCCCGAGCCGAGCACAGTAGCACGATGCGGGCGCAAGACCGGGATCGACATCGGCGGTAAGAACAAAGGACAA
>Ga0316197_10003832_pt1 | contig 10717 bp, 7 predicted proteins | sample OudBiesiAoxic_MG_FD_204939 | JGI IMG/M metagenome (GOLD analysis project Ga0316197, IMG submission 204939) | Coastal sediment microbial communities from Oude Bieten Haven, Netherlands - site A oxic | ecosystem: Environmental > Aquatic > Marine > Coastal > Sediment | place: Netherlands... | reverse complement strand
CGACAGGATAATCTCACACGAGCATTCCCGGTCGATGATCCCTGACACTAGAGAAAGGCCAGCTCCGCGACGCAGTGAAGTCCGGTGGTAACCAACCCACGTATATCAGCATGATCCACCGTCGCAATCTGCTGGATAGGTCCTGAGCCAAGGTGCTTGAATGAAGACATGAGATGAATCAACCACTTGACAGGTCAAAACATATCAGCCCTGTACTCGAAGCTGCTCTTCGCGTGCTTCTGAGCGGTGGGCCGATTCGGCCCCCAGATCGGAGGTTTACCGTTTTCTTCGTCCAGCAAGGCATCGAACACCTGGCTATCGCGGACGCTGGCGTCGATCACCGCATAGCGACGGATCTGCTTGTGTTCCCTGTCGATGTTCATGTGGTTCTTGCAGCCGTAGTGGCTCTTCCCATTCTTCCTGGTCCAGCGGGCATCCTCGTCCTTCTAGCGCTTCATGTTCGGTTCGTCGCCCCAGCCTTCCGGTGTGTTGCCTTCCTTGGTCTGCTTGTTCTCGTCCCGTGTGTTGCGGTTCCTCGGGACATTCACCAGGCTCGCTGCGAGGATCTGGCCGCCCCCCGGCATCAGCCAGGAAGAGTTGCTCATCAAAGCGCTGGAACAGCCTCTCGTTCAGGCCATGATGCGCCAATTGCTCACGTAATAGCCACAGCGTTTTGGCATCGGATACTGTGTCTTGCAACCACAACTTCAAGAAGCGTTGGGAGGACAACCGGTCGCGTACCGGGCATTCCGCGTGATGGTCGAACAGCTTGTATAGCGATTGCAAGACCAGCATCTTGAACATCGGCGTCACATCATACATGCGGTTTGCGCCCGGCGTTATCCTTGCGCTGCTTCTGATGGATCATCTTCAACAGCGGACGGAATGCCAACCTGTCCACGATGCTGTCCAGTCGGGGCAGTAGGCCGCCCAATGTCTCCGGATTTGCTGGCCGATCTTCCCGTTAAAAAACGCCTGCTTGTATCTATTCTGCCCTCTCTCTGCCCGCTAACGGCCTTTGTGCCGGAACTCGGGTATTTTTAGAGGTGCCCACCAGCAAGAAGATTGGCCCATTAAGCCACATGGGGGATTCAAAGAACCAAAACATGTCCATCACGAAACCATCCTGACCGCTTACAAATGTGCCGCGCGAGAGGTGGTTGACTAGAGATAACCCCTGGCACATTGGCCGCAACCCGCGAAACACAGGCCAATGCATCGGCGATAGAAACGGAGTGCTCATGCGCAGCCGAGAATCTATGCATGCGCCAAGCGTAAGACCTTGTGCCCTTCGAGAATCTGCCTCGATCGGCGTCTGTCTGAGGGGCTGCAATTACAGGGCCCCTCCGGCAGTTTCGATCGAGCCAGTCACTGTGCAGTGAGACTGGTGAATTCGCCACACGAACCCGCCGCGTTTTCGTTCGACGGAATCCGCATCATATTGTCGAGTCGGCCGGAGCCGGCCATCTCCCCATCCGTAACGACACGGATTCTTATCTCACGAACCTGCCCGGGGAAGTCGTCACGAATCTGTTTGAAGACCTCAGGATCCTTCTCTCCCGAGTCGCCGATCAGAATGAAGCTCCGCCCCGGGAAATGGTTCATGATCGCGCTGATTTGCGAGAGCTTTTGGTCAAAGGTCGCCTGCTGAGAACCATTCGCGATGATATTCCAGATGTCTTGATAGCTATCTTTCTCGAATGGATTGGCCCTGAGGTTTTTCATGTGAAAGCTGCCCAGCGGAAAGGCAGTCAGGTCCAAAAATAGGAATTCGTCGAGTGGTCGATACATCTGCCATGGGCCGCCGGAGACATAATGGAACGACACATCGTCTCCGAACCCCCGGTACATTTCGGCCATGCACGGGGCTGCAACAAACTCACGGAAGAAGGTGTTCATCAGCACCTCGCGTTCTCCGGCGGGAATCCCGGTCACCTTGATGGTGTCGTCGATATCAGAGATCACGGAAAGGCCGTCAGGTGAAATGAGCCTGACGAACCCAATGCCCCGATGGTCATCAGATATCGCCCGGAACCGGAGCCAGCCCTGCGTGGATCGTTGCGCCTCGAGAAGCCTGCGCGCGGTCTGCTGATCGAGCCTGAGCGCCCCCTCCAGCAGACCGTTGCGATCGGTAGTCGTTCTTCCATCGACACCCTGCAGACTGAATTCTTCGCGTTTGGGGTCGTCGTCGAACCTGAATCTCACGGTTTCCCCGGACTCATTGTCTGCAAAGAAATCATCCGAGCGCTGCGCGAATAACTCCTTTTCAGCATCGCTCAGATCGACTAGCCCCGCCCGCTTCGCCACAACCCGCCTGGCGGCCTTGGCCAACCCACGTTGCGTCGGAGCAGGCTCTTCGTGCACCCATAGGCGCATCGGAATTACCCAGTCCTGGTCGTGCAAATATCCATAGCTGTGATAGAAGGTCACCCATTTTTCCGCGGCGTGCTCGGGTGTCGCCTGGCCATCCATAGCGCCGGCGCCCGCGCAGAGCAGTGCGAACAGCAGACAGACGAATTTCCTGGCGATGGAGACGGCCCTGCGGCGATTTTCCCGGTTCATTCTCACTGACTGAATTCCTTACTCGGCGGCGGCGTCGGACATTCGGCCAAGGCTGCTGATGTGTGCCGCACCGACAGCGTGAGGGCGCAGCCGGGGCGCCTCACCATGAGTCGATTCGCGTCAGCAGGATGCGGCCTCTTCCGGCTTGAACCCTGCTCAAAATCAACCTTGTCACGGCAAGGCTGTAACCGCATGCGAAATACTGCCGACCGCGGCGGCAGCCGCTGAACACTCCCAAGCATCCGGGGTTAACGGTCGGTGGTGTCCAGGAGATCAGTCTGCGAGCCCTTCTCCTGCTCGGTGTCCGGGCCGCTACGCGCCTCCTCCGGAGGAGGCACGGATTGTGGCGCCGCATCGACCGTTTGCGCCCCGTCGCCACCTGTGGCTCCACCTGTTTTGAGGCCCCTTGTCCTTTCCTCTTCCCCTTTCTCGAGGACCTTGGCGCAGACGTCGGAATTGGCCTCGGTCTTGTCCCACATCCCTTTCACGAGCCCAAAGACGCCGCCCGTCATGACCGTCAGATAATACTCTCCATACTTCTTCGCGACGCCCTCGGGGTCCGGCAAAATGGTCGGGCTTGCCAGGGTCCCGCCGACATGCACCAGGCTCGCAAGACCTGTGTTGCTGATCCCGAGTCCCGTGCGCGCCTTCGATTGGGCGCCCATGTCAATCGCCTCGGTTTTCAGGTTGATCTGGCCGCCGCCGAACCAGGTGACCTTGGTCAACTGGGCGACAACCTTGTCCTCGGCGTCGGCGATCCCATCCTTGACGTCGAATCGCACGATCGCACAAACAAGTTTGGTTTCTTCCTCTTCCTCGCCGGAGGGGGTCATCGTATCGAGCAGGCCACGCCCCAGGTCGGTCATCACGGATTTTTCCATTTTCATGTCGCGGACATCAACGATCACCTGGCCGTCCAGCCCGGCCATCAGCTGCGCGATCGAGTCTCCAGCCCCATCGAGGTCGACCTTGAGGTTATACGTGCCTCCGTAATAGCGGGAGGTGCCGTCATCCATGTCGACATGGACCGACAGGGTGGCCGGGGATCGGGAGGCATCCATCACCAGGCTGGCCTCGAATGGGCCATCACCAACGGTTGCATTGACCGGCTCCACCCTGAGTATGCCGTTCTGGATCACCAGCCTCGCTACCACGTCCTGTAGCAGGACTTCTATGGTGCCGATCTCGTCGGCGGTGATCTCCATATCGGCGTCGATCCCACGCAGTGTCTCAATGGGTAGGGGATCACTCGGAAAGACCTTGGCAGGCTTCCCCTCCCCCTTTTTGTCCATCGCGGGCATGTCCACCCCCGCGTCCGCGGATTCGTCAGTTCCCCCGGGGCCACCGGTCTGCGTACCTGCCGCCGGAGCTTCCTGTACGGCCCCCGGGGACGTCTCCGCTCCCTGCATCTCCCTGTCCGTGAGTTGGTCGAGATCCAGCGTGCCCAAATGCAGTTTGCCGCGAATGTTGACCGCCCCCCCTTCTTTCGCTGGCGGGGTGAATTCCGCCGCCCCGGTGATCTCACTGTCGCCGGATTTGAACAGCAGCTTGTCGACCTTGTAGGTTCCGCCGCTGAGACTCAGGTCCCCCTTCAGTCGCATCGGCTCGCGGCTGGACAGATCCTGCCCCGCCAGACTGGCGACCTGCTGCAGCGAATCACCCTCGACATTCAGCGCCAACAAGACGCCCTCTGCCGCAAGCAAGTCGGCGATACTCCCGACGATGTCTGCGTTGACCCCGTCGCCCTTGATGTTCGCGGAGACATCACTCGGTGCGTCGAGTCCGCCCGGGCTGCTCAGCTTGCCGGTCAGCACGACAGGCCCCGAGTCCGGCAATTCGGTGTTGGCATATTTCGACAGGGCCGCAAGCGAGCTGGTCTCCATGGACACATCGGCCATGAGACCCTTCAACGCAAGCAGGTCTGCCACCTGGCCAGTGGCTGAGGCCTCGACGCCCTCGTCCTGGATTCCGACCTTGTAACCGGGCACGGCCAGTGCCTCCAGACTGCCGGACAGCTTCGCCTCGGCGTTGAGGGCAGAAGGCAGGGCCACGGGCACCTCGATACCGACCTGCTGCACGACGTCCGGCAGGCGCGCGGTATCCATCGCAACATCGAGCTCGATGCCGCTCATTTCGGCCAGATCCGCAATCGTGCCCTCGACGGCCGCGGTCAACATCTCCGCTCCCAGCTTCACGTTGATATCGTCCGCGCGGTAGTCGCCGTCGGCACCGATGATATGGAGGGCCACATCCAGCGGCCCCTGGTCCGGCAGATCTCTGCCGGCGAATGTGGTCAGGGCCGCAAGCGAAGGTACCTTTGCCTCGAGTCTCAGGTCGACATTGGCGGCTGCGGAGATGGCATCGAGCATACCTCGAGCCTGCAGCCCGATGTCGCCGAGGTTGCCGGTCAGGGAGAAACCCGTCGGTTGATCCGCCGCACCGATGGCTGATTTATCGATCCCACCCGTCAGGTTCAGTTCGTGTCCATCGACCCGACCCTTGATTTCCACTGAGACGCGCTCTCCCTGCGACATCAACAGGATCCTGTCGAACTCCGCATGGTGCTGCCGGCCGGTCAGCGCACCGACGTAGGCGACCTTTACCTGCTCGAGACGCAACTCGCGGATGAACGGACGCAGCAGGGCGGTGCCACCATCGGCCGGGGCCTCGTCCTGGGGCGCAGCCTCCTGCTGCTCGGCACCCATCTCCCAGTTGCCACGCCCGTCCGCATCGGTCTCCAGCAGGAGGTCGGGCGATTCCAGGACCAGGCGCACGTCCAGCAGCCCCTTGATCAGCGGCGCGAGCGCCACCTCGCCCTCAATCCGCTGGCTCGAGAACATCTCCGGTCGCGAACCCCATTCCGCGTGTGCGAAGCTGACATCCGAGGCCGCGAACTTGAAACTGGACCCGAGCGCTACATCGACATCACCGTCGATGACCAGATCGCGGCCGGTGGCCGCCTTGACCACGGATGCGATCGTTTCCTTGTATTGTTCACCAGGAATCAGATTGACGACCAAGGCTGCCGCGAGCACCAGCGCGACGATCACAGCAACAGTGATACCAAGAATCTTCAGAAACCTCATCGTCCCGCTCCTATTTTGTCCATGCACACGACGTCATTGAATCTATTCTAGGGCATCTCCGCCGACCCATTCGCGGTCTCTCGATGGCGCGCTACACGCCCCTCCAGGCCACAAAAAAACCCATCCAATCCCGGCCTCATCCGAGGCGAATTCACGAACGAGACCGCAGACTGACGACCATCGCTTGTTGGCCGAACCGCCTTGGCCGCGGCCCGCAAGACGCAGCGCGCGGGGACCACCAGCGCTCAGTGATCATGCTGGAACCGCCCGCTGCGCAGGAAAGCGATGGTCTGGTCGGCCACCTCCTGGCTGTAGCGCAGGAAGGCATGATTGGAATCGACGGTGATGAAATCCACCATGCCATCGATCCTCGTCGACTCCAGTGGTACCAGACCATCATGCTCGCCGGGGATCAGGTCTCTGATCGGCCAATATTCGCGAGTACCGGCGATAACCCCAACCGGGTAATCCGGCTTTGGCAGTGAGTTGGGAAAGCTCTCCAGGCCGGTGCCGAGGCGTTTCGCGGTGGGTCCGGCGAGGCCCATCCACCAGGCATCGCCATACGCATCAACCAGCGGGGTACCGGAATTCGGGGTGGCAATCAGTACAACCCGGCCAAGCGTGGGCACCTGGTGCCCGGCAAGGTGGCCGCGGATCATCAAACCACCCAGGGAGTGGCCGACAAAGTGGACGGGCTCCGGGCGATTGGCGCAGCAGGCGTCGATCTGACGACTTACCTCGGCGAGGATCTGCTCCGGTGAATGGCGAAGCGAATCATAACCAATGCGCACCACGTCGAATCCGGCCTTCTCGATACGGGCTGCCAACGGCCACATCGCGGCCCTTGTCCGTCCCAGACCGTGCAGCAGCACCACTGTCTCCCGCGCGCCCCCCTCGTCCCCCCCGGTGACGCCCTGAGTGGCGCAGACCTGGAGGCCCAATCCGAGAAGGGCAAGCACGCCGGCAAGTAAGCGAATAACCATCTTCATCAGCACACCAGACCCCCGATCCGGAGATCATGGGCAAAAAGGATTCTCGTCCTGTTCACGCTGAACAGGTACGGGCGACCAGCAAAACGGCAGTGAGCCAGGGATATTGGTCGCGCTGCGTACAACGACGCTGCCCATCTGCGCGGGCTATCCGCGCGGGTCGTCGCGGATCGGTCGCGTCCGAGGCCGCTCTCAATAGTACTCCTTGGGTAGGACCTTGAAGATCACGTCCATGATCCGCTGCGTACCGTCACGAGCAGGCTGGGTGTCCACGGTCTCGTCACTATTGACCCAATAGGGATCACCCTTATCGTCCAGCAGCACCTGCCAGGCATTTTTACCGGTCATGTCGCGTTCCATCAACGCGACCACATCCGCCGCCAGCGCGGGGCTGTCGACGAAAGCGCCCGCCTCGGCATTGATATTCCCCGACCGCGGGTCCAGGTTCATCGAGCCGATGAACACATGGCGCCGGTCGACCACTGCGGCCTTGGTGTGCAGCCCGACGAATTCCCCGTGGTTCGGCGGGACCTCGACGATCGATTGGATCGCGGCGTCGGCGCGCAGCTCGTAGAGCTCTGCGCCCGCTTTGATAAAGTCGTCGCGCCACTCCTGATAGTGGCTGTTGACGGCCGGCACGTCGTGCGAAGCAAGGGAGTTGGTCAGGATCCGCACCTTGACGCCACGGTCCGTCAACCCCTGCACCAGATCGATGCCGCGCTGGTACGGTATGATGTAGGCATTCGTGATCAGCAGTTCCTGCTCGGCACCGGCGAAAAACGACAGCATCTCCCCGATCATGTGCTGCTGAATCTCTTTTCCGGTGGCCTCGTCGTAGCTGACCACGCTAGTCCCGATGTGTAGCTCACCAGCCAGTTCACCCAACTCCGCGCTCCAATCTTTGACGTCGCGCGGGAAGGCCGACAGCGGCTCGGCCTCGCGGTTCTTGTCCTGGATCTCCTGCCATTTGGCCGAGGCGAAAGCCGGGTCCGGGTCGACCTTGAGGTTCTGCGCGGAGACGACCCAATCACTGTTCCAGAAGTGATCGAACATGCCATTCGCCTGCTGTGCGATATGGCCGATGCCGAGCAGGTCGAGATCGTGGAAGTTGTAGGTATCGCTGAGCCCGAAATAGTGATCGCCGATATTACGCCCACCGAAGATCGCGGCGACGCCGTCGACGATCAGCAGTTTGTCGTGCATACGGACGTTGAGCCGTTCCATTTCCGCGATCAGTTCCGCGACACGGCCGCCAAGGTCACGATCCCTCCAGGGATTAAACGCCCTGATCTCGATATTGGGGTGGTTTTCCAGTTCTGTGATCAACTGATCCATCCCGACCGTCAGCAGATCATCGACGATCAGGCGCACATGCACACCCCTCTGAGCTGCATGCCCGGCGCGCTCCAGTATCAGACGGCCAACGTTGTCCCCGTACCAGAGATAGGTCTGGACATCTACCGAGGACACCGCCGAATCGATCAACGCAAGCCGCCAATCCAAGGCGTCCTTGCTCCCATCCAGTGCCCTGAAACCGGAAGCCTCCGCGCCGTGCTCGGCCCGGATGCGCTTCGCCATGTCGGCCAGGGGGCCTTGCTTGGCAGCCGGCATCGCATAACTCGGCGCTGGGCGGATCCTGTCGTCCGGCGCCGACTTGGTGGCGCACCCTGCGATCAGCAATGTGAACAATGCAATCGATGCGGCCATCAAGACTCGGTTGGTTTTTTTTGCTTCTCGCATGACACGCGACACCGGGGCGCCGGCGCCTCCTTTTAGTTCCAATTGCGCACTCGAGGTCGCAGGTCGAAGCGCGACCAGCCTCGGTCAGCCCCCCTCCGAACAGGTTCGGCCGTGGGCTAATCCCATAGCTCGCGGCATCGCCATTATCCCGATAACGGATGAGGGCCAAAACCGATTGATTGCCCGCAGTCTTTCCCGTTGCCTCCAGCGGACGACAGCACTGAGGCTATCCGGCAGATTGATGCCGCCGGATATTCATATTAAAGCAGACTCGTGTCGGCAGGCGATCGCCGACATCGCCAATCGGCGTCAGGGGATTGAATGCCAGGCAGCAAAGGACCGCCATCAGATACCGCAGCAGACATGGACCAGGGATCTAGGTGAGCCGGGCGGATTCTGTTCCCATGATGCCGCAATCCGCCGGTCCACTGTTTCGGGGCACAGGGCATAGTGGCCCCCAGGAGCGGCCCGAGGGCCGCTTTCAATTGAGGCGGAGACTACTGCTCGAACCTCAACGCGAGGGGACGTTTCACAAACGCATGACGAACCTGGGCATTGTCGAACGCGGAAACACCAAACAGATAAACGGCTGCCAGATCGTCGAATTGCACGTCGGTCTTGCTGCCGGTGACCAGTTTGCGACCCAGTTCCATGGTCCAGACCCCGTCCTGCCACCCCATGCCACCAGAGATGTCGCCACGATCCCCCTCGAACGGCGCGATCATGATCGAGGCTACCTCGTCACCGGGCTGGAACTTGCTGTCGTCAAAGGGGGCCTTGTCGCTGGCCTTGAGCCAATAGGTGCCACCACGATTGGCCGGCTTGGCGTCCATGCTCATGAACTCCGGATTGCCGTCTTTCAATTCGATATTCTTGTAGCCGCCGCCGGTCTTGGCATCGCCGTGACGGCCAGCGCCTTTCGCCTTCTTGGGATCGAAACGCGTGTGGTCCAGCCACTGATCGTCCACCTGTCCCACCGGCGCTGTGCGCACGGTCTTGAGGTGCCAGATGTCGCCCAGTTCCCCTTCGGTCTCTGTGTACTTGTTGCCGTATGGCTTCGGCGGCTCGTCGTCATGACAGGCAGCGAAACAGCCATCACTGTCGAAATCGGCGATCGAATTGTTGATCGGCCAGATGAAGGCGGCCTTGTCCTCGTAATACTTGCTGTTATCGCCACCCTTGTCGTCCGGGTCTTTGAGTTTTTTCCAGCTACCGTCTGCCTGCTTGACATAGGGACTGCGCTGCTGCGACCAGGTCGGGTCCTGATACTGCAGCACCATGTACAGCATGTCATCGACCCGGACTGCCCTGAGGGTGCCGCTGGTTCGGCCGTTGTCGCCGAAATTGGCACCCTTGCCGAAACTCAGATCGAGGGCAGGGGCGTTTTGCCAGGCCGCATCATCGGCGACGCCATCGAGCGTCGGTGCGGTAACCGCCTTGATAGCGGTCAGCTCGTTCTTGGCTGCGTGAACGGATAAGGGTACGAGCGCGCAGAGGATCAGCGACGCCGGCAGCGCAGCCCTCCGCATCTTGGTTTTTTGCATCATGGTGGTTGTGTTCCTTTTTGGATGGTCAATGACCCTCAGTGATTGGTGCGGCCGGCGACACTGCTTTCTTCGATAGCCCCGTCAACCCAGCATCCCTCAAAATATACCGGGCCTGCCCGATCAGCTTAGTCGAGTGACGAACGAGCGAACGGATATTTCGATCTCGACGAACCCATCCGAAATCGGAAAACAGCCTTCGCCGACAGTTGATTCCGGCCGAGATGGACCTTTCTATCGTTCGGCCAGGCCAGGTTTCTGCGCTCCCGATGCGCTTAGGAAGGCTGACGTCCCGGGAGCGAGCCAAGCCGTAGCGATATGCGGGTTGTCCATATCAAGCCTTTGCGGGTGAGGGCCAGGCCAGCCGCACTGACCTGGCATATGCCGAACGCGCAAAAGGACGGCTTCACGCAGGTCGCCAGATTGTTCCGCGCGGTCGCAGCGGCCGAGACCATTCATGCCCATGCCCATCTGCGGGCAATGGACGTCGTCAAGACAACCTCGGAGAACCTGGAAGAAGCGACTGCCGGTGAACGGCACGAGTTCGAGGAGATGTATCCGTCCATGGCTGCCACCGCTGAACAGGAGTGCGATCGCCGAGCGACCCTGTCGATGCGGAATGCGATGGAGGTGGAGAAGCTCCACGATGACCTGTTCAACGATGCGCTGGCTGCGGTCAACCCCGGCGAGGACCTGGCCGAGACCCCCGTTCCGCATGTGCCCGGTTTGAGGCCACACCGTGATCAGAGACACCCCCCGACGAATGCCCGGTGTGCGGGGCTGGGAAAGCCAATTT
>Ga0316197_10003831_pt1 | contig 10718 bp, 9 predicted proteins | sample OudBiesiAoxic_MG_FD_204939 | JGI IMG/M metagenome (GOLD analysis project Ga0316197, IMG submission 204939) | Coastal sediment microbial communities from Oude Bieten Haven, Netherlands - site A oxic | ecosystem: Environmental > Aquatic > Marine > Coastal > Sediment | place: Netherlands... | reverse complement strand
GGGCAACGATTACACCCTTTAGCAGCGGTCTTCCGACCACGATCAATCGTGCCGAAGGCGGTGTTTTTACCCAAAAGGGCACAACCGCCCGACGGTTTTTCGGTTGCACCTGCGGGTGTCACCCGCCTTTTTTCCGGGTCTCTTTCTTCCAGTCGTGCAATGCGGGCGCGCAATTCCGACACCGTAGGTTTCAGTGCCGGGGCGGCAAAGCCGGCACCGGCCTGGGTTTGCAGGTGTGCCAGTCTGGATTTGAGGTTCATTCGATTAATTCCACACCTAGGAGCCTGTCGGACTTAGGGACAATCTACTGCGCTGGTGGGAGAGCGGCCCAAATACCCCTGATTTTTCGTTGCGTAGGCCCACTATGCGCCTCAAAATCATGGCCATTTGTACTCGCTCTCCCACCATGCTCGCTACGATTGCCTAAGTCCGACAGGCTCCTAGCAGCGATAGCACCCGCAACGCGACCTGTTTCGGCGAATACCCCCGCAGCTCGTCACTCGCAAGAATCGGCCCGATACAACTCGGGCAGCCGTGCGCGCATTCACAGGCGTTCACCAACGCCTGCGCATCGGCCACAATCGTAGCCCTGTTTTCGAACAGCGGTGCCGAGATGCCTATCCCACCCGGATAGTTGTCATACAGAAACAGCGTCGGCGTAAAACGCTGCAGCTGCCCGGGATCAATCGCTTCACCGTCGCAGTTACGCATCTGCCCGCGGCCGTTGGCGCCGACGGTGGCAAACCATTCGGCATTGCCGTCACCCACCGCGCGGCCGATGTCCCGCGGTTCCGAGAGCATGCGCATGGCGGCGACAATGTGCAGTGCATAACCGGCGCCGAGGAAACCGTCGAGAGCTTGTTGTCGGGACATCGCAGGAGCGGTCTCCTGACTTCGATCAATCACGCCGGAGGACGGCGCTCCTACGGGTGGTTTAGTCGATCTTGTAGGAGCGGTCTCCTGACCGCGATGGGGCGGTTCGTCAACCGCGCCGGAGGACGGAGCTCCTACCGTGGAGTCACCAAACAGCACATCCGGATTCACCTGCCACCACACCGCCGTGGTGTGCATTTCCTGGTCGGGCAGGTCGATATTGCCGTAGCCGACATTCTCATGGGTGTAATAGCGGATCTTCTTGTAACCGGCGATGCGCCTGACCAGGTGTACCTCACCCTGCGAGACCTTTGCGGGAACGGTCAGTTGACCGCGATGGGGCGGTTTGTCAATTGCGCCGGAGGATGGTGCTCCTATGGGTGGTTCAGCCGACTCTGTAGAAGCGGTCTCCTGACCGCGATGGTGTTCAGGTGTTCCTGCAATTTCCTCATCCAGGATCTTCAGCCGCGTATAGTCGATGGCGTCGGTGTAGTAGTCCGCGCGCGTGCGGGTGACGAAGGCCTTGCGGCCCTCCCAGTCGAGTTTTTCCACCTGGTAGGGCGCTGACTGGATCATGTAGATGGCGCCTTCATAAATGGTCTCCGGCGCGGAACTGTAATCGACCTCGGCGATCACCGTTTGCGCACCAGCGGTGGTGTCGATCACCACGAAGTTGCCTTCCGCCACCGAGCGCAGACTGACACTGTTGGCCGGGTAACTGTCATCCATCCAGTGCCACTGCCCGCCTTCGTGGTGCACCACACCGTGCTCCTGCAGATACGCCAGCATCTCGCCGAGGTCTTCCTTACCAAAGGCGTCACCGTCGCGGAACGGCAATTCAAACGCCGCACAGCGGATATGTTCCAGGAGAATCAGCAACTGATCGGGGTCGATGCGCGCCTGCTCCGGCGAGGCGCCGAGGAAAAACTCCGGGTTGCGGATAATGTACTGGTCCAGCGGCAGGCTGCTTGCCACCAGCACCCCCAGCGCTGTGCGCTGGCGCCGACCGGCACGGCCCAGCCGCTGCCAGGTGCCGGCGATGGTGCCGGGGTAACCGTTCAACACGCATACATCCAGCGCACCGATATCCACGCCCAGCTCCAGCGCCGACGTCGATACCACGCAGTCTATGCTGCCCTCGCGCAGTTTCTTCTCCATGGCGCGGCGTTCGCTCGGCAGGTAACCGCCGCGGTAGGCCGCCACCCGCGCCGGGTTGCGCGGGTCCTTGTCGAAGGCGTCCTTCATGTACTTGGTCAGCACCTCGACCATCAGCCGCGACTGCGCAAACACGATGCTCTTCAGCCCGCGCTTCACCGCTTTGCGGGCGATGCGCGTGGTCTGCGAACGCGCCGAGGCGCGAATGCCCAGGTCCGGATTCACCACCGGTGGATTCCACAACAGAAGGTGCTTCGCCCCCTGCGGTGCACCGCTGTCGGTGATGGCGTTTACCTCGGCATCGATCAATGCAGCGGCCAGCTCCGCCGGGTTGGCGATGGTGGCCGAACACAGAATGAACAGAGGGTCGGAGCCGTAAAAGCGGCAGATGCGCTGCAGGCGCCGCAGCACATTGGCCACGTGCGAACCGAACACACCGCGATAGCTGTGCATTTCATCGATCACCACATAGCGCAGGCTCTCGAAGAACTGCGCCCACTTGGTGTGGTGCGGCAGAATGCCCTGGTGCAGCATGTCCGGGTTGCTGACCACGATATCGCCGCGGGTGCGCACCGCCTTGCGTGCATCGCCCGGCGTGTCGCCGTCAAAGGTAAAGGCACGCACGCCGAGTTGACCGGCTTTATTCAATGCTGTCAGCTCTGCCACCTGGTCCTGTGCCAGCGCCTTGGTGGGGAACATGTACAGCGCCTTGGTCTGCTCGCGCAGGGCGGCCTGCAACACCGGCAGGTTGTAGCACAGTGTCTTGCCCGACGCCGTCGGCGTCACAATCACCGTATGCCGGTCCGATTGCACCGATTCCCAGGCCGCCGCCTGATGGGTGTAAAGTCGCTCAACCCCGCGCCGGTCGAGCGCCCGCGCCAGGCGTGCATCCAGCCCGTCCGGCAAGGCCACGTACTGTCCATCCCTGGCCGGCACCACCAGCTCCCCGGTAATACGCGCCGCATACTGCGAGCGCAGGCGCGCCGCCAGCGCCTCGGCCGGATCGACCCCGGACGAACTCCCATCGGAAACCAGTATCCCGGCCGGGCTGCTCATGCTATGTTCTCCATTCGTTCTCTCTGGTATAGAATAGAGAACAAACCGAGAACCGGCAACCCGAAACATCTGTCGATGAAAAACCTGACCCGTCGCCAACAACAGATCTACGACTATCTGGTGGAAAATCAGGACTATTTCGACCACCCCCCCAGTCACGATGAACTCTGCCAGGCCCTCGGTCTGAGCTCACGCGGCTCCCTGCACAAACACATCCAGGCCCTCATCCAGGCCGGTTTGGTCGAAGCCATGGACCGCAGCCACCGCGGCATCCGCCTGGTCGAACAGGCGCAGCAAGAGGAGGGCATCCCCTTCCTCGGCACCATCGCAGCCGGCCGCCCCATCGAGGCCGTACCGCAAGCGGAAACCCTGCAGGTGCCCGACGAACTGCTGGGTAGCAGGCCTTGCTACGTGTTGCGCGTGAGTGGGGATTCGATGATCGAGGAAGGCATCCTCGACGGTGACTACGTGGTTATTGAACAGCGTGACAGTGCCAGCAACGGGGAGATTGTTGTGGCACTGGTGGCTAATGAAGAAGTGACCTTGAAACGCATTGAACAAAAGCCGGGGCGGGTGATTCTGCATCCGGCCAATGCCGGCATGAAACCGATGACGTATTCACCTGATGAGGTGCAGATACAAGGCGTATTGAAAGGGTTGTTGCGGAGTTATCCGTAGGAGCCGTCCCCTGGCTGCGATACAACGACGACGTGCGCCTGCAGGTGAAGATCAGCAAGCCCCGTGCGGCATGACAGGGCACTTCGCCGAGATGTCGTATCACGCAAATAGCGCCGAAAGCTGGTACTCGTATATCGGCGGGCCCGGCACTGTTGCTGGAAACACTGGCAGAGTAATGCCTCGGCCTACCCGGCCGTGTCCCAGTCGAATTTCACCGAGGTGCCGGTGTATGTATCACCGTAGGGTTTGGCTTCGATCAGGACGTTCTTCGGGTGGAAATCCTCGGGCAGCACCACGTCTTCCGTGACGTCCTGTTGCAGGTCAAAACCCATTTTCACATACGAGCGCCGGTCCGGTGACAGCCTTTTGAAAGAAAGCCGCCTGGGTTCACCATCCGAAAAACCGTTGACCGCGATCCAGATTGTGCCCGTCACCCGGCCGCTGCTGTCGCCATGTTGCATCACGGAAAAGCCGATCCGGAACACGTTCTCCGATTCCGTTGCCTCGATGTGCACATTCTCCAGTTTCAGCGTGTTGTCTGCAGATTCCGGTACCATGGTTGCCGCTGCCGGTTCAGATGCCGCCTGGTGTACAGGTTCAGGCTCAGCTGCCGGTTCGGGTTCCAGTGCAGAGGTCGGGGCGGGGGCCGGTTCCGGGGCTTCAGGCTGTGAAGACGCCGTCTGTTGCAGCGACTGGATCCGGGCCTGCGCTGCCTCGAGGTCCTGGCGGGTTTGTTTCATGCTCTGTTGCAGTTCCGCGACCTGTTGTCTCAGTGTATCGCGTTCCTGCTCCAGCTCCGTGATACCTTGTTCCGATTCGCCGGACTGCGCAACCGGCGCCTCACCGCTTAGCGGTGCCTGCGTTCGGCCATAGTCATAGCTGAACCAGGCGGCGAGCAGAAATGCGCAAAACAGCAGAGCATAGCGCAGGAATCTATGCCCGGCGTTCGGCTTCACGATTTTGGGTGTGACGGGTGGAACAATTTTTTTGCGCGCCACTATCCTTGTACCTCTTAATTGACGAGATTGAAGCTGATCAAATTCGACTTATTACCACGGCAACGAATCATACGCGAACTTCACAATCAATGTCTGCACAGGGTTTGTTGAACTGCCAAACAGTCCGATGCATGGGGAGATTGTGTTTGCGGAGCTACAGCTGGGAGTGGCCTCCCGGCCACCGTGGTGAATCAAACCGCTTTCTTTATCTCTTCGCAAATTACTTTGCGTACTATGTTTGTGAGAGATATTGTTTTTACTGTTAGAACGACGCGGTGCAGATTGCTTGCATCATATCCTGCAGTTGAGGGCAAATCGGGCTGGAATCAGGGCTTCAGTTCCCATTCCCGGAGTATGCGGCCCGCCCGCTCATACACCAGAATTCTATCGTTGTTGGTATCGGTGATGTAAATTCTGTTATCGACTACGGCAAGCCCGCCGGGCTCGTTCATGCGTGCACTAGCCGCTGCCCCCATACCACGTCCTGGCATCCCGTCACCGGCAAGCGTTGTCACGCGACCTGTCTCCAGGTCCAGGCTTTTGAGCTTGTGATTGTAGGTATCTGCCACGAACAGTGTACCGTCACTACCTGCAGCAATACCTGAGACGTGCTGCAGCAGTGCCTGTTCAAAGGAACCGTCCTGATCACCGAAGTCGAACAGGCCCTTGCCTGCCAGCGTATGCACCTGTCCATGTTCGAGGTCGATGGCTCTTACCGCGGAAGCTTCGGCATCAGCTACGTAGAGATGGTGCCCCGCCAGGGCCAGTCCGCTTGGCTGGCTGAAGGTGGCCTGTTGCAGGGGGCCGTCCTTTATGCCCTCGCGACCGCTGCCGGCCCAAGGAGCGATCTCGCCTGTGTCCAGATTCAGCCGCCAGATCTGGTGGGTTCCTGCCATGGCAATGTATAGCTGATCACTATCGAGTACCAGATCCCAGGGTGAGCGCAGCTCCGCCTTGCGAGCATCCGACTCACGACTGACCGTGTGACCGATGCGCCCGCTACCGGCAAGCGTGCTGACCTTGCGGTTGGCGAGATTCACCAGTCGCACGGCGTGGTTGCCGGTATCAGCCACAAACAGCCGGTCAGCAGAGAGAAACAGGCCTTGGGGCGAAGAAAAACGTGCATCGCCGAAGTCGCCGTCACGCAAACCTCTTTGCCCGTCCCCGATTGTCCACAGGATCTCTCCATCCGCTCGCGCAACCAGAATCCGGTTGTGCAGGGTGTCGCTGATTGCGACTCGCTTGCCGCTGGCAGTCACCTTGCCGGGGGCCGCGAGCAGGGAGTCTGCCAGCCGATCCTGTTCCAGGTCCAGTGGCAAAGGCTTCGAATCGAGTACATCTGCATAGCGTTCCAGCAGCTGCTGGATTTCGCCTGTCAGCAAGCGGGTGTGACCTTCTCCGGCGACACTCCCCACCACGCCACCCAGCGGGTCAATAAGCACCAGGGTAGGCCAGGCCCTGGCGCGGTAGCTAAACATCAGAAGCTTGTCCGCGTCGTTGATCACCGGATGCCTGCGATCCAGCCTGACCACCATGTGTCGCAGGGTTTCCAGATTACGCTCATTGTCAAACTTGGGTGAGTGCACCCCGATGATCAGGAGGCGGGGGCCAAAGCGTTCTTCCAGTGTCCTGAGTTCCTCGGCCACGTGCAGACAGTTAATGCATCCATAGGTCCAGAAATCGAGGATCACCACCCTGCCGCGAAGATCTGCCAGAGTGAGAGGTCGCGCCACGTTGAGCCATTCGAGGTTCTCCGGAAATTCTGGAGCAAGTGGTAGATTCGGTTCCGCTGCAGCCCCGGCTTCATGAAGAGCAGTACACAGAGCGCAAAGCAGAGTGATATTCTGCAGCCACCACAGCAGATGTCGCATGGAAGACAATCCTTGACCAGAGCACAGTTGTCGAACTGAATGGTAGATCACCATCCGGATAATAATACCGTTGACCTTTAAGCGATAGCTGTTCCAAACAGTTCGGGGACATGCCGAATCCGGTATTTCACTGATTGGGTTGAAAAAAAGCAGAGCTTTGCGCCGCGTCGGCAACATAAAACTGTTACAAAAGCCAAGCCACTTCGTAGGCTTTTCCATCATCCAGACAGCCAGTTACTCGCTTAAATTTATCGAGCGTCAACCAGTCCGAAGGTTCTTCATAGTCATGAAAATTCTCGAGCAGCCAATAGCAGCACCTGGGATCACATCGATCCATCACGGAGAGGCGCAGGTACTCGATTCTGCGGCCAAAAATATCATCGAAGGGTGTCGTCACGTGTTTAGTCGCTATATTGTGCAACGGGCCGCCAATCAGAGACTAAAATGCAAGCCGATTGATAAACGACTGTTCCGGTAGCGTCTCGTCCGGGATTCGATGGACGCGCTCGTGGGTCATGGGGACCTGGGCGGCGTGGACGACGATCGGAAGCAGGATGGAATGAGTCCAGTCTTTACGAAGAAATTCACCCATCCAGGTTGCGCACTCCTTTGCCGCCTTGGTTGACAGCAACGCTTCAACATTGTTGATTACTGTTCCGCCCTCTGAGGCTTGATTACGTAAGGTCACATCGAGGTCATCCAGACTCAATTGATCGGCGTTCCAGCCGAGCGGGGACATCACTTCGCTCCGGTAGTCAAATGCTTTGAACCCCAAATGCCGCGCGAGCGCGACAAATTGATCCGGTCGGTACTCCGGGAAAACCACCAGAAAGCCGCCTTTGGAATCGTTATGCCTAATGGTTTCCGCTATGGGTTGAACCCAATCGGGATACGTCATGCGAACATCTCCAGGTGGCAGTCAGTCCATGATTTGAAACAGCAGCCGGCGATGATTGGTTTTAGCGCAAATGCGGCATAGCTGAGCATCGGATGCGTAGCCGGTCGGCGCATGGAAAGACACACCGCAGCTGCGGCAACGATTTGAGCTCAGCGGGATTCTGGTAACTTCGGGGACTGCCCAGGATTTAATGCAGACCGCTTGTGGCTCACATACATCAATGCAGATACCGCAACTGCTGCATGCTTCCGGTGCGATCTGATAAGCGATGCAATGTTCCTGTTCGTCGGTCAGAGACGACATGGCTCCGTGAGGACACAGCTTCACACAGGCATCGCAACCGCTGCAGCGGCTCGGGTCGATCTGTGGCAGGAAGGGGACGAGCTGTGCCGGCGATTGCCCCGGCAATATTTTTCCGGGTGGTATGAACTCACCATCACCGCCATGGCTGGAATCACGCAATAGCCGGTTTTCCTCAATAATTGTGTGAGTCATTTGACGAAAGAACTGGCGTCGGTTCATCGATGGCCCTAGAGCGTTCTGCAGCTGACTACTCACCAGATACGACCATTTTTTTACCGATACACTTCGGTACTGCATTTCTGGCAGCTTGCGGTCTCGCAGCAACGTGTTGAAGTTTTCGACCCGTTCGCTGAGCGGGGTAGCGTCAGCCCTGATGCAGTCACTACAGTTCGAAGAGCAGCCGACAATTGCCCTGATCCCTCTGCGATAGAGCAACATGATTGCATTGAGACCGAGCGCGTGCAGGCAGGGTACTACGCCGTCGTCTGTCTTCACAGCTGTCAGTTCGCACGCGTAAAAAGCCATTGTCTGAGCGGCGTCGCTTTTCAACGCAGGCGTCATTTGCGCCTGAATGGCGCCCTGGGGACAGGCCGCGGCGCAGAGGTTGCAGCCGTCACATCGTTCGGTATCGATGCCAAGCTGTTCATCGTCGAGCACCCATGCGTCGCATGGGCAGGCATCGACACAGGCCTGACAGGTCGCGGTCTCAATGAGTACATGGACACAACGTTCGGCAACAACTTCCGGAAGTGTTATGACCTCCCGGTATGATTCGCGCGTGAGTTCTTTCAGGTCTCGCATGGTTATGGGAGGTAAGGGCCTGGTGGTGGATCTCCAGTTACAGTCTGCCGATGGGGGTGCGACACAGTGCTTAGCGGCATCCCGAAACAGCTTGATTCGAATGGGCTCCTGTTGTTGCTATGAGTGATCACACCTGTACACAAGACGCAGAGATTCACCAGGAAGGCGCCGAACCCGGGACGAATTCCGTGTCCGGCAATGCCGCGATCGTCTTGGGTTTCAGCCGCTGCTCTATTTCCTCGGGCGTAGGCCGTGGTTGTCCCAGTATCCCGGCGAGCAGGTCGCGTACTTCTTCCGTGTAGGCCGCCGTATAGACGCTCAGTCCGGCATAAAATGGTGTGGCGCTGCGTGAGGCAACTATCGTTGCAAAATCCGGCAGCCAGCGCAGCAGGTGCTCGTCAAGAAAATCTGCCGTTTCAGCGAGGTCGTTGCAATTTTCGATGAGGTAAGCAATAAACTGCATTTGCAACACCAGGTGGTCATCCGATCGTTTCCGCCAGTCTCTGGCGCCCAGACCGTGTCGCCTGTAGGCCTCACGAATCTGGAACATCGGCTCCTGCATTGCAAGCCCTTCCTCATCGATCCAGACGGATTCGTAGGGAGAGGCACGCAGCGCGTGAGTCAGATAGATCCCCGTATAGTCTGCAGCCAGTTCGTCGAGCATCGCTGAATCAGTGTTCTGCGCAATCAGCCTGACGCCTTCGTGCAACAGTTGCGTCGCCTCGCGTCCCTTGTCAGAGATCAGTTCCAGTTGCAGGCAGCGGGGGAACTCCTCTGCTTCCAAAACCGAGATAACATCACTCGATAACTCCTCATTGTGCAGCAAAGCCAGTGCCAGCAGGTCATGCGCGACAGCGGCGCGGAATTCCGCCAGTGAATCAGGGATGTCCTTCGCAACACTTTTCATTGCACTTTCCCCTTGCTGTGTGCCACGAAAACAATGGATGGATTCGTCAGCTCAGGGTCGGCGAAATTCTTGACCGCACGCACCGCTGTTTCATGTGGTCCGATGGCCTTGGTCTTGTAGTCTCCGGCGCGCAGCAGGTCAATGTCGCCGATATCCAGTACCCGCATCATGCAGCCCATCACGCAATACGGTTTGCGGCCGGCATCAATCTCATCTACGCACATATTGCATTTCTTGACGATGCCGTCTTCCGGATCATATTGAGGCGCGCCATAGGGACAGGTTGCTTCGCAGCGCCGGCAGCCGATGCACAGGGTGGAATCAATATCCACGATGCCATCTTTTTTTCGCTTGAAGATGGCGCCGGTAGGACAAGCCGGCAAGCAGGCCGGTTTCTCGCAATGGTTGCACGAAATGTTGACTTTGTAGGCGTACACATCCGGATAGCTACCGCCTTCAATATATTGCACACGGCGGAATCGTGGTCCTGCTGCCAGTCCGTTCTTGTCCTTGCAGGCAATCTCGCAGGCCCGGCAACCGATGCAATCAACATTGTGGTGCACAAAGCCAAGCTGCATATCCGGGATGACGGGCGTGTAGACGACCTTCTTCCGACGTTTTATCGCAGCTTTGATTTTCGCCCTGTTTTCTTCCATAGCCATTAGTGGTTTCCTCCTAACCGGTTATCACAGGTCGCGCCGGAACACGTGAGCTCGTGAGGTCGCCAATCTATCCCAGCCAGGTCGATGTTCCAGCTTGGTGGGTTTGATGTCGCAAAGCACTGTGTTGTAGGCAAAGGCGCCGGCCGGACTGGGTTCATCAAGAGTCAGAAAGTCCGGGTTGCCTCCGCGGTCCACTCCGTCTTCGTCGCGATCCATCCACGATCCTTCGAAAAGGACGGCGACACCCGGCATGGTGCGCTCGGTGACGTACACTGGAACCACGACCCGCCCCCGCTCGTTGAAGACTTCCACGATGTCGCCCGTCCTGAGGCCTAGCCGCTTCGCGTCAGATGTAGCGATGGTGACTTCCTGCTCATAGGTTTCCCGCAACCAGGAGCAGTTGTTGAAAATGGAATGCGTGCGCCACCTCGGGTGGGGCGATATCAGGTGGAAAGGGTACTTGGCAGTCTTCGGACTGTTCAGGGACTCCCAGGGCTCTATCCACTTGGGAATAGA
>Ga0316197_10003829_pt1 | contig 10720 bp, 7 predicted proteins | sample OudBiesiAoxic_MG_FD_204939 | JGI IMG/M metagenome (GOLD analysis project Ga0316197, IMG submission 204939) | Coastal sediment microbial communities from Oude Bieten Haven, Netherlands - site A oxic | ecosystem: Environmental > Aquatic > Marine > Coastal > Sediment | place: Netherlands... | reverse complement strand
GTCTCGCGATGCTCACGATCACCACCGTCGCGTTTGGGTGGGTTGTCTTTCGCATCGACCGGCAAACCCGCGACACGGTCTGAACGGGACCCCGGTCCGCGTTACTGGGTCAATAGTCCCATGTGCTCGCGCAGATGCATGGCTGGGGCGGACGCCCAGAACTTCATCGCATCCACGAACGCCGGGTGAGCCTCGAATGTCTCGCCTTCGGCCTCGCGCTCGGGCGCAATGCGGCTCCGAACGTCTCGGACTAGCGGTTCGAGGTCGTCGCAGATGAGAAGCGCCACGCGGGTGGCCGTGCGCTGCGCGGCATTGGCCCACCTGTCGAACTTGACACGCCGCGCTTGCGAGTATGCGAGCGCGGCGTCTCGGACGACGCGTCGGTCCCGACGCGGGATCGCGCGCTGCAGCCGATGTGTTTGCTCATTCAGGAACTCCTCGCTCGTCAGTCCCGATCCGAAGTCGGGCTTCACGATGCGAGCCGCGGATGCAAGCAGCACGTCGAGCTCCCGTGGTGTCAGCTTTTCGACCGCGTGGTAGCCGCGCGCGATTTGGGTCATCGGTCGGGCCAGTTCGAAGGCCTGCGTGCGCGCGTCCTTTTCCATGATGGTCGCGGGAACGAGCACTCCCGGGTGAGCCCCGAACTCGATGGTGATGTCGCGGTTTCGGACCCGATGAAGGAACAAGTCGAAATGTCGGATGTCCAGTGCCGCAGCGATCTGATTCGCGATTTCGCGGAGCGGATGATTGGCTTCCGTTGGGAGCCGATCGCGCGTGGCTAGACCATAGCTGTGAAGCTCGGGCGGGTAGAGCTTCGCCAGCGAAGGACCGAGCGCCGCGAGGAGCGCCCCAGCCGCGGCGTCCTCAGGACGAGGGGTGCCGAGTTGCTCGAGCACGGCCCCACGTAACGACCTAGGTCGTACGCGCGCCGGCTTGGGCTCGACCGCCTGGATGCGCTTTCGGTCCGTTTCGTCGTCGACGCCGAGCATGACGAGGGGCAGCGTCGCGATTCGCGCTTCTCTCGGTTTCCCCTGGGTGTCGTACGTGTTCGCGAGCTCTCGCCAGACCTCTTCGCGCATTGGCTCGCGCGTCAGCACGGCTTGCAGCTGCTCGACTGCCGCGGTGCTCTGGCCTCGGTCGCGAAGACGAACGGCGAGCTCGCGCCGAAGGTCTGCATTGGCGGCGCCGTCCTGAAGTCGGTCGCGTAGCGCGGCGATCGCTGCATGCTCGTCGCGGCAGTGCTCAGAGAGGATGCGTGCGACCTCGAGCCCCGTGGCGATCCGTTCCTTTTCGTTGGGTGCGTCGTGTTGATCGAGAGCTTCTGCGTATCGTCGCCAATCGTCCGGTGTCTCGCAGAGCGCTTCGAGCGCGCGAGCGGCCTCGCTGCCCGGGCCTTCGAAAACCACCGCGCGTCGCAATGAAGCTTTGGCCTCTTGATCGTCTCCCGCAGCGTGCTCGAGTTGGCCGAGACGCACGAGGGCATCCCCCCGGGCTTCCCCGCCCCCCACTTCGAGTAGGTGCCGGGCTACCTGCAGCGCTTCGGAGACCTGGCCGAGGGCTTCGTGTACGAGGGAGAGCTCGTGCAGCGCGGCGGGGTCCGTTGCATCCGAAGCCAGGGCCGACTCGACGTGTCGGAGGGCTTTCTCGGGCGTCTCGAGGCGTTCGCGGTAGAGGCGCGACAGTTTGATGAGCACCCGCTGTGCTGTGCTGTTGCCGGGTGCCGCCGCAAGAAGTTGCTCCATCGTAGCCGCCGCTTCATGCCAGCTTTGATTCGATTCGAAGTGCCGCGCGAGGTGCTCGAGCGCTTCGAGATGGCGTGGCTCCACCTTGAGCACGCGTTGCAGCGTACGAATCGCGGCCGGGACGCGGCCTAGCTCCGCGCTTTGGATCCGAGCGACTGTCAACCATAGCGAGCTCGCCCGGTCGACGGAGCCAGCCGCGGAGGCCGCCTGCGACAAGCGATCCACCAGCGTCGACCAGCCAGAGTCGATCGTCAGTACATCGATCAACCCATCCGCAGCCCGTTCGGAGTCTGGCCAGAGCTCGAGCGCCCGCTCGAAGTCCTGCCGCGCGCCGTCGTGGTCGCCGATCCTCTGCAATCGAACGAATGCGCTTTGGACCAGGAGCTCTGAAGCGGCCCTTGGGTCGCGCTCGGTTTCCGCCTCGCGTCGAAGGGCCTCGACGAGCGCGGTTGGGTCGTCGGTCTCCGTGGCGACGCGCGTCAGTCCCCGAGCGGCGCCGATATGGTGCGGGTCCGCGACGGTTGCCGCACGGAATTGCTCGATCGCCTCGGTGTCTGCGGAGCCCTCGACCTGTTCCGCGAGTCGCGCGCGATGAGCCGCGGCGACCATCGGATCCTGGGCTGACTGCGCCATCAGGCGGTCGACCTCTTTCAATAGCTCCGTGTCGCGCCGGCTTGCGGCCAGGCGTTCGAGCTCGAGCAAAGCGCCAAGCTCCGACGGATTGCTATCGAGGATGCGACGGTACGCGCCTACGATGTCTTCGTACTCGCCGAGCCCCTGATGCTCGAGCAGGCGCGCGAGCTCGTAGAGCGCCGCGATACGTCCCCCTGAATCATCGAGCACCTCCGCCTGCGCGGCGTGGATGCTGCACAACGATTCCCACGCGCCCACTTGGCGGTGAAGTTGCTCCAAGGCAAGCAGTGCACCGAGGTGCTTCTCGTCGATCGCCAGCACGTCTTCCCACGCTTGAATGGCTTGGCGATGCTTGTCCTGTCGCTCGAGGACCTGAGCCTTGCGCGCGAAGAGCGCGATTCGTTGCGCCGGATCCTCAGTGAGCTTCAGCTCTCGTTCGAGGTCGGAGAGCAAACGTGTCCAGTCTTGTTCCTCTGCCCGAAGACGCGCCAAGGCATCCACCGCCGGTCGGTAGCCGGCATCGGCGGATACGGCTGTCTCGTAGGACGCGACTGCCTTCGTTCGGTCGCCGAGGTGATCTTCGTAGACCTGGCCGAGGAGGAACGCGGCGCGAGCGCGAACCTGAGCGGCACCGGAGCTACGGAGCTGCAGCTCCAACACGTCTACCAGCTCTTCCCATGCGCCCCGCTCGCGAAGCTGCCTGGCGAGCTCTTGTAGAGAAGGTGTATGCCCGGGGTCCACCTTGATGGCCTCGCGGTGGTATCGAAGTGCATCGTCGTCGCTGCCGAGCCGATCCCGGGAGATCTCGGCCATCTTTTGCAGCAATGCGACGCGACGCGCCTTGGCTGAAGTCAGACGCAGCTCTTGGGCGTAGACGTCGAGCAGGTCGTTCCACCGGCCGGCGGCATAGTAGAGGCGCCCCAGGCTCGAGAGCGTGGGTACGTGTCGTGGGTCTTTTTCGAGGCCCCGGCGATAGCGCGCGATCGCCCCGTCCCGATCCTCGAGCTGCTCGTCGAGCACTTCACCCGCGCGGTGAAGTAACGCGACCAATCGATCCCGTTCGACCGTCAGCTCGACTTCGTAGTCGAGCGCCTCGAGAAGCTCGCGCGGCCGATGCGCCCGAGCGGCGGAGCGCTGCCAAGCGTGTACCGCAGCGAGGTTGCTTCCGTCCTGTTGAAGTACGCGCTTGTACGTCTGAGCGGCCAGCGCGTGTTCCTCGAGCACGTCCTCGTACAGCTGCGCGATCTTGAACAGGTAGGAGACCGCGCGGGTGCCGGTCGCTCGGTCGAGCGCGTTTTCATAGAGCTGAATCAGCTCCTTCGGCTTGTGTACGTCGGATAGAAGCCGCGCCAGTGCCTTGAACGCGGCCGCGTGATCCGGCATCGCGTTGAGGGCGCGATGATAGTGGTCGATCGCATCATCGACCGCTTCGAGCTTCGCTTCGTAGATCTCTGCAGCTCGCGCATGCGAGTCGGCCCGCCGCTGCGCGTCGGTCGTGTATCGAGCCTCCTGCAGACACATTTCGATCAGCTTCGGCCACGCGCCTCGAACTCGGTAGAGCAAGCTGAGTGCCTGGAGGCTCGACAGCGACGTGGGATCCAACTGCACAGCGCGCTCGTGCCAGGCGATGGCCTGGTCTACATCGCCGAGCTCTTCCTCGTAGAGTCGGGCGATGCGCTGTGTGAAAGTGAGGCGCTCGGCGGTGTCCTCGGTGGCTTCGCTCAGCGCTTCGAGGGTCTCGACCAAGGCCTGTAGCCGCGCTCCCGCTTCGTAGTGGCGTGCCAGCTCCCCGAGGATCAATGAATCGCTCGGTCGGAGGTTCCTGGCTTGCTCCAGCAAGCGGATCGCCTCGTCGCGGTTGCCGAGGTGCTCTGCGTTGATGCGGGCCGCGCGATAGAGCGCGGACGCTTTGAGTGCCGGATCGGTCGCAAGCAATACCTCTGCCTCGAGCGTTCTGATCAGATCCCTCCACCGATGCTGCCCGTAGTAGAGGCGCTTCAAAGCCTGTACGGCGATGCTGGCTCGGGCGTCGAGCTGGAGCGCGGTCTCGTAGAGCTCGGCGGCTTGCTCAGGACGCTGCTGCCGGCTTTCGAGCAACTGCGCTCGACGAATGATCAGCGCGGCCCGGTGCGAGTCGTCAGAGGCGGCTGCATTGGCGAGCTCCGCCAGATTGCGGTCGACGTCAGACCAACGCTGCTTTGCGTACGACCGCTGCTCGGTCGCCCCTAGGATGGCGGCGTGAGAGCGGTCGAGCGCGCGCGCCGTATGATAAGCTTCTTCCGCAGCTTCGCGGTTGCCGAGGACGTCTTCGAGGAGCCTGCCTTTCAAAAAGAACAGTGTGGCTTTGTCACGCGCGTGACGAGTGACTCGCGCTTCCGCGTCGAACAACGCGAGGGCCTCGGAGAACATCCGCGTGCCGACCAGGAGTCGGCGCGCCGCGCGGATCGCCGGCACGTAGTCCGGCGCGCGTTCGACTGCTGCTTGATAATGCTGAAGGGCGCCGCGAGTATCGTCGAGTGCGGTCTCACAAGTTCGAGCCATCTCGAAGTGCAGACGCGCTGCGCGACGAACGTCGGGTTGGCTCTGGAGCTCGCGCTCGCATTCCTCCAACCACGCGCGCGCACGACGGGTGCGATCGGCCTTCGCCACGGGAGGTTTGCGTGGCCCGCTTTCTTCGGATGTAGGCGGCAGCGTCGGAGGCACCGGCGAGCCGGGCTCTTCGACGAGATCGTCTTGGCCCAGCTCTTCCGTCGCATCTCGGCGCAAGGCCGTGATCTCCCCTTCGTCGAAGCCCATCCTGGCCTACATGCTACCCCGGCTGCACGGAGTTCGCATCGGCCCTCGGAAGGTGAGGGGATACCCTACATCTGTGCAGTCCTGAATCGACCCTGTAGGTGGCCGAGGCGAAGCCTCGTGGTCGATGCAGCGCACCGCCTGTGCGGGGTCAGGCGGCGGGAGCCAGGTCCTTCAGTTCTTCGGCAAGCTTCCGCTTTGCCCGCGCTTCGAGCTGGCGGGCCCGCTCTCGGCTCACGCCGAGCTCACGACCGAGCGCTGCGAGCGACGCAGAGTCATCGCTCAGAATGCGCTTCTCGACGATCAGTCGCTCGCGGTCATCGAGGATCGACAATGCGCCGGCGAGCCGGGTCTGAATTCCGCTCTGGCGACGCCTGCGGGCGACGATGGCATCCTGTGGCTCAGCCGAGCCGGGCAGCATCTCGACAAGCGTCGAATCGGAGTCGTGGTAGGCGGGTGCATCGAGCGAGATCTCGCGTTGGTCCAAACGTCGCAGCAGCTCGCTCATCTTGACCTTCGTCGTGTCGAAGTCGGACGCTAGCCGTTCGATCAGCTCGTCCGGATCCGAGATGACGTTCGAAAGGCGGGCGCGCTCTCTGCGCAGACGGAAGAACAGTTTCGACCGGAAGGGGCCGGAGCCGGCGCCGACCATCGTGCTCGATCGGACCACCGCCTCGAGAACGAACGCGCGAATCCAGTAGCCCGCGTAGGTGACGAACCGTGTGCCGCGGTGTGGATCGAATTTGCGCACCGCGGTCACGAGGCCGACGCTGCCTTCCGCGATGAGGTCGCCGAGCGCCACACCGTAGCGCCGGTACTGCAGCGCAATGGCAATCACGTACCGCAGATTGGCTTCCACCAACTTGTCTGCCGCGGCTTGGTCCCCTTCAGCAACCTGAAGAGCCAGCTGGTGTTCGTCTTCCCGGGACAACTTCGGGATGGCCCGGACTTGCTGAATGTATCGGTCGAGGGAGGCGGATGACTGCATGATGGATTCCTATACGCCTAGCGTTACGTTACGTTACGGCAGAATGTCAAGAGCCAGTGTCTAACTCTTGTCTAGGGAAGTTATGGAACTTCCTGGACAAAGGCGCAAGCAAAATTAGACAAGACATGGACAATAAAATGCCATGCCTCCCTATCACGCTGAAATAAAAGGGGAAATCAGGTCGCGAAGCTCGAGCCGCAACCGCAGGTTTGTTTCGCCTGTGGATTGACGAACTTGAACCCTGCGCCTTGCAGGCCCTCGACGTAGTCGATCTCGGTTCCGTCGAGGTACTGGGCGCTCATCATGTCTACGTAGATGGGGATCCCGTGCGACTCGAAGGTCTGGTCGAGGTCTGAAGTCTCGTCCTCGAAGAACAAATCATACGAAAAACCGGCACATCCGCCGCCAATCACCCGTACGCGGAGGCCTTGGCCAGCGAGGCCTTCGGAATCCCGGATCTCTTTGACTTTGTCTGCGGCGCGATCGGTCAGGTTCAGCATGATGCTCCTTGTGCGCGGAGTATAAGGTCGCTTGACCGGTCACGCCAGCTGTCCGGGTTCCGTATCGTCACGTAATCTGCTGACTTACCCCGGGCCCCTCGGACACCGGGCCGCGCGGGGTCGCGGATTGGCCGCGAATTTCAAACCCTTCGAGCTCGGTTTCATGGCCCCGTTTGAGGAAGCCCAGCGCCTGGATCCCCCGAGCGCCAATCGTCGCGGATGTCACTTCACCGACCTCAGCGCCATCTCGCATGATTGGGGTCTTCGGTTCGGGCGGCTCGGTGCCGTCCACTTCCCAGCGCCAGAGTACTTTCGGTGCCTTGCCACGATTCTGAAGCATCACCACGGTTTCCTGCCCGACGTAGCAACCCTTGTTGAAGGAGACTGCTGCGTCGGTGAGGCCGGTTTCCTGAGGATACGTCCAATCGCCGAAGTCGACGCCGAACAACGGCCGGCCCCTGGTGACATGCGCGTGGCGCCACGCCGCGTCGCCGACCCGACCACCGCCGGCGGTTGCCGCTCGTTGGGCAGCGCTCTCGAGCTCCGCGTCGAGGTCGGTTTCGTCGACGAACCAAGCGCGCCCTCCCGTTCCAAGCCTGTCGGACGGCCACCCTTCGCTCATGACCTCTCGGCTCTTCGGTCCCAGAGCGACCAAGATTCGTGCACTCGATCGGTGGTCGAGATCGACGTCTTCCATGATGATGTACCGGTCCAGGCGCTCCATCAGGGCGTCGACCACGGGCGCGGGCACGTCTAACCAGATGCCGCCGTCGTGGAAGTAGGCCCACACATCGGCCATGACGCGACCCTTCAGTGTCAGTATGAAGCCATACACCGAATCGCCGGGCTTCGCGCTTTCACATTGGTTGGTGAGCTGCCCTTGAAGCCACTCGTGGGAGTCATCGCCGCTCAGCGAGATCACCGTTCGATCGCTTGGGGCCAGGACCCCGACGGAATTTGTCAGCCAATCGAGCTCGCGCGCGTGCGACATGGGTTCGTTTTGGTGCCGCAGCGCTCGGCTCGCAAGCGCAGGGCTCACCCCACGGCAGGCTCGATGCGCGCCGCGTGGAGCGTGACGATGCCTGCCTCGGTGCGGACCCGTGCCGCCCCGCGTACGTCGATCCCCTCGAATACGCCGCGGCCCTCCTCCCATCGCACCTGCTCACCGACGAGTGAGAGATGGGGTCGAAGCGCGCTCACCAGCACGGGCGCGCCGTCTGTGACGAAGCGCTTCACCCAGCGTTCGACGTTCCCGAGCAGGCTTGCGATGACCTCGCCTCGGTCGAGTGGCGTGTCTTCCCGGCGTTCCGCCCTCAACGAAGTCGCGATGTCTTGGAGCTCCGAGGGCCACTTGGTTCGATTGACGTTGAGACCGACGCCGATGATCACGGCGTCGATCTTCGAGCCGAGCATCCGGCTCTCGACGAGAATGCCGGCGCACTTGCGCCGCCCGACCCAGATGTCGTTGGGCCACTTGACCGCCACGCGCCGATCCGGGAGCCATGCCGCGGCGGCATCGCGCACCCCCAAGCCAGTTGCAAGCGTCACCAGCGCGGTGGAGCTCGGCTCGACGTTGGGCCGCGCCACGACGGAAAAATAGAGGTCCGAGCCTGGCGGGGACGCCCACGTGCGCCCATGGGCGCCCCGTCCGCGCGTCTGCCGATCCGCAACGACTACATGGCCGTCTGGCGCACCCGAGCGGGCCGCGTCCGAGGCATCGTCCATCGTGGACTCGGTGCTTTCGAGCACGGTCAGAGAACGACCCCATTGCCCTTTGATCAGCGCGCGGAGTCGCTCAGGATTCAGGTCGTCCGTCACGGTCAGCTCCAATCGAGGCCGAGATCACTGGAAGGGGCCGAATGCGTGAGAGCGCCGACGCTGATCACATCGACGCCGAGCGCGCCGAGGATGGCCACTCGCTCGAGCGTGATGCCGCCCGACGCTTCGACGATGGCGTCACCACCCACAGCGGCGAGTGCCCGCTCGACCGCCGCGTCGTCGAAGTTGTCGAGCATGATGATATCCGCACCCGCAGCAAGCGCCTCCTCGAGCTGGGCGTGCGTGTCGACCTCGCACTCGATGCGGCAGGTGTGCGGCGCGTACGCCTTGGCTCGCTCAATCGCCTGCCGGCAGCCACCCGCCGCGGCGATGTGGTTGTCTTTGATGAGGACTGCTGCCCCCAGATCCTGGCGATGGTTGAAGCCGCCGCCACATCGAACGGCGTAGCGTTCGAACGCGCGAAGCCCTGGGGTCGTCTTGCGGGTGTCCGTGATGCGGGTCGTTGAGCCGCCGGGGAGGGCGTCGACGAAGCGACGGGTCATGGTGGAGACGCCCGTCAGCCGCTGCATGAAGTTCAGCGCTACCCGTTCACCCAGCAGGATCGAGACCGCGGGGCCCGTCAGCGCGGCGATCGGCGCTCGGGCCTCGACCCTGTCCCCATCTGCGGCTATCGGATCGACATCCACCAAGGGGTCGACCTGTCGATAGACCTCTTCGAGCACCGGGAGTCCACAGACGACCACCGACTCTCGGGTGTGGAGCGTCGCCTGGCCCATCGCGGTCGGCGAGACGCAGGCTTCCGTCGTAACGTCACCACGATCGATGTCTTCCGCGAGGGCGCGGCGTACCGTCTCCTCGAGAATCGTCGGCGCTGGCGGTGCGGCCTGCATGCCGCTGTTATAGCCAACTCCGCGCAAGAATCTCGGAATAAAGGTTGCTCATCGCATGGAGCGCGATCGCGGCGCCAACTCCGCCGCGCCAAGCCCGCAACCAACCAAAGAGCAAGCCGGGGAAAAACACCGCAAGGCGAGCGGGGTGGGGCTCCACGAGGAAGTGCACCAGTGCAAACAGCGCGGCCTGCAGCAACCACGCCCCGGGCGCGAGCTCGACTCCGAGTACGCTGACGCGCCGCTTCGCGAGGTCAGTCAACGCCGTCTGCACATAGCCACGGAAGAAGACCTCCTCGGGCAGGGCAACCACGATCAGTTGGGTCAGCGCCAGGTTGGCCAGGTTCGGTGGCAGCGTGAGAGCAAATGTTCGCGTGGGCTCCCACCACCAGTAGTAGCCAGCCGCGTAGAGCGGAAATACGATCGCGCCGACGGCGGCCGCGACACCGAGCTCCCTGGCGGCAGCGGGCGTGGCACTCACGACCGCGCGTCCGAGGTCGAACAAGCCAAGCGGTCCAGCAGGGCGCTCGTCGTCCGAGGGCGTCAGCAGCCCGCCGAGCGCGACGCCGTAGTCCGCGGGGGCATGTCGAGTCATCCGGATCGCGGTGAGCAGGAAGAGCGCAGCCACGATCAGGTGCACGTACTGTCCGATCCCGGCGACCCCCTGCAGGCGCGTCACACCAAACACGGCGACGCACACCAGGGCGTACACCCCGAGGATCTGTCTCAGTGATGCTCGCGCATGATGCATCGCGCCACAACTACAGCGGCCGGAGCCGCTTGCCAAGAACCAGGCGACGCCTACACTCCCTACCAATTCGCAAGGCAGGCGAGCCCAGGTGAGACGCGGCGGTGATTTCCGAAGACAAGATTGCTGAGATCCGCGAGCGCACTCCCATCGCTGACGTCATCGGCAATTTCGTCGCGCTGAAGAAGTCGGGCAACAGCCTCAAGGGGCTCTGCCCATTCCACAACGAGAAGTCACCTTCGTTCTACGTACACCCGAACCGGGGCTTCTATCACTGCTTCGGGTGCAAAGCGTCGGGTGATGTCTTCTCGTTCCTGATGCACGTCGAGGGCAAGACCTTCCCCGAGGTGGCCCGGGACCTCGCGGAACAAACCGGCGTGGAGCTTCCCGTCTACGACCCTCAGCGCGAGGCGGAATTTCAGCGCAACAAGAAGCAGTCCGAGCGATTGGCATCCCTCATGGAGAAGGCCACGGAGTACTACGGCGCGCAGCTTCACGAGCATCCCGATGCTGGCATCGCGCGTGCCGAGTACGCGGAACGTGGCATCTCTGAGGAGTGGGCCCGGAAGTTCCGTCTCGGTTATGCGCCGCATGGTTGGGATTCGCTCGCTCGCTTCTTCGAGCGCGCGGGTGCGTCACCGTCCGACGCG
>Ga0316197_10003828_pt1 | contig 10720 bp, 7 predicted proteins | sample OudBiesiAoxic_MG_FD_204939 | JGI IMG/M metagenome (GOLD analysis project Ga0316197, IMG submission 204939) | Coastal sediment microbial communities from Oude Bieten Haven, Netherlands - site A oxic | ecosystem: Environmental > Aquatic > Marine > Coastal > Sediment | place: Netherlands... | reverse complement strand
TAGTGGGGGGTTATAACCTAAATGCATTTGATCTCCCTAACTGGCGCATTCAAACAACCGTTGCAGCTGGCAGTGATATCGATTTAGGCTCACTCAGTGCGGCCGATGCAGCAGCTGTAAATCAGGCAGATTACACAGAAACTGAGATTGATCTCATTTATAGCCATAATGGCTACCAAGGCGAAGGATTAAGTGTCCGTCTGACTTATGGCCAAGATAATAATTTCAATGCTAAAGGCGTTGGGGTTTGGCTTGAATACAATGGCGATGTATTAAAAGCATTCGACTAAATTAAAAATGGTTAGATGAGCAACAAGAGGTTACGTTGCTCATCTAACCTAACAGTAACACCAGCTCCACTAACACAATACCGAGCATTATAATCCTCTAATACTTTATAGCGCTTCTTAGCAGCCTAGCCATTAAGGTAATTGCTCATAATAATCACGCTAATTAAAAGTGACCAAACACACAAAACATGAACAAGATTCTTATTTATATAAAAAGGTACATTACAATCATCAACAATATAAAAGAGTGATGTTTTATGCATAGCTCAGCAAGATACAACGATAAGTGAAAAACTCACGGTACGATTTCACTTGCTGGTTAAAATGAATGAAAAGAAATTTCCATAATGAATGGTTAGGAGAAATAATGAGTACAGTAGCAAAACTCCCCGGTAGCAAACAGTGTGCTTATTCAATTGGGCAATTAGGTTGGTCAATACTGATCAATATTGTTAATTTACAATTGGTCTATTTTTATATTCCACCAGCAGACTCAGGATTAAAATCATTCATTCCCCAAGTTGTTTTTTTAGTGGTATTAAATACGCTAACCCTATTAGCAGCAAGTGGTCGATTATTTGACGCGATAACAGACCCATGGATTGCTAATTTAAGTGATAACTGGAAAAGTGATAAAGGGCGTCGCATTCCCTTTTTAAAAGCAGGCGCTTTTCCTGCTGCACTATTTTGTGTTTTAATTTTTATCCCTATCAGTCAAGATGCGGGCTGGATTAACGTCGCGTGGTTATTCCTCACACAAATAATGTTTTACCTATTTTTAACCGTTTATGTGACCCCTTACTTTGCATTAATCCCAGAGTTAGGGCACACCTCAAATGAAAAGCTAAACTTATCAACATGGATATCTATCACCTACGCATTAGGTATTGTCATCGCTTCTCAAGTCCCCGTTTTTGCGGGTATTTTTGAAACCATTCTGGGGATTTCTGATCCCGTTCGGTTAACCCAAATCGCTATCGCTTTTGTCGCATTCCTAGCACTACTTTGCATGCTAGTGCCTGTAATTTTCATTGATGAAAAAAAATATTGTCGAAATGTACCTAGTGATGTGCCACTGATGGAAGCGGTAAAACGTACCTTTAAGAATAAAAACTTTGTGTATTATGTGGTCGCTGATTTTTCCTATTTTATGGGGTTGACCATTATGATGACGGGGTTGTTATATTACATTACCGTACTGCTTGCTTTACCAAGCAGTATGATGGCAGTGTTATTACCCTTAATGGTCGTCACCTCTTTTTTGTTTTACCCGATAGTCAACATATTAGCTAAAAAGGTAGGTAAAAAGATTCTTATCATCATCTCTTTTTTATTCATGAGTTTGGTATTTTTAATGAATTATTTCCTAGGAAATCTACCTATTGCTAACGATATTCAAGCATACTTATTAATTATTTTTTATGGTGTACCACTCTCTTTTGTTAGCATATTACCTAATGCTGTATTAGCCGACATTGCTGAACATGACGCCCTAAAGTCAGGCGTAAAACAGGAGGGAATGTACTTCGCAGCGCGAACATTGATGCAAAAATTTGGTCAAACATTTGGCGTATTAGTGTTTGCGATGCTGACCTCTTTAGGAAAAGACCCTGGCGATGATTTAGGCATACGTTTGAGTGGATTAGTTGGCTTTATTTTATGCGCAGCAGCGGGGATCTATTTCACCAAATACAATGAGAAAAAATTACTTAACGAAATTGAAAATATGAAGAAAAAAGAGATAGCACGTATTATGTGTGAGTAACTTATAATAAATAGCCTTATACCAATCCGCATAAGCATCTGATCTATCTTGTTGGTTAAAATAATAGATGGCGGCGTTGTATTCAATTGCAATCGCTCGCTATTACTCATTATTTTTCCTCAACAAGCCCTGAGCGCAATGTTATGACAGTAAAGTGTAGGGCCAATTCACTTTACCCTAGCCACCTTTCGGTTTAGCAAAACTATCTTTATAAAGATTGGGTTTATATAAAGCAATACCCTGTATAAATACGATAGATTTCATATTTCTAACCTGTCTCCGAAAAGATAAATTAATCTTTCGATAATGAAAAAATATCTAGCAACACAAAATAATAAACATGAATCACATTCCCTTTATGTGCGCGTTATCGCTTTTTTTATGGATTTGTTATTACTCATTAAATATGGGTGTTATATTGAGCATTCATTATATAATTGAGCGCCGTGGTTAGATAAAAGAAAAATAGCGTTAATAGCAATCTCATTAAATCAGCGGTTTACTTAAATTGTTATAATATACACAGAACTTCGAAACTAGTTTGATTTAACCAATTCAGGTAAAATGTTGCACTCTTCATCTATTGTGCTGACAAGGTAATTTTTAAGTGAGCTTATGAAAACAAAAAAACCAACACTATCTAATAAAACGACGAATCGTCGAAATCCTTCTCAGGTGCGAAGCAAAGAGAGGGTTGAAACTATCCTTCTTACGGTAAAAACCCTGATAGAGAGGAACGGTATTTTAAACCTTAAAATAGCTGACATCGCCGCTCATGCAGGTGTCTCACCCAGTTCTATTTATCAGTACTTTTCAGATAAAGAGACAATTATTATTGCCCTAGCAGAGCACTATATGGGGCACATTAGAAACATAATAGAAAAAAATCTTGATAAATTACAACAGCGTCATCAGATCACCGATGTCCTTATAAAAAATTATTGTGATATTTATGATTTCCACCAACGTGAACGTGCATTACGCGAAATATGGTTTGAATCCACCGATCCTAAACTCAATCAATTAGCCTTTGAAGATACACAAAAGAATGCACAGTTAATTTTGGCGAAAATTGAACCATTCGTTAAACCAGAAAAAAGCAGAGAAGTAGGTGAGTTTGTTCTGTTAGTGAGCCATCAATTTGCAGCAACAATGCGTTTAAGTATTGCTGTCGGCGAAGAATATGGCACTGATTTTATCGATATGCATTGTAAAATGGTGACCAAAAGTTTGAGTGACTATATTGATATTGAAGCAGACCAATAACTGCGCCTATCAATAACCAAAAGCATTGCGCATAATATGCGTAGGGCTTGTTTAGGAAAAATGATAGCTAGCCGCGTTACATTCAATCACAATAGCCATTAACCCATCATGCGCCGTTTTAATAACGGCGCAACGTGATACATTTTTAAATTATTATCCTTGCTGTTGAGCAGCTAACTGCACCACTTTATATGCTCCATCATACACCCCATGTTGCTTGGCCTTTAAAATGCAAAGGTTCATTTGTGCAAGCAGTTCATTATCGCCAAGCAAAGTATTAAGCATATTATGGGTTTCTGCAGTTGATCTGCACTCTGTTGTGCCGTCACCAATTTCTGCACTGCGCAGTGCCCCATAGGCTTCATGTCCACCGACTCTTTTTATCATTAATTTTGGCACAGGATAAAAAGCAAGTTCACTGGGCTTAGTGATTAGCAGATCACAGGAGCGCATCAACAAATTGGTTGTATAAACAGCAGAGAATAAATTTTCATCGTAAAACAGATGTACACCTTCAAGTTTCTCATCCTCCAAGGCAGCAGAAGCAAATGCCTGAGTAGCAACCCAATCATTCTTATAACAAAAAAGCTTATCTTTGATGATTTTCAAATCTTCGCTGAGTTTATTTAGTACATTAAGGTGGTCACCCACATTCACATAAACAACTAGCTCACCCTCTTTGATTTTCTGTGCATGTTTTAAAATAATCTCTTTATAGAGATCATATTGTGCCCCAGCACCACCAATCGTTAATAACAAACGCTTTGCTTGCCCATTGCGGATTCTATTGAGGCGTTTATCAGTATCTGCTTGTAAATCTTGTAATAATTCATGGTCAATATAATGCCCAACATCAAATACCGTCTTTTCAGGCATCGGCTTAACATCATTTTTGCTCATGCCTTTTAAGGTTTTGTAACCAAAATAACAGGAAGGTGTTTGCACTGCATGCAAAGCACCTTCAGCTAAATGCAGTGCCATTGGCCAGTTATCAGGAATTACATTAACCACTCGATCCATTTTAGCATGGACCGCTGCTTGCGCAGTCCAAGTATGCGTTCCAATAAAGGGAATATGCTTAGGTAAATCACCAAAAATCGAGGTCATCAACTCAGCCACTTTTTGGTCTGCGGCATTAAAATCAAGCTTACGAAAGCCTTCACTATTGAGCGGTTCCCAATAGAAACGATTAAATAAAACCGATTTTTGTGAAATTCGAGAACCTAAAGAGTAAAGATCATTCAGATGGCTAATCACTTTCCCCCCCGTGGTTTCTTTGAAAGAACTTAAGTCAAACCAATAGGGTGTATAACCTAAATGACGCGCTGCAGATGCAATTGCCATTGCAATACGGTAATGGCCATACCCCATGCGAATATTACCGATAATGATAGGTTTTTCAGCATCAAGTGGATTCCCTTTTGTACCCGTTGTTAACTTAAGCATATTAAATGCAGGCGTAAGCACTGTGTCTTGCTCTAATAAAAGCGGGTAATGTGTTGCGCTATCATCACCAAATTTTCGTAAATACTTTTGTTTATTTTTTTCAGCTTTTGCCTGGACCTTAGCAGAAATAGGGTTACCAAAGATAATCTTAGAGCGTGTCATAGTTTGTTCTCTCTTTAAAGTTTTTAAACTTATGTGCCAACATTTAATAGATATATCTTATAGGTGCATTTACACAAACGTCAACATGAATATGATTCACGTTTACTTATTGCCATATTGATCACCTTTTAGCACTAACCTTATTTGCAGTTAAGCCATTAACAATTACTCTTGACCAATAAGATATAAGTTATCAACAAACATAATGAGATGATGATGCGTAAAATTAAAGCAAATGATGGAAGAGTGATAAATTTGTACCAATGGCTACCCGCAGGAAAACCTAGCAAAGTAATCGTCTTAAGTCATGGTATGGGCGAACATATAGCGCGCTACGAAAGGTTTGCTAAAAGCTGTAATCAACAGGGTATTGCAGTTGTTGGGGCAAACCACAGGGGACATGGTCCAGAAGCTGAAACACTGGGGTATTTTGCCGATAGCGAGGGGTGGCACCTAGTGCTAACAGATATTAAAAAAATTGTTGAACATGTTACCGAGAAATTTTCTATTAAACCGGTATTATTTGGGCACAGTATGGGGTCCTTTGTTGCTCGTCATTATGCCTCAAAATATGGAAATACACTTTCAGGATTAGTATTATGTGGTTCAAATCATCAAGGTAATCTGCTCTTTAAAGCGGGTTTGATTGCAGCGAAATTAGAGCGCTTGCGTATTGGAAAATCAACACCTAGTTCGCTTTTAAATAAACTTTCATTTGGCAATGCAAATAAAAATATCACTCCACTAAGAACTGAACAGGATTGGTTAACCCGAGATCCTGAAGTAGTAGATCAATATATTGCAGATCCCTACTGTGGTTTTCTCTGTACGCCCCAGTTTTGGATAGATTTTTTAGGTGGTTTAAATGCGATGAGTACAACAGCTGCATTTAAACGCATTCCAAAGGATTTACCAATCTATCTAATAAGTGGTGATGCGGATCCAGTTAGTCGTTATGGTACGGGCTTCAATGCATTACATGTAAAGCTTATTAAGTCTGGTATCAAAAGTGTTCGTACTAATCTATACCCAGGTGCAAGGCATGAACTTTTAAACGAGATAAATTATCAAGAGGTTCTTAACCACTTATATGATTGGTTAAAAACAGAGGTGGTTAGCAAATAGTTGATCAAGATTAACGCGTAAATAACAATGTGCCATCGATTTAATTATAAAGCGCTATAGCACTTAAAAAATCATCGAAGCAATAAACAATCACAGCTTCGATGATTTAACGCTGAAATACCCGAATGTTAATGATTATAGTGTTTCAGTTAATCGATATTGTTTTAGTATCCCCTCAAGCGCTTGCGATGAATGACTGAGCTCAGCGGCTAATGTTAATGACCTTTGTGCAGTCTGTTTAATGGTATCCGACTGCGCTCTTATATCATTAAGTTGTATCGCAATATCTCGTGCTGACACACTTTGTTGTTCCGCTGACGCTGCTATTTGAGAACTCATATCAAAGACCTCATTAGTTGAGCTAGCCATTGATTCAACATCTTCACCAACAGAGATAATAGCATTACGGCCTTGATCTGCTTGCGCGACAATTTCATGGGTGACTGTCGACAAAGAGGCTGAGCCTAATTGTAAGCCCTCTATCATTGACTTTATCTCTACCGTTGCTTTTTGAGTTCGCCCAGCTAATGTTCTCACTTCATCAGCAACTACTGCAAAGCCCCTACCCTGTTCGCCTGCACGCGCAGCTTCGATTGCAGCATTTAATGCAAGCAAGTTAGTCTGCTCTGAAATACTATTAATCGTTGTCACTACAGCATCAATCTCGGAAGCATGTTGAGAGAGTTGTGAAACCGAAGCCGACGCTGAATCTATTTTATCGACCAACACTGAAATACGTGCAACCGCATCAGAGAGTTGCTGTTTACTGCTTTGCGCCTGTAATGCATTATTTTTTGTTTGCTCAGAGGTATTGGCGGCATTACTCGAGACATCTTCTATCGCCATTGTCATCTGCTGCATCGCAACAGCCACCGTATCTAAAAACTGATGTTGCAGACCAATCAACTCGTCACTTTGATTTGCTTGCTGATTGAATTCATTGGCAGCCTCGGCAAGCGTATCTGAGTTTTTGCCGATTGCAGTGACCATCTCACTCATATTATCTGCACTACGATCTATTTCAGTCGCAATCATACTGAAATCATCAACACCAAAGAAATTCAACCGTTTTGATAAATCACCATCGGCTAAGCGCTTAATCGCAATATACATATCCCATAAACCACCACCAAGCGAAGTTGATGTCCAGTAGCTCAATTGAAAAAGAGGTAATAAACCAAGTAACGCGATCCAAAACATTAACAGTGCATCATCTAAGGCCGGTTGCTCCCAAGTACTCACATCAACACTCAATTGCAGAAAATGTTGGCCAACGGGTGCAGATACCGTTATTAAACCAGCTTCTCTCATTGCCTTATCATGTTTGCTCAATGTTAGTTGATGCTGTTTTGAAAATAACAATAGTGTTTCAGAGCTCAAGCTTTGCTTTAATGCCACTTGTGCGAAACTATCAACCATCGACTGTGCTCTCGCTTGAGAGGTGGTTGCCATATTTTCCGTTACTATGGTTAAATTTTTTACCGCAATGACACTTGTAATGAGCGTTACGACGGCACAAAGTAAAAAGAATTTTCCGTTTAAACTCAGCTTTATCATGAGTGCATCAATTTTTCTAAATTTTATCTGTTTCATGTTCACTACCAAGGTAAATGATTGAAGGTATAAGGTTCACTATTGAACAATTCGAATCGCTTTTCATCACAGGAATATTTTTTGCCTGTTTGGGATACAAAAAATAATATGACCTAATAAGAAAAAGGGTCGTCATCGCATACCTAAAAAGTCCATCAAGCCGCTACCCGATAAACTCATTAATGTAGCAGTCTATTTATTATGCAACCAATATGATGAGATCCTGATCGCTACAATCTGTTTTAATGTGTACTTGTTAGCCTTTAATTACAAAATCTGTTGTTTAGTTGCATAACTTCCCTTTCAAATAAACACCGCATAGCAACGCACAACGTATTGTTATCCTTGCATTTTGAGGAGATTGATAGGGAAATAAGCAGGCAACATACAAAAACAAGTCAATAACAACTCAACAACATATTTTGTTAATAGCGTCGTTTTTTGTAAAATAAAAGTTATTCTAGCGATTCAGATCTCACTTTATTGCTTGCTATATCTCTAAACTTCTTTCATTCGAAGCGCGACATTTTTAGTAAAAGAAATAATTCGGACAATTTAATATTTGGATCCAAGTATAATTTAAGGAATGAAATTTATGGATAGCAAAGGTTTTACACTCGCAAGCTTGGCACTCTTTATGGCAGCAGGCTGCTCAAACTCTGTCACCAACCAAACGACTCAACATGAGTGGATTAAAGATAAAGACTACAGTCTCACCATCTTGCACACTAACGATAATCACGGTAACTTCTGGCAAAATAAATATGGTGAACGTGGCATGGCAGCACGTGCAACTTTGATCAACAATATCCGCACAGAAGTAGAGGCAAATGGTGGTTCAGTACTGCTTTTATCAGGTGGTGATATTAATACCGGCGTACCAGAGTCTGACCTACAGGATGCAGAGCCAGATTTTATTGGTATGAATATGATTGGTTATGATGCAATGGCCGTTGGTAACCATGAGTTTGATAATCCACTTGATGTATTAGCAAAACAAGCCGATTGGGCAGAGTTCCCATTCCTTGCTGCGAATATCTACAAAGATGGCAAACGCATGTTTGATGCGTATAAGATTTTCAACAAAGACGGAATAAAAATTGCTGTTATCGGTTTAACCACTGAAGACACTGCAAAAATAGGTAATCCGGAGTTTATTCAAGAGGTAACATTTACTGACCCTAAAGTAGAAGCCAAAAAAGTCATTGCAGAAATTAAAGCACAGCATAATCCTGATGTCATCATTGCAGCTACGCATATGGGTCATTACCTAAATGGTGAAAATGGATCTAATGCGCCAGGTGATGTACAACTCGCTCGTTATCTTGATGAAGGTGATTTAGATATGATTATCGGTGGTCATTCTCAAGAGCCAGTTTGTATGGAAGGACCAAATCAGTACGCTGATTTTAAACCAGGCCAACCTTGTAAACCAGACGTTCAAAATGGCATCGATATCGTCCAAGCACATGAATGGGGCAAATACGTAGGTCGTGCTGATTACAGCTTTAAAAATGGAGAGTTCACGCTACAAGACTACGCGTTAATCCCTGTTAATTTAAAGCAAAAAGTTAAAAACGCAGAAGGCAAGAAAGTGCGCGTCTTTATTCAAGACGAGATTGCCCAAGATGAATTAGTTTTCAACACACTGCAACCATTCCAAGAAAAAGGCAAAGCAGCCTTAGAAATTGTGATCGGTAATAGTAATGGTTTATTACAGGGCGAACGTAGCATTGTACGTAATAACCAGACTAATTTAGGCCGATTAATTGCAACTGCACATATGCAACGCGCTAAATCAGACTTTTCAATCATGAATTCTGGTGGCGTTCGCGCATCTATCGAAGCTGGTGACATATCGTACAAAAGTGTGTTAACAGTTCAACCCTTTGCCAATATGATCACTTATGTTGATATGACCGGCAGTGAAGTGCTTAACTATCTCAATGAAGTTGCGACTAAAAGTAAAGACTCTGGCGCTTATGCACAATTTGCGGGTATTTCAATGACCGTTGCTAACCAACAGGTAACAGATGTTGTTATTGGCGGAGCAGCGCTACAAGCAGATGCAACATATCGCTTCACCATCCCATCATTTAATGCAGCAGGTGGTGATGGTTATCCAAAAATCACAGACCACCCATCCTTTGTTAATACGGGCTACGTAGATGCAGAGGTATTAAAAGAGTACATTCAAGCAAACTCACCTCTTGATATCGCGGACTTCGCGCCAAAAGATGAAATAACTTACCAATAATACCGTAATAGAAAAACCATAACTTATACAGTCACTATCACTAATAGTGGCTGTATAACCATGTCTATAAAATATTTAAAGTGATTACTTACTTACACCTCAATATAGAGGTGCACGATACTGTGCATAACATTCAATTAAGGATAACAAGATGTTTAAAAAAACAGCACTCTGTATAGCTCTCTCAGCTCTGTTTGTTGGAGTAAATACACAAGCAGCCACTATTTTTGAAAGTGATAATGGCGACAGCATAAAAATATATGGTGAAGTAGGTGTTGGTGGACACATCAGCCCTAACTATGAATATGCTGAATTTTTCGAAGACAAAGACTATGTTGATGATAGCTTTGCAACAATGGGTATTAAGGGTAATTACCAAGCAGTTTATTACCGTCTTGAACTCGATTACGAACGCGAGAATTGGAAATATGGCTCAGGTGACATGGTGCTAGCAATCGATAAAGTATTTATTGGTTACAACATTACAGATGATCATGCTGTAGAGTTCGGCTTAACTGATACTGCATTAGATGATTACGACAAATTTGGTGATTTCACCTTTGATACAACCGTAGAAACGGGTGAAGCGGGTGACCAAGCGAACACGCTAAAATATGAAGGTAGTATCGCAAACTTTAAAATGGGCGCTTCATATTCTTACGAAGGTGAAAGCTCATCTGGTGCTGAACTTGGTGACGTTATTAATGGTTACATTGGGTACTTCAGCAAATATGTTGACGTAGTTGCAGGTGCAGAAACACGCACAGGGTCTGAAGGAAAGTCTAAATATGGCGAACAGGTTCTGTTCGCATTTGG
>Ga0316197_10003827_pt1 | contig 10720 bp, 8 predicted proteins | sample OudBiesiAoxic_MG_FD_204939 | JGI IMG/M metagenome (GOLD analysis project Ga0316197, IMG submission 204939) | Coastal sediment microbial communities from Oude Bieten Haven, Netherlands - site A oxic | ecosystem: Environmental > Aquatic > Marine > Coastal > Sediment | place: Netherlands... | reverse complement strand
TTTAGTTCTCATTGCCATTGTTTGTTCCTCCTAAAAAATTAAATTATCCAAACCAAGCCAAGGGCGACACCCCAAAACCTAGATATGAATTTAAAGTATTATAACAAAATAACAACATTTTGTAAAGGGTATTTTCACCTGAGACCAAGAGGATAGTTAAAGTAATTTTTTTAGATACTTTCCAGTATAGGAATTTTTAGATTTAATTATTTCTTCAGGTGTACCTGTAGCTATAATTTTTCCGCCACCATCTCCTCCTTCAGGGCCAATATCTATAACATAATCAGCTGTTTTCACCACATCTAGATTATGCTCAATTATAATCACACTATTCCCCTTATCTACCAGTCTATTCAAAACTTCTAGTAACTTTCTAATATCTTCAAAATGAAGCCCTGTAGTAGGTTCATCCAATATATAGATTGTATGACCCCTACTCATCTTAGATAGTTCTGTTGCCAATTTTATCCTTTGAGCCTCTCCTCCAGATAGAGTAGTAGCAGGCTGACCTAATTTTATATAGTCTAATCCTACATCTATTAACACCCTTAGTCTTCTTTCAAGAGGTGGAATTTTATTGAAAAGTCCATAGGCTTCTCCTACACTAAGATCTAAAATTTCAGATATGTTTTTTCCTTTATACTCGATTTCCAAAGTTTCACGATTATACCTTTTTCCTTTACACACTTCACATTCTACATACACATCTGGCAAAAAGTTCATCTCAATCTTAATTATTCCAGCTCCTTGACATGCTTCACACCTTCCACCTTTTACATTGAATGAAAATCTTCCTTTTTGATATCCACGAAGTTTAGCTTCGTGAGTTTCAGCAAATATCCCACGAATATCATCAAACATCTTAGTATAGGTAGCTGTGTTTGATCTAGGAGTCCGGCCTATTGGACTTTGGTTTATGTCTATTACCTTATTTAACTGCTCTATCCCCTTTATTTTTTTATAATCCAAAGGATATAATTTCCCTTTATTCAACTTATTGAATAATACAGGGTATAGAGTTTGATTAATCAAGGTAGATTTTCCACTACCACTGACTCCTGTAACTGCCGTCATTATCCCTAGTGGTATTTTTACATCTACATCTTTTAGGTTATTTCCACAAGCTCCTAATAATTCTAAACGCTCTTTAGATTTACGTCTTTTAGAAGGTACTTCTATACTGATCTCTCCCTTCAAATATTTTCCCGTAAGAGATTTTTTAGACTTCATAATCTGTTTAGGAGTTCCCTTGGCTACTATTTCCCCACCAAATCTACCAGCTCCAGGCCCTAGGTCAAATATATAATCTGACTGCATCATGGTATCTTCGTCATGTTCTACAACTATCAAAGTATTACCTAATTCCTTGAGTCTATTGAGAGTTTTCAACAATTTATCATTATCTCTCTGATGAAGCCCTATACTAGGTTCATCTAATACATAAAGTACCCCTGTCAGTCCACTTCCAATCTGAGTAGCCAGTCTAATCCTTTGAGATTCTCCTCCAGACAGGGTTCTTGTCTCCCTGGCAAGACTCAAATAATCTAAACCTACATTTATCATAAAGTTAAGACGTTCCCTTATTTCTTTTAATATATCCTTGGCTATTGTCTCTTCCTTGGGATTTAAGATAAGTTCATTAAAAAATACCAAACAATCTTTTATACTTAAAAAACTCACATCCATAATATTCATCTTATTGATTGTAATAGACAAAACTTCATCTCTAAGTCTTTTACCATGACAGCTGTTACAGGTTCTACGCATCATATATTTATTCTCTATCTCATCTTTCATGGACTCAGAACCAGTTTCATAATACCTTCTCTCTAGATTTTTTACTATTCCTTCAAAATTTTTCATCCCATTATAACTAAATTCCCGGCCAATATAGTCGACTTTGAATTTTTTCCCAGAACTACCATAAAATATGACATCTTTATCTTTTTTAGTTAATTTTTTAAATGGTTTATCTAAATCAATCTTAAAAGCTTTTGCCATGGCAGAAAATATTGTCCACACATATCCTTTGGTACTTGAAGCTCCAGGAATATATAACCCTCCATCATTAATAGACTTATTTTCATCTATAATCAATTTATTTTCATCTACCTCTAGCTTTTTCCCTAATCCATTACACTCAGGACAGGCCCCATAGGGAGCGTTAAAAGAAAATAATCTAGGATTAATATCAGGTATCTCTATATCTTCATGATTAGGACAAGTAAAGTTCTCACTGTAAGAATGATCTGTCCCATTTATATTAGCTATTACTCTCCCTTCAGATAACCCAATAGAACTCTCTATTCCATCTGTTAACCGAGTCAAGAATTCGATTTCTTTTTTTATTATTAATCTATCTATAACAACTTCTATATTATGTTTTTTATTTTTATCTAAATCTATCTCATCTTCTAAATATAATATTTCTCCATTTACTCTAGCTCTTACAAATCCTTTTTTTATTAAGTTGATAAATAAATTCTTATGGGTACCTTTCTTGTCTTTTATCACTGGTGATAAAAGTAGAAGTTTATCTCCTAATTTCCCTTTTTCCATAATAGTATCTACTATCTCATCTACACTCTGCTTTTTTACTGGTGAATTACATATAGGACAATACGCAGTTCCAATATGAGCATAGAGTAGCCTCATATAATCATATACCTCAGTCATAGTCCCTACTATTGATCTAGGGTTTTTATTTGTCGTTTTTTGTTCGATCGAAATTGCTGGAGATAACCCTTCTATACTATCTAAATCGGGTTTTGTCATCTGACCAATAAATTGTCTGGCATAAGCTGATAAACTTTCTACATATCTTCTCTGCCCTTCAGAATATATTGTGTCAAAGGCAAGGGAGGATTTCCCACTACCACTTACTCCTGTAATAACTACAAATTTATGTTTTGGTATCTCTAAATTTAGATTTTTAAGGTTATGTTCACGTGCTCCTTTGATAATGATTTTATTATTCACAATTTCCTCCTTTTCTATAATCTTTATGTCTATAACTATATTACACTATCCACATTTAATTTTACAAATAAAAAGGATCCAAAAGAATTGCTTTTAGATCCTTTTTAGGTTTATTCTTTTGTTTCATTGTATATAATATCATCGATTTTTGATTTAATTATGGTATAAGACATGGATTTTTTCATAGAGATAACTTCTATTTGTATTCCACATCCTCCTCCATTAGAATATTTTTTTTCTATCTCCTCAAACATCTTTTTCAATCTTTTCTCAATAGAATTTTGGATTTCTTTCCCACCTATTTTTTTCATATGTATAATAAAGTATATTTTATTTAGGATACCTATAACATCATCTGATTTTATATGTTTTTTTAGTATCTCAGACATCCCTTTTAATATTGAATCTGAAAAAAAGTCTTTTTCATTTATTTTTAATCTCAATGGGTACAAAAGAAATAAAGCAGTATCATCTATCTCATTGACTAAAGTTAACTCTTTTAAAAAATTAATAAAATATTCTTCTGAATATACACCTGTCAAATTATCATATTTATCGATGTTTTCAAAATTTAGATTAAATATAGTACAAATTGAAAGAGATAGTGTAGTTAATATCTCAGCTTTTTTTTCCATACTTTTAATATTTAAATATTCTAATTGTCCATCCTTTATAAGATTAGTTATATATGTTTTAGTCAAAATATTTATTAGTGATACTATTATATCTAATTGTTTTAAATTTACAGATTCTTTTAAAATAATTTTTTTTATATAACGAGCTAATATTTCATCATACCCTTTTATAATTTTAATTGTTGAATTTTTAAATCTATTGATATTTTCTTCCACTTCATCCTTCAAAAGATACAGAGGGATCATATTTTTTATAAAACTAATATTTGTGATGAAAAAATTATTTAATATCTCTGATAAATTCCCATCTATATCTATAGCCACCTTAAATTCCCTGTCTAATATATATAGTTGTTCCCTTAAAATTTTATCTAAAAGTACCTCTTTGGAGCTGTAGTAAGTATAAAAATTTCCTGTAGATATACCTATATCAGATGCTATATCAGATATCTTAGTCTTTAAATAGCCATTTTTATAGAATAATTTTTTTCCACTGATCATAATTTGATTTTCCATCTTACTATTCACCTCCTACACATAAAATATACCAAAATTTTATCTCATTCCTTCTCCAAGTAATTTAAAAAAAATTCTCTATTTTATGAAAAAAAGAGTAAAATATAATGTTAACTTAAATATATAGGCCTTAACTTAAAGAAACAAAGACCTTTGTCCTATATATCATGGATTAATCGTTATAAAATGATTGTAAGTATAAAATCATAAAAGTATAAAAAATAAGGAGGTAGTTATGAAAAATATAGATAGAGCTATAATTATCGTACTTGATAGTGCTGGTGTAGGAGAATTACCCGATGCTAACGATTATGGAGACACAGGATCAAATACCTTTGGTCATATTGCAAGTTCTACAGGTGGGATCAACCTACCCAATATGGAGCAATTAGGTTTAGGAAATTTAACAGATATACAAGGCGTAGCTAAGACTACAGAGTGTTGCAGTGGAAAATCATTGGGAGCTTATGGAAAAGCTAAAGAAGCTTCTAAAGGAAAAGACACTACAACAGGTCATTGGGAAATTGCCGGTATAATCAACGAAACACCTTTCCCAACATATCCAAATGGATTCCCAAAGGAAGTTTTGGATGAATTAGAAAAAAGAACAGGAAGAAAAATCCTTTGTAACATGCCATATTCAGGAACTAAAGTTTTAGATGATTATGGAGTGGAACAAAAAGAAACTGGAGCTTGGATAGTTTATACTTCCGCTGATCCTGTACTACAAATAGCAGCCCATGAAGAAGATATTCCTCTAGCAGAACTATATAAAGCATGCGAAATCGCATTAGAAATCTGTGCTAAGATGGCTCCTGTAGCTAGAGTAATTGCAAGACCTTACCTTGGAGATGGAGTCGGAAACTTTAAGAGAACTCCTAATAGACATGACTATTCAGTAGTCCCTCCAAAAGCTACACTTTTAGATAAAATTAAAGATAAAGGTTTAGATGTAGTTGCTATTGGAAAAACTAGTGACATCTTTGCAGGTGTAGGAGTAACCGATACTCGTAAAACAAATATCGATAACATGGATGGAATCAACAAAACTATAAAAGCTCTTAAAGAAGATACTAAGGGTCTTATTTTTACAAATTTAGTTGATTTTGACATGAATTTTGGGCATAGAAGAAACCCAGAAGGATACAAAAAAGCACTAGAAGAATTTGACATTAAATTGCCTGAAATTGTAGATAGTATGAAGGATGGTGATCTTTTGATATTAACTGCCGATCATGGATGCGATCCTACCTATGAAGGAACAGATCATACTAGAGAATATATTCCTATCCTTACATATGGACATGGATTAAAAAAAGGAGTAAACTTAGGAGACAGAGAATCATTTGCTGATATAGCTTCTACTATTGAAGAACTAATCTTAGATACAGATGAGTTACCTGGAACTAGTTTTGCTAAAGATCTATTTAAATGTTGTGATAGTGGTAACCATCATGGCCACCACAATCATGGGAAAAATCATAAATGTCAATGTAAATAAAAATAAAACTCCTCCTTCTTATGGTTTCTCTTAAAATTAAGAGAAACCGAGGCTATATTATAAAGCTTCTTTCCTCTTACTAAGAGGAAAAATAAGGATAAAGGAGTAAAAAAAATAGGAGGAAAATATAAGATGAGTATACATATTAACGCTAAAAAAGGTGATATTGCAGAAACAGTATTACTACCAGGAGATCCACTTAGAGCAAAATGGATTGCTGATACATTTTTAGAAGATGTAATTTGTTATAATGAAGTTAGAGGAATGTACGGATATACTGGTACTTATAAAGGTAAAAAAGTATCTGTTCAAGGAACTGGTATGGGAGTTCCATCTATCTCTATCTATGTAAATGAATTAATCAAAGATTTTGGTGTAAAAAACTTAATCAGAGTAGGATCTGCTGGATCTTATAGAGAAGACGTTAAAGTGAGAGATATTGTTTTAGCTATGTCAGCTTCTACAAATTCAGGATTAAACAGAATCAGATTTAATGGTGCAGACTATGCTCCTACAGCTGATTTTGATCTAATGATGAAAGCTATCAAGTCTGCTGAAGAAAAAGACATCAAAGTAAAGGCTGGAAACGTATTTACTTCAGACGAATTTTATGGTGACAACTTCGATGACTATAAAAAATGGGCATCATATGGTGTATTATGTGTAGAGATGGAAACAGCTGGTTTATATACTGTAGCAGCTAAATATGGAGTAAAAGCACTTACTCTACTTACTATCTCTGATCATTTAGTGACTGGAGAAGAAACTACTTCTGCTGAAAGACAAACTACTTTTAGTGGAATGATCGAAATAGCATTGGGTACTTTAGAAAAATAAGGCAATCTCAATCTGTAATACAAAAAATTATATGTTATAATACAAAGGGCATACCATTTGGTGTGCCTTTTGATACCCTTAGGCAACGTGACGCTACATCCAGTTAGGTATAATTTAAATTTTTGTAATTTATAAGATAATAAAAAAAGAGGTGAGAGTATGTTAAATGAAAAAGAGATATCAGAATTAATCGACGAAGCTATCGTAGCTCGTGAAAGTGCATATGCAAAATTTTCAAATTTTAAAGTAGGAGCTGTCCTAATCGACGATAGAGGTAACCATTATTCAGGATGTAATGTAGAAAACTCATCTTATGGATTATCTATGTGCGGCGAAAGAAATGCTATCTTTCATGCTGTTTCCAAAGGGATGAAAAAGATTAAAGTTATAGCTATTGTAGGAGATACAGAGGGTCCTCTCTCACCGTGTGGTGCTTGTAGACAAGTTATAAATGAATTTGCTACTGAAGATACCCTTGTTATTATGGCAAATATGAAAAAAGAATATAAGATGGTAGAATTTACTGAAATATTCCCATATGGATTTAGATTATAGGTTGAATTAACAAAAAAAGTCGTAAAAATTTTAATTTTTACGACTTTTTTCTTATAAATTATGAGTTGCTTTCTTATCTGTTGTTAAAGTTTCATTATAATTTTCATCAAATTCAACATAATAATTTGTTCTCTCTAACCTCTTGTATCCACCAGAAATCAAATCAACAGGTATCCCAATCCAAAAGTAAGGGAGAGCCCCCCAATAAGACCATGCATTCATTTCATATTCTAAATAAATATTTCTTCTTTCACCTGTAGCTAAAGACTCAACAGTTATAATTTGATCTTGCCCTTTAGCTCTATTACTAGCATTAATTAGAGCATATTTACCTGTTCCAACTAACTCACCATTATAAAAAACTCTAGATTTCTCTGTTGCTGTTACAGTAACGTGCTTAGTACTTTTTTCCATTATCGTTCCACAACTTACAAATGTTAGTGTTAATAGTCCTACTAACATTATTTTCATTATTTTGTTCATTTATTTCCTCCTTGTTTAATTAAAAATAACTCAAATCAGTATAACATTTTTCTTAATCATGGATTATTAATTTTCTTTAATTTTACTTAATTTAAAACCATTAATCTTTTCAATATTGATATTATTGACAGTAATTAAAAATGACTATATAATGAATGATTGAAATTAATATTCATGTCACATTTAAAAGCACTATATGTACAACTGGAGGAATGAAATGAAAATAGTTATTGCTGGTGGAGGAGATGTCGGAGTAAAAATTGCCGAGAAACTCATCTACGAAAACCATGACGTTACAATTTTAGAAAAAGATCCACAATTAATCAGAACATTACAGAGTAAATTAGATGCCATGATCATACAGGGAGATGCCACTAATATCAACACCCTTATTGAAGCAAACATATTAAATGCCGATTCTTTTATCGCCGTTACAAATAATGATAGCGAGAATCTTCTAGCTTGTAGTATTGTAAAAAAATGCTGTAAAAAAAATATATCTATAACTTGTAAAATCGACAGTTATTTCCAATATTTTAATGAAGAATATCTTTCTCCTAAAGATTTTGGAATAGAAACTATTATAAAACCACTAGAAATTACTGTTACAAAAATTATGGAACTTATGGATAATCCAAATGTATTTGAAATTATGAACTATGCTGATAATATGGCTCAATTAGTAGGAGTTAAAGTTAAAAGAAATTTTAAATTTAGAGGGATTCCTATCTCTGAAATTTCTTCAAAAGACAATATCTTTTCAAAAGTTAGGTTAGTCGCCATCCAAAGAGAAGGTAAACTTATCGTTCCAAAAGGGCAAGATGTAATCTATCCTAAAGATAAATTATATTTAGTTGGGAAAACAGATATCGTGAAAAAGATAGTTGAAAAACATTTTTCTAGCCCTATGAATTTAAAAAATATAATTATTGTTGGTGGAACTAAACACGCCATTGAACTTTCTAAAGCTCTCAATAAATCAAAAAAGAACATCACAATTATTGAAGAGGATAAGTTTAGATGTAAAAAATTAAGTTTCCTATTAGATAATGTCCTTATTATGAATGGTTCGGCTACTGATTCTCATCTTATGGATGAAGTTTCCATAGAAGATTCTTGTGTAATCAGTATGAGTAATAATGATGAATACAATATTTTGTCAGCATTTACAGCTAAAAAATACGGTGCTTCTAAAACCATGTGTATGGTAAAAAATAGTTCTATTGTAAATTTGATCAACAACCTTGATCCTATTGATACTGTATTTTCTCCTCATGCACTTACAATTGGAGAGATATTAAAACATACAAGAAAAACAGATCTTTTCTCAGTCTCTCCATTTACAGAGATTGATGCAGAGACAATAGGTATAAACGTTACTCAAAATTCACCTATCCTAAATATTCCTATAAAGGACATTACTTTCCCTAAAAAATCTATAATAGGTGTAATAATTAGAGAAAGTAACGTTATTATTCCTACAGGAGATGACATAATAAAACTAGGAGATAAAGTTATCGTATTCTTACTTCCTGAATCAATTTATGAGGTAGAAAAGATGTTTAGTACCCCAAGATTTGGAGGTAGAAGATGAACTGGAGCTTAATAATAAAAGTACAGGGATATCTTTTACTCATCTTAGGAATTATGATGATTTTTCCTCTTATGATTTCATTTCATTATGGTGGAGGAGATCTCGGTGCTATAGCTCTTTCTATTGCTATAACTTTAATTACTGGTTTAGCCTTTATATTTATATTTAAATCAGATAAAAAATTTAAAGCTAAAGAAGGGTTTGCAAGTGTTTCATTAGGTTGGATCTTAGCAGCTCTTTTTGGAGGTTTACCGTATTTTTTCCACGGATCTTTTGGTCCATATATAAACTGTGTTTTCGAAGCAATGTCAGGATTCACTACCACAGGTTCTACTATTTTATCTGAGATAGAATCTATTCCTAGAGGGTTGTTATTTTGGAGATCATTGACCCATTGGCTAGGTGGAATGGGAATAGTCTTATTTACCATTGCTATCTTACCTATGTTTGGAATTGCTCCAGGTCAGCTATATAATGCAGAGGTCCCAGGTCCTACAAAGGATAGACTGAGCCCAAAAATAAAAGATACTGCTAAAATATTATGGCTTATATACATTGGACTTACTATTATTGAAACTATATTTTTAATGTTTGGTGGCATGGATCTCTATACTGCTATTAATCATTCATTTGCCACTGTAGCTACAGGGGGCTTTTCTACATTAAATGCTTCTGTATCAGGTTTTAACAGTGTTTATATAGATATAGTCATAACTATATTTATGTTTTTAGCTGGGGTTAACTTCGCACTTCATTTTTACCTTATCAAAGGTAGATTTAGAGACTTTTTTAAAGACAGTGAACTGAGGTTTTATACAGCGGTAATTACTATTACAACTCTTTTGATCTCATTAAATATATATTTTTCTTCAGGTATAGAAAAATATACTACAAATTATGGCCGAGCACTCCTTGATTCTGCATTTCAAGTGGTATCTATTACTACTACTACTGGATTTATGACTGCTGACTTTAATTTATGGCCTTCATTTTCTGCCCTCCTCCTAGTTACATTGATGTTTTTTGGTGGTTGTGCCGGATCTACAGGTGGCGGAATGAAACAAATTAGAATATTGATACTATTTAAACATCTATATAATGAAATTAAAAAATTAGCACATCCTAGAGCTTTTTTCTCCCTGAGAGTAGGAGAAGAACATGTGGAAAATCACGTAGTTAGAAATGTTTTGGGGTTTTCAATATTATTTGTATTTATTTTTGCTGGATCTACACTTTTTCTAGCAGGAATGGGATATGACATCATCACAAGTTTTACTGCTGCTATCTCTTGCCTTGGAAACATTGGACCAGGACTAGCTAGGGTAGGATCTATTGAAAACTTTGGATTCTTTGACCCATACAGCAAGGGAGTACTTATCTTTTGTATGCTTTTAGGAAGATTAGAGATCTATTCAGTTTTAATATTGATTTATTCTGTGATATTTAGAAAAAGATAGACTAGTCTTGGTGATAACCTCGTATGGCTACAAATAAAAAATAAATAAGAATATGAAAATGCTGGTGGGAATCATCAGCATTTTTATATTCTTAAAATTTCATGGCTAAACTATTGATAAAATGATATAATTATAGGTAAATAAAAAAATGCAAAACAAGGAG
>Ga0316197_10003826_pt1 | contig 10721 bp, 9 predicted proteins | sample OudBiesiAoxic_MG_FD_204939 | JGI IMG/M metagenome (GOLD analysis project Ga0316197, IMG submission 204939) | Coastal sediment microbial communities from Oude Bieten Haven, Netherlands - site A oxic | ecosystem: Environmental > Aquatic > Marine > Coastal > Sediment | place: Netherlands... | reverse complement strand
CCCGATGCCGGATCCCCGCAATATCAAAGCCCGCCAACTCATTCAGAAGGTCGCACGTGTCGGGTCTGCCGGCGAACCTGCCGACCGCAACCGCCCGATCAAACCCAATCACACCGGTTTCGATTGCTTGTTGGACGTCAGGGAGCTCTTCGAGGTGTTTGGCGGTGGCGACCAGGTCCCGGGCCGTCTCCGGTGATACGTCGAGGCGGCCCCGCACCCACTCACCCAACGACCCACACCCCGCCCCCATCGGCATCTGACGCCGATCAACCTCACGCAACAACACCATCTGCGACGCCCGAAGCCGAGCGATCACAGACTCGTCGGCAAGCAACTGTTGCTCAATCTCGTCGTTGGTGGCGGTCTCGATATCCATACGACCAACATATCGCACAGGTGTGATGCAAACGGGGTGCCGCGAACAAGAAATCTGAGATTCTTCGGACTGGTCAGACCAAGACCTGGAATCCGGATTGTCGCTCTCGTCTGGCATCATTGCTCAGCTATTCCCAATGAAGGAGAACCACCATGGCCGTCGTCCGGATCAATGCCATCACCGTGCCCCCCGAGGGTGGAGACGAACTCCTGGAGCGATTCAGGAACCGACTCGGTTCTGTTGACGACCAGCCTGGTTTCCTGGGATTCGAACTCTTGCGTCCGACGTCCGAGGCCGAGGCGCGCTGGTTTGTTGTGACGCACTGGGATACGGCTGAAGACTTCGACACATGGATGAAGTCGACGTACTTCAGGGAGGGACATGCAAGGAGCGAGCGTCGGCCGGTCGGCACCGCAGCCGATCTGCTCGAATTCGATGTGGTCCTGTCGTCCAAGCCGGGAGCCTGAGGCGAACGCCATCTGACAGTCGCTGGCCGAAAAAGCGACGACCACGGACTTCCCCAATGCGACCTTCGGCCTCTATCCGCGCGCGACTGCGTGATCGACCATTATGGGACTATGCGCACACTGATCAGCAACGGAACGGTCGTGACGGCCGCGACCGCGAACGAAGCAGACATTGTCATCGAAGGGGAGCGAGTCACCGGGGTTGTCGCCCCCGGCTCGGCGGGCGATGGCTTCGATCGGGTGATCGACGCAACCGGAAGGTACGTGATACCGGGAGGCGTCGACATGCATACGCATATGGAACTTCCGGTCTCCGGGACGTATTCCTGCGATACCTACGAAACCGGGACCCGGGCAGCCGCCGTCGGGGGAACCACAACGATCGTCGACTACGCCGGCCAAACGCGCGGAAACACGCTCGAGGCCGGTCTCGCCGAGTGGATGGCGCGCGCCGAGGGGCACTCCTTCGTCGACTACGGCTTCCACATGATGGTCACCGACGTGCACGAAAGGACGCTGGCTGAGTTCCCCGAGATGATGCGGGCCGGGGTCACGACGTTCAAGCTGTTCACGGCGTATCCGGGTGTGAATCTCTCCGACGACCGTCAGATCCTCGAGGCCATGCAGGTAGCGGCGTCGATTGGTGCGACGATCATGATGCACGCCGAGAACGGCATCGCTATCGATGCCCTGCGCGACCAAGCGGTGGCGCGTGGCGAGACCAATCCGATCAATCATCTGCTGACACGACCAGCGTCGATGGAGTCCGAGGCGGTGCATCGTGTCGCCGCTCTGGCCGAGATCGCCGGTTGTCCGCTGGTCATCGTACATATCTCGTCCCAGGACGCATTCGCAGAAGCCGTGGTTGCTCGGGATCGGGGTTTGCCGGTCTTCGCGGAGACCTGCCCCCAATATCTCTGGCTCGCGCAAGAAGACGTGCCGGAGGGTTTCGAAGGTGCCAAGTTCGTGTGCTCGCCTCCTCTTCGTCGCAGGAGTGAGGGACATCAAGCCGCTCTCTGGTCCGGCATCTCGACCGGGCGTGTTGACGCCGTCGCAACCGACCACTGCCCCTTCACATGGGAGCAGAAGGAGGCAGGGCGTCGGGATTTCAGGAAGATCCCGAACGGGCTCGGTGTGGTCGAGCACCGGATGGACCTGGTGTACCAGGGTGTTGTCGAAGGCTGGATCCCGCTCACTCGATGGATCGAGGTCACGGCGGAAACGCCAGCCAAGATCTCGGGTCTCTACCCGCGCAAGGGCACGATTGCGCCGGAATCCGATGCCGACGTTGTCATCTACAACCCGTCTGCCTCTCACGTGCTGTCGGCATCGACCCACCACATGAATCTCGACTACTCGGTTTTCGAAGGGGCCGAGGTCGGAGGCACCGTCGAGACGGTCCTGCTGCGCGGCGAGGTGATTGTCGACGACGGCGAGTTCGTCGGAGAACTCGGGCGCGGTCAGTATCTGCCTCGGGGGACGAATGCACTATTGCCGGAGGGGACGGGACGAGGCTGAGAGTCGAGAGCCAAGAACCAAGAACCAAGAACCAAGACGGGCTTGGGGTTGCGCTCGTGTCTCGCGTCTCGTCTCCGCCTCTTCAGTTGCTCATCGACTCGCGACCGGTAGTGTGATCGCGCGGGCGACGCGGGGGTGAGCGAGCAGGAGTCCGGTGAGGTCCGCGGCAGGCTGCTCCGAATCCGCCGTGACTCTCGTGACGACAACTGCGACTCGAGCCGATTCTGGGATTCCCTTCAGACCGCCTTCGGGGTGGAGGAGGACCGAGGCGAGAGCAGGGACCGTGAGGACATCGTCTTCTGCGGCGCCCGCCAGTGCTGCGACCCGCTCGGGACGGTGGGCAACCTCCCGGATCGGACGGCCGACGGCGTCGATGGCTGCAACGACGATCACCAGCGTCGAGTTTGCCGGGATCACCGGTTCATGCTCAGCCGGGGACTTGATCGACAAGGATCGGGCCCCGTCCGCTTCGACGACTACGTGGTCCGTCGTCGTCTCTGCGAAAAGGCGATCGACGCCTTCCGGTGTCGGACCTGTGACCTTCCCGGGCACCGTACCGAGTGCAACAAACAGGGGTGAACCTGCCACAAGGCACCGCTCCACGGCGACGGGATCGACCGACCAGCAGGCCGGATCGGTCACTTGATGACGAGCCATCTTCGTTGTGGTGGTGAGGATGACGCGTCCGCCGCCTTCAGCGAGTTCGCGGCCGAGGGCAAACAGGACCGTCGACTTGCCGCCAGCGCCGACGATGGAGATCAGCTCGTGTTCGCTGATGCCTAGTTGCTCGCGCAGCGGAGCCGTCATTCGGGCGTGATCCCGAGCCAGACAAGCGCCGCCTCGAGTACGCCACCGCCGATCGAGAGTGCCTTGTCGGAGATCTGATCGATCGCGGCAGGGTCGAATCGGGGATCGATGTCGCCGATCTTCAATCCGGCAGTGACGGGGCCGGGGAGCAGCAGACCTCGGACCGTTCCGTCGATCTGAGCAGACACAACTCCGTCGTCGATCCACCCCAACAGCTGCCCCGCTTCGACGACGTCGCCGAACGTCACATCCCACCGGAGGCTGCCGTCTCGCCCTGCTCGCAACACGCGTTCCGCCGATGCGCCGCCGATCTCTCCCGGGACACCCGTGTTGGGTGCAGCCGGTCCGTGCCAGATCACCCGCCCGAGTCGGTGTCCTCGCATGGTCTCAACTACCGCGTCGCAGTCCACACCTGCATCGAATCCCGGTCCGAGCGCCACAACGAACGGCGCCTGGCCACGTGTCGTATCGAGCTTCCGCTTCGCAAGGCGCGCATCAACGAGGACCGATATCGGCACCGGGAACGGGGGGATTTCCGGCGCAACGAGCACAGCGACCGTGCCGGCATGTGCCGTGGTGATGGCCGCATCGGGGGATTCGATGCGCCGCCCTTCGATCCCGTCGATGGTGATGGAGCCCTCGGTGACGGCCGACGAGTACGCAACGGTGCGGCGGACTGTCAGCGGGCGTTCGAGCTCCAAGACGACAACCGGGAAACCAACCCGTCGGAGTCGCCAGATCACACCGGAGCCGAGGTCGCCGCCACCGCGGACGACGACGAGATGGATCGACGGGTCGATCACTGCGCCTCCGCCGCAGCCGCCTCGATGACTTCGGACATGATCGACACTGCGATCTCCTCCACGGTCTCGGCCCCGATGTCGATGCCGATCGGTACGTGAACCCGGTCGATCTCATCGGCTGAAACACTGGACGCGAGCAGCCGTTCACGGGTGGCGGCCCACCGCCGTTTGCTGCCCATCACGCCGATGTACCGGGCAGGTGTCTCGAGCAGCAGGGGCACGATCTCGACATCCATGTCGTGACTTCTCGTGACGACGACAATCGAGGTGTTCTCGTGGACCGGCTCAGCGGCAAGCGCCTCTTCGACGGTTCCCACAAGTCGGACCTCTGCGTTCGGCATCGATTCATCGGTGACGAGTTCGGTGCGGTCGTCCGTGGCCACGGTCCTGTACCCCAGCCAGTGGGCGAGATCGACAACCGCTCGGCCGACGTGGCCGCACCCGATGACGAAGATGGTGTGTGGTGGCATGTAGGGCTCCAGTGAGATGGTCATAGTCCCGCCGCAGATCCCAGGGTCGCCGCGTTCCGGGTCCTCCAACGTGTACTGCTTCAACCGGGTCGTTCCGTCGTCGAGGGCGATCAGTGCGTCGGCTTGGATCAGTGCTTCGACCTGGCCGCCGCCGACCGTTCCCGATGTGGTTCCGTCTCCGTAGACCAGCATCTTCGCTCCGGCATGTCGCGGGACCGACCGGGCGGTGTCGACGATCGTCGCCACAACCACTGGTCGTGCTCGACCGACGGCGTCAGAAAGCTCCGCGAGGAGCGCGCGATGGTCGCCGGACCTCACGCGTCCTGAAGCGCTCGCCACACGCGTTCGGGCGTGAACGGGATATCGGCGATCCGCACTCCGGTGGCGTTGGCGATGGCGTTGCGCATCGCAGGCGCCACGGCATCTTTCGGGATCTCGGCGATTGCCTTGGCCCCAAACGGTCCGCTCGGCTCCATCGTCTGCACGAGGATGGCCTCGACATCCGGCATCTCGTCCGACCGGTAGATCTTGTACGGCCCGAACTCCGGGTTCACCATGCGCCCGTCTTCGTCGTACGCCATCTCCTCGCAGTGCCCGTAGCCGAGCGCCTGAACCATCCCGCCTTCGACTTGGCCGGCAGCCGTGACCGGGTTGATCGGCACGCCGCAGTCAACGGCCATGACCAGCCGGTTGACGGTCACCTGACCGGTTTCGATGTCAACCTCGACCTCCGCGAACTGGGCCGCGTAGGGGGGAGGAGATTCGGGAGAGACGTACGAAGCGTCAGCCATGATCTGGTGCTGACCCTCCTGGTGGAGCGTTGACAACGCGATCTTCTCGAGCGTCACCGACTGCCCGTCAGCCGCCCACGCTGCCCCGTTGTAGAGGTCGATCGTTTCGGCATCGACGCCGAGCATGAGCGCCGCACGCGCGATGATCTGAGCACGCACCAACTCTGCAGCACGTTTGGTGGCCATCCCGGAGATGTAGGTCGTACTCGATGCGTAGGCCCCGACATCGAACGGGGTCATGTCGGTGTCGGATGAGTAGACGATGATGTCGTCCGTTCCAACGCCAACCACCTCCGCGGCTATCTGTGCGAGGATCGTGTCCGAACCGGTGCCCAGATCGGTGGCGCCGACGAGCAGGTTGAACGACCCGTCGTCGTTGATCTTCAAGCTCGCTCCGCCCATGTCGAGACCGGGAATCGCCGTGCCGTGCATCGCCATGGCGAATCCGAGGCCGCGCCGGATGTTCGGCTTGTCGCTGGGCTGTCTCCATTTCGGATCGTTGCGCCGGTCCCAGTCGATCGCTCGTTGACCCTGTGCGACGGCCTCTTCGAGACCGCACGACGTGACCAATGGCATCACGCTGGCGTCCTGGTCACCCTCGCCGAGCTGCGGAGCGATGTCGAGCGGATCGCCGACCTTCGTCCAGTTCAGGCGACGGAAGTCGATGGCATCCATCCCAAGCTCGTCTGCGATGTCCTCCATGTGGATCTCGAGGGCATAGAGCGCCTGGGGGGCTCCGTAGCCGCGGTAGGCGCCGGGGACCGGGATGTTGGTGTACGCGACTCTGCAGTCGAACCGCTTCAGCGGTGAGTTGTAGGAGCTGAGTCCCCGCAGGCCGGTCACCATCTGCACGGTGAGCCCGTGTGTGCCGTACGCGCCGGTATTGGCAACGACGCGCATCTCCTGTGCCGTCAACGTGCCGTCCGCGTCGACGCCGGTCTTGAACGTGATCGTCTGCGGGTGCCGCGTCCGGCTCGAGATGAACTCTTCTTCACGAGTGAGTTCGAGACGGACCGGGCGGCCGGTTGCGATCGTGAGATGACCGACTATGTCCTCGATCAGCATCTCCTGCTTGACGCCGAATCCTCCGCCGATCCGCGGTTTGATGATGCGGATCTGCTTGACCGGCAGTCCGAGTAGCGGCGCCACCATGCGCCGAACGTGGAACGGCACCTGTGTCGAAGAGGTAATGACGAGTCGTTCGTCGCTGTCCCACGCCGAGATCGCAATGTGGGGCTCGATCGGCGTCTGCTGCACTTGATGGACCCGCATCGTCTGCTCGAACACGCGGTCGGCGATCGCGAAACCGTCTGCGACGTCTCCGGTCTCCGCTTCGATGTGATGGACAAGGTTGTGGGAGGCGTCGTGCGCCCCTTCCATGTCGGGTTCGTCGTGGATGACCGGCGCTCCGTCGAGAATCGCCTCGTTTTCGTCGAACACCGCGGGGAGCACCTCGTACGTCACGTTGATCAGGTCGATCGCCGCGAGCGCGATCTCCTCCGTGTCGGCGGCAACGGCGGCAACGCGGTCTCCGACGTAGCGGACCCGGTTGTCGAAGCTGACTTGGTCGTAGGGGAGGGGATTCGGGTAGCTCTGTCCGCCCGACGCATACCGAACGCGGGCCACGTTGCCGTGGTGGAGGACGGCGTGCACTCCGGGAAGAGCGAGCGCGGCGGCATCGTCGATGTCGACGATCCTCGCGTTGGCGTGCGGGCTGTAGAGAACCTTGGCGACGAGTGTGCCCGACAGGTCTACGTCGTCGGTGAACGCCGGGTTCCCTTTGACGAGCTTGATGGCATCGACCTTCGTCTCGCCCTTCCCGACGACTCGGGTTTCCGGGACATCTGGGCTTGGCACCACCCGGGGAGCGATGGCAGGGAGATCTGCCTGGGGTGCCTCTGAACGATCAACGTCCGCGAGCGGTTCGAGGAACACCACGTCGACGCTCTCCGGGGCCTCGCCGCGCAACACGGCCGCAGCGCGCAGTACGGCGTGCACCGGGCGGAGATAGCCGGTTTCTCGGTCGAGGATTCCGGAAAGGGCGTCCCTGACGTCGTCCTCGGTCGGATTCGGGTTGCGGGCGATCAGCGCCTTCGCTGCGAGGATCATGGCGGGTGTCGAATACCCCGACTGGATCGCCCCGGTCTCGATGAACGCTTCCTGGATCGGATGGAGGTTTCCCGGGCTGCTGAGCCCTTCAACCGTTTCGATGTCATGGCCGTCGGCCTGGGCTGCGAGCATGAGGTCGGCAGTGATCAGCCTGCCGTCAACGAGCACGGCGGCCGCTCCGGTTTCGCCGGTCTCCGACCCGAATCGAACGCTCTTGTAGCCGGCCTTCCGAAGCACCGCGCGAAGGGAGTCGTGCGGCTGACATTCGAGGTCGACCTTGGTTCCGTTGATCGCGAGGGTGATCGTCACGCTGACGCACCTCCTTCGACGGCCGCAAGAACTCGGTTCGCGAGCACCTCGGCAAGGCCCGCTCGATAGGCGGATGTCCCGCGGAAGTCGGGCGGCGGATCGAGGTCGCCGATGTGTTCGGGATTGACGATCACCGGGACCGAGGCGACGCCGGTCATCGCCAGACGGACAGTCGCGCCATCGCCATACGCCACGGCCATGACGATCGGCCGGTCCATAGGAGTGCGACCCACCCGATCAGCGACGGCCCGACCGGAGGTGGGGACCGTGACGGCGGTGATGATTGAGCCGTTGAGCAGCCCGGCGTCGCTGAGGATGTCATCAAGAGTGTGCTCGGTCGGGGACCCCGCTCGGGCGAGTGTCACGCGAGCGCCGAATGCGAGCAGGCCGGCGAGCAGCTCGCTCTCAGGATCGGCGGTCCCGATGGTCCCGCCGACGGTCGCCATGGTGCGAATCGTGCTCGGGCCTTCACGCCGTGCAAGGTCGCGCAGCACGGTCGGGATGAGAGCGGAGTCGACGAGATCCTGGAGGCGAGTTGTCGCACCAATACGAACCCCGTCGCCTTCCACATCGATACCGGCGAGGTCCAAGTCCTGGAGATCGACCGCGGTCGAGGCCGCACGACCCGGGGCAGCGTTGATCGACGTGCCGCCGGCAAGGACAACGGCCTCGGGTCGGGCAATGAGGGCGATCGCGTCGTCAAGCGTCAGCGGTCGGTGGTACTGCGTGATCATCTGCGTATCTCCTTCGTTGTCCAGTCCCACCACTCTACTGATGGTGGTGGGACGGGAATAGCGGCGGATGGGCCGAGCTTGGTACATTCAGAGCTATGAGCACACTTCTTGTTCGGCATGCGCAGGTTCTCGCGACGATGGACGACGGCGGCACCGAGATCGTCGACGGAGGTTTGTTTGCCGTGGATGGATTCATCAAGGACGTCGGGCCGACCGCGACCCTTCCGGAGACAGCCGATGAGGTCGTGGATCTATCCGGACACGTGGTGCTTCCCGGTCTCATCAACACTCATCATCACTTCTACCAGACCCTTACCCGGGCGGTCCCCGGCGCCCAGGATGCCGGCCTGTTCGACTGGCTCCGGACCTTGTACCCGATCTGGGCGCGGATGACCCCGGACGATGTTCGGATCTCGACCGAGCTCGCGCTCTCTGAACTCGCCCTGTCCGGCTGCACCACATCGTCAGATCACCAGTACCTCTTCCCGAACGGATCGCGGCTCGACGATCAGATCGAAGGTGCGACGGGTGTTGGGATCCGTTTCCACGCGGCGCGCGGATCGATGAGCCTCGGCGAGAGTGACGGCGGTCTGCCGCCCGACTCAGTGGTCGAAGACGAAGAGACGATCCTGCTCGATACGCAGCGGGTGATCGAGGCGTTCAACGATCCAGAGCCGGGCGCCATGACTCGCGTGGTTGTTGCTCCCTGTTCGCCGTTCTCCGTCACCCCGGAACTGATGCGGTCGTCGGCGGAGCTGGCACGCCAATACGGCGTGCATCTCCACACACACGTGGCCGAGACACACGACGAGGAACAGTTCTGCATTGAGACCTTCGGTCGGCGGCCGGTTGAGCTGATGGAGGACCTCGGATGGGTTGGCGATGACGTTTGGTACGCCCACGGGATCTACATCAACGACGATGAGATTCTGCGGCTTGCCACCTCCGAGACCGGTGTGGCGCACTGCCCTTCGTCGAACATGCGGCTCGCCTCCGGAATCGCACCCGTTCGCCGCTATCTGGCCGCCGGCGTTCGCCTCGGCCTCGGCGTCGATGGATCGGCTAGCAACGACGGCAGCCACCTGATTGCCGAAGCCCGCCAGGCGATGCTGCTCGCCCGGCTTGCAGCGGCGCCCTCGATCGAAGGTGGGCGTCTGCTGACCGCGCGTGAAGCTCTGCGGATTGCGACTCGCGGGTCGGCGGCGGTGCTTGGCCGCAACGACGTCGGATCGCTCGAACCGGGGAAGGCCGCGGACTTCATCGCGATCTCCCTCGACCGCCTCGAGTACGCCGGAGCCTTGCACGACCCGGTCGCCGCCGTTCTGTTTGTCGCCCCCACCGGTGTCGACGAGAGTTACGTACAGGGAAGGCCCGTGGTCCGAGGCCGCGAGCTGGTGGGTGTTGACCTGCCGAAGCTGATCGCCCGACACAATGTGGCTGCCCAGCGGCTGGTAGCCGGATAGCGGCCTACTGCCAACGGACTACGGGCTACGGAGTACGTTTTCCGACTACGGTATGGCCATGGAATTCGTCGCAGCTCACAACCTCGACGACGCGCTCGCAGCGAAGGCCCAGCAGCCGGATGCGGAGCTCCTCGCCGGAGGAACAGACCTCATGGTTGAGGTCAATCTCGCCCACCACCGACCCTCGCAGGTCATCTCCCTTCGGCGCGTCGAGGCGCTCCGAGAGGTCACCCCGACCAGGATTGGAGCAGGCGCCACCTGGGCCCGCCTCGAACGGGGCCCGTATCGCGGTCTTGCCCAGGCCGCGCGGACGGTTGGCTCTCCCCAGATTCGGGCAGCTGGGACCATCGGAGGCAATGTCGGCACGGCAAGTCCTGCGGGTGACGGCTTGCCGTGGATCGCTGCGGCAGAAGCGTCGATCGAGGTTCGATCCGAAGCCCGCGGCACCCGGGTGATCCCCTGGCGCGACTTCTTCGTCGGAGTCAAACGGACGTCGCTGGAGCCCGATGAGATCATCACGGCCGTCCTGGTTCCAGGAGATCTGCCCGAACACCAGGAGTTTGCAAAGGTCGGTGTACGCAACGCCATGGTCATTTCGACCGTGAGCTGCCTGGTGATGAGAGGTGAGGACGGGATTCGTGTAGCCCTGGGATCCGTTGCACCAACCCCGATTCGGGCGACGCGCGCCGAGGAGATGATCAACGCAGAGTCAGCGGTATCCGATGCGGCCCTCGACGAGTTCGCCCGTATCGTCTCGCAGGAGGTCAAACCCATCACCGACCACCGCTCGACTGAGAGGTATCGAAGGCACGCCGCGGGTGTTCTTGCTCGAAGGCTCGTTGATCGGAGTGTCCGATGAACATCACGATCAAGA
>Ga0316197_10003825_pt1 | contig 10721 bp, 4 predicted proteins | sample OudBiesiAoxic_MG_FD_204939 | JGI IMG/M metagenome (GOLD analysis project Ga0316197, IMG submission 204939) | Coastal sediment microbial communities from Oude Bieten Haven, Netherlands - site A oxic | ecosystem: Environmental > Aquatic > Marine > Coastal > Sediment | place: Netherlands... | reverse complement strand
GTCGGGTTCGAGCAACGGCTCGGTCTCTTTCAGGATCCGCCAGGCGCTGCCGTAGTCGCCCTCGTTGTATTGTTGCCAGCCCAGGTTGATGCGGACCTGGGCTTCGAGCGCGGCATCTCCGCCGCCGTCCGCCGCCACCAGAGCTTGTTCGAGCTCGGCGCTCGCCTCCTGGGTTCGTCCCCGATGTCGTAACCACATCGCCAGACTGATCCGCGCGTAGACCTCGCCCTGCGCATCTTCTTCAGAGACGAACTCCTCGGCCGCCCGCACAAGAAGCTCTTCGGCACGCGCGCTCCCGAGATCGGCGAGGACGATTCCAAGATAGAGCCTCGCCCGATGGTTGCCTGGGTCGGCCTCCAGGAGATCCTCCAGACGACCGGCCGCGGCGTCCAGCTGGGAGTGGTTGCGACCGGTGAACCAGTAGCATTGGTACCCGGCCAGATCCTCCCGGTTCTCCTTCACGAGTGCGTCACAGTCCGCGAGCGTCGTGGACAGATCGAACCCAGTGGCACCGCTCGCGGCACCGGCCGCGAGGAGCAGGATCCAAGCCGAGAGTATCGGCGCTTTCCGCACCTTCGCCTCACTCGACGCGATTGACGAACGCCTCCGATACGACACGACGACCGTCGGGCAGGAGCGCCTCGACCTGCCAGACGATGGCCTCGCCGGTCTCCAGTTCTGCGAGCGCTTCGGGGGGGATTCGGAACTCGGGTTCGGTCAGGTCACGAGCCGTGGCGATGGGCGTGAGATCTGTCTTGCCCACCTCGACCGAATACAGAGCATCCTCATCCGCGCGAGTCCAGCGCAAGATGGCCTGTTCTCGCGAAAGCGGCAATTGCTCGGCGACCGCGGAGCGGATGACCGAGTCTGTCGCGCGGTACACCGGTGCGGTCGGGGGCGGAGCGAGCAGTTGATACAACCCGACCACGGCGACCGCGAGCACGGCCGCTGCGGCCGCGAGCCCCGTCCAGTAGACGCCCCGTCGACGCGATCTAGAAACGCCAGAGGCGGTATCGGGCTTCGACTCGAACGGCATGGCGATGCGCCAGTCGGCAGCGCACGATGGGCAGAGCACGAAGTGGTCGACCATCCGTCGAGTCTGTTTCGAATCCAGTCGCCCGTTGGCGGCGTCCCAGATTCTCCGGGCATCGGGACACTCGTCCGTCGCGGTTCTCGCTTCCTCGCGCGCGGCGAAGGAGCTTCGTAGTCGGGTGACGATCGACTCGTTCACTCTCACGGCTTGATTCCCTTACGTGAAAGGCACAGCCGCAGGTCGGCGAGTCCCCGAAAGACCATGTTGTCCGCGCGCTTGCGAGTCCAGCCCAGCAGGGCACCGGTTTCCGGGACGCTGTGGCCTTGGAGGTACAGCGCGACCGCGCGCCTTCGCGCCGAAAGCAGTCGTGCCAGGCAGGCCTCGATGGCATCTCCGATCTCCCTGGCGCTCATCGCTCGGGCCGGATCGACTGCCTCGGCTCGCAGAGTGTTCTCGGCCTCGCCCACGGGCACCTCGCGTTGGCGTCGCCGACGCCGTATCTCGTCCACGGTGGCGCAGTAGGCCACCCTCGCCAGATATTGCGAAGCGAGCGCGGCATCTCCCTCATTTTTTTTCAGAGTTTCGTGCAGCCGTAGCCAGGCCACCTGGACGATGTCGTCCACCTGGTCCTTCATCCATCCAGGGCAGTAGCGAAAGACGCGCTCATGCAGCTTCGCCCGAATTACGGCATCGTCGGCAGCCGGAATCTGTTCAGGTGGCATGTCGCCGAGATTCCTTTCCATGAGCCCAGCTTCCCCAGCATCTACCCTTCGCTTCGTTACTGCAAACAGGGTGTTCCCGGCTTAAACGACGAATTCGGTCGACATTTCCACCCGCGATCCTGAGGTGATCGCGCGCCCCCGAGCGCATCTCTCGTGCAACACCCGGTACAAAGTTTCGAAAGCGGGAGCGTGCGTCATGAGAAAGACCACCAGGACTGAATCCTCGATAGTTGCTCTGTTCTTGTTCGTGGCGATCGTCTCTCCGGGATTGGCAGCCGACGGCGAGGCGAAATGGGCCTTTTTCACCGACGCGTCCAGGGTCACCTCGGCCGCAATCGGTGCCGACGGGACCGTTTACGTGGGCTCGGCGAACATCGGGGGATCCGCTCCTACCTACCTCTACGCGGTCAATCCCGACGGGACCGAGAAGTGGGCCCATCCCACCAGCGACCTGCGGAGCGCCCCGGTCGTCGGCCCCGGCGGAACGATCTACGTGGTGACGGCGGATGACGAACTGATCGCCGTCGATCCGGGAGGGAACAGGACGTGGACCTTCGCCGCCGCCGACCTGCATGACGCTTCGCCCGCCGTCGGCTTCGACGGGACGATCTACCTGCGATCCTTCAGCGGCGTGCTTTACGCTGTGCTCCCCGACGGTTCCGAGAAGTGGAACCTTCCGTTCGATGCAAACCTGACGACCTCGCCCGTGATCGGATCCGACGGCACGATCTACGTCGGCAGCGCCGATTCGAATCTCTACGCAATCAACGCCGACGGAACGGAAAAATGGGGTTACCCCACCGGCGGAAACGACCTGTCTTCGCCCGCCATCGGCGCAGACGGCACCGTCTACTTCGGTTCGAACGATCACACGCTCTACGCCGTCAATTCCGATGGAAGCCTTGCCTGGGATTTCGACGACGAAAGTTCGGGGACGATTCCCCGGAGTCCCGTGATCGGGTGTGACGGGATGATCTACGTCGGCTACGACGCGGGGTTCTTCCACGCGTTGACGTCCGAAGGGACCTGGGAGTGGATGGACTGGACCCCACGATACTGGGCTTCTCCGGCCATCGGAGCCGATTGCACGATCTACGCCGGCACCGAGGAACACGGCCTCGTGGCCCTGACCCAGGCCGGCGCGGAAAAATGGAAATACGACTTCGTCGGCGACGGCCATACCTTCCCGGTCATCGGCGAGGACGGCACGGTCTACATCGGGTCCAACGAAGGCGCCCTGTATGCGATCGAGACGGAATCGGCAGGGGTCGGGTGCTCCGCCTGGCCGATGGTTCATCGCGACGCCAGAGGGAGCGGCCTGGGAGGGAACTTCACGGCGCGGACCCTCGGGGGCGTGCTGCATGAGTGGGCGAGTTCGATCGTGCAGTCCAAGGACTGTGGCCATGTCGTCGCGGGGACGACCACGTCGTTCGGTGCGGGAAACGCGGACATCTGGGTCGTGAAGCTCGATGCCGTCGGTCGCGTCGATTGGGAACAGCGCTACGGGGGCGACGGCATCGATGGTGCCGCGTCGCTTCAGGCGACCTCGGACGGTGGCTACATCCTGGGTGGATCCACGGACCAGGCCGGCGCGGGCGGCGTCGATATCTGGGCGTTGAAGCTGGACCGGCTGGGCGACGTGACGTGGCAGAAAACCTACGGCGGTGGGCAGGACGATCGTCTCGGAGCGATCCGCGAGACGGCGGACGGATTCGTCATTGCCGGTCGAACCGAGTCGTTCGGTGCTGACGTGCGCGGCGACGCGTGGGTCCTGAAACTGGACGCTGACGGCAATGTCGCGCAGCAGAGGACCTACGGTACCTGGGAAGGCAGCGAGAGTGTGTGGGACATCCGGCCCACGTTGGGAGGCGGCTTCGTCGCGGCCGGTCCCACCACCTCCTTCGGTGTCGGAAACGGGGACGCGTGGGTCATCAAGCTCAACGCGGACCTGACCATCGCGTGGGAAAAAGCCTACGGAGGACCGGAAATCGACTCCGCCAGCGTCGTTCGTCCCGTCTTCGGCGGCGGATACTACGTCGCCGGCAGAACGTGGGTGGAGAGTCCCTCGAGCTGGGATGTGTGGCTGTTGAGGCTCGACGGCTTCGGTGAAGTGGTCTGGCAACTGTCCTATTCCGCGTCGGCCAACGACGCGGTGGCCGACATGGAGGTGACGCCGGATTCGGGAGTGGTGATGGTCGGAAGCAGCGGATCGCTTGGCGTCCCCGAACACATCGATGGCTGGATCGCCAAGATCGATGCGTCAGGTGCGATCCAGTGGTGGAAATCTTACGTCGGCGCCGACTACGACGACTACGAGGCGTTCTCCAGCGTGCACCAGACGGTCAGCGGCGACCTGGTGGTCGCAGGATCGACCGACTCGATCGGCATCGGCAGTTCCGAGATGCTGATGCTGCGGACGAACTCCGCCGGAGACGAGTCCGCGGAGTGTGCCGTCCTGGCCTCTCAGGCCTCAGGGCCACGCCCGATTGCGTTCGAGACGACCGTCACCGCGGCCACGGTTGCAGAGCCCGGCCTTGCGGTCGCGTCGACGACGGTAACACCGCAAGACAGCTCGGGTTTCGTGTTCGACGTGTGTAACCCGTGGGCCGTCACGATCGGTCTCCCCAAGACCGGTCAGGTCACCAGCCACGAGGCCGGTGACGACGGTCACATCCAGGCCGGCGTCGCCTGGCCCGTTCCTCGATTCACCGACAACGGGGACGGGACCCTGCTCGACAACCTGACCGGTCTGGTGTGGCTCAAGGACGGAGACTGCTTCGACTCGATGATCTGGGAGGCGACCTTCGTCACGGCTCGAGACTTCAACGACCATCCCGAAAACTACCCGTGCGCGGACTACGTGCCCGCCCCCGATGCCGGGCCCTGGCGCGTCCCCAACCTCAACGAACTCGAAAGTCTCGTCAACGCCGAGGCGACCAACCAGGCCGCCTGGCTCAACGGACAGGGCTTCACGAACGTCCGCCCCGATCTGTACTGGACATCCGCCACGGCGCGTCCCGAGAACGGCATTTATGCGTGGATGGTCGACCTGGATGCCGGCTATTGGACCAGGAACTTCTATTTCTACCCGCATTACCTGTGGCTGGTCCGTGGCGGCCAGCGCCACTATCACGACTTCAGTTTCCCCACGAACGTCTGGAAGACCGGCACCGTGTTCAGCGACGAACCTGACGACGACGGGGACCTGCGTTGGGGTGTCGCGTGGCCGGACCCCAGGTTCACGGATCTCGGAGACGGCACGGTGATCGACAACCTGACGGGCTTGATGTGGCTCCAGGACGTGAGCTGCCTCGGGCAGGTGGATTGGTGGGGAGCCTTCGCGGCAGTGGCAGCGATCAACACCGCGGGGAGCGGCTCTCCTTGTGTCGACAACGACTACGACGATTGGACGGTTCCCAATCGCAAGCAACTGTTGAGCCTTTTGGACCGCGCGGAATCGCGCCCCGTGCTCACGGCAGGGCATCCGTTCGTAAACATGCCCCCGTACTCGGTCTGGTGGTCGTCCACCGCCAACGCCGCGCAGGCCAACCCCGCGGGCGAGCAGCACGCGTGGAACTTCGATTTCTGGTTCGGCATGATCGCCTCCTACGAGCCCGGCTATACCTTTCCCTACGTCTGGCCGGTACGCGTGCAGGAGGGCTTCAGCCCCATCGTGGCCGGACGGGCGGGGGAGATCGATCTGGGCGCCGGTGAGGAATTGAAATTCGGCAAGGCCGGCGCGGGAGATGTCACCCTCGCCTGGGCCGGGTCCTGTCTCGCCAGCGACACCGACTTCGAGATCTACCACGGGACGCTCGGCGATTTCACGAGCCACGTCCCGTTGCTGTGCAGCACCGGGGGCGTGACGAGCGTCACGCTGACGCCGTCCACGGACAGCGTCTACTATCTCGTGGTTCCGTCGAACGCCAGCGTCGAAGGTTCCTACGGCCTGGACAGCGATTGGAACGAACGCCCGGTCTCCTCGGCGGCCTGCAAGCCCCGGAGTATCGGAGAGTGTCCGCCGTAAATCGTCTGCGTCGCCCGGCACGCTCGAGACTCGGCATTATCAGCTACGATGAGTGAGTCGACCAGACCGCTTCTGGCCAGGAGGAACAGGTGCCCCAAACGTCTTTACATGTTGCCGTCAGCGGAGCCAGCGGTCTGGTGGGGTCGCGTTTGTGCTCTGGGCTCGAGGCCCAGGGCCATCGCGTCAGCCGGCTGGTCCGACGCGAGCCGACCAAGGGGTCCGGTGAGGTCCTGTTCGACGCTTCGAGAAACCTCATCGGCGCCTCCAGCCTGGAAGGCGTCGACGCCGTGGTCCACCTGGCCGGAGAGCCCGTGGCGGCCGGACGCTGGACCGCGGCCCGCAAGCGCCGCATCCGCGACAGCCGCGTGATCGGGACCCGCCTGATCGCCGAAACACTGGCGGGCCTGGACACGTCCCCCTCGGTCCTGGTCAACGCCTCGGCGATCGGCTTCTACGGCGACCGCGGTGACGAGATTCTCGACGAGACCAGCGAACCGGGCGAAGGCTTTCTGCCCGAGACCTGCGTGGCGTGGGAAGCGGCGACCGCCCCGGCCGAGGCGGCGGGCGTGCGAGTCGTTCGCTTTCGTATCGGAATCGTCCTCTCGGCCGAGGGCGGAGCACTCGCCAAGATGCTGCCGATTTTCCGCGCAGGGCTCGGGGGCAAGACCGGTGACGGGGGACAGTGGATGAGCTGGATTTCGATCGACGATCTCGTCGAGATGCTCGTCTACGCCGTGTCGACCGAAAGCCTTTCGGGGTCGGTCAATGCGGTCGGTCTCGAACCTGTCAGGAATTCCGAGTTCACGCGGACGCTTGCCGGTGTGCTCCATCGACCCGCATTCGTCGCGGTTCCGGAGTTCGCGGTTCGCACCCTGTTCGGCGAGATGGGGCAGGAACTGCTGCTGTCCAGCACGCGCGTCTTGCCGCGGAGGCTGAAGCAGGCCGGTTTCGAGTTTCGTCACCCGACGCTGCAGATGGCTCTGCGGGCCGTCCTAGGGTAGAACGGAGCGTCGGCTCGTCCGAGGCGTGGGCGCACATCACGGGCAAGGTGGATCGGGCGTCATCGTGTCTCTCGGCTCGCCGTACGCCGCCACACCGAAGTCGAAATCGCCGGCGTTGCGGGCGAGGTAGAACCGCAGCGGCTGCGCATCGCACTCGAGACGCGGCTGGGGTGACCAGGCGGTCACCCGGTCCCAGCTGGCGTCCTGTGTCACGCACTGCACCTCACCCAGATCGACGGAGCCCCCGCTGAACTGGAGATTTGCCAGACTCCCTCTGATCACGTCGACCGGACCGGAGGGCGTTGCCCCTCCGCACTCACCCTTGCCGATTTCCACCCCGGGGTCCGTTCCCGCCGTCAACACGATGCAATCCGGGAACAACTGACAGTCGGGATCGCTCGCGTCGTCGAAAGCATCACAGTCGTTGTCCGTCCCGTCGGCGCAATTCTCGCAAAGGCAGTAGTGGGTCTCCGGCGCATAGTCGTCGCAATCGCCGCAGGCGACGGCCTCGTCGAAATCTTCGTCGATCAGTTCGTCGAAGGCGAAACCGGTCGCGCCGTCATTGTCGCGTGCGTCGCACAACTCCGGTGCCCCGGGGTAGGAGTCGCTCCGCGTCGGCTGGATGTCACACGGGTCGCCCCAGCCATCGCCATCCGAGTCGGCGTAGCCGTCGAACAGATCGTCGAAACCGTCGCAGTGCGCGAGTGGCGTGGCGGCCGGCAGAGGATCGCACGCGTCTCCCATCCCGTCTCCGTCGGCGTCGGCCTGCGTCGCGTTCGGGCGGGCAGGGCAGTTGTCCTCGAAGTCTCCGAACGAGTCCCCGTCCTGATCCCGGCCGAGGGCCACGTCGCAGTCCGCTCCGAACGCACGGTAGCGAACGAGAGGAGAGCCCGTGGTGTCCAGGTGGTCGTAGATCCTTGCGCGGATCTGGGTATCGTCGGTCGTGCCCCACCAGTTGTCCGTGGCCCAGACCGAGGTGTTCGCCGCGTCCCCGAACAGGAAGGTGTAAAGATCGTAGGTCCCCAGATTCGAGTGGATTGACGAGCGCGTCAGTGTCACCGCCGGGTTGACCCCGGAGTACCCCTGCAGGAATACCCCGTGCTGAGAATTCTGGGTGAAGGAACAACCCGCCGCATCGACGAGGGGCGCCCCGTCACCGAAGACGTGAAGTCCCCTGCGGTTTTGCCGGGCGATAACGTCGTCCAGAACCAGCTGAGACGATCCTCCGGCGTCGAGTGCCTTGTCGGCCCACGTGATCGTCGTGTTTCGAAGGATGCCCGTCCCGAATCCGCGGAACTGCAAACCGGTCCAGTCGTCGGCTGCCGGGACCACGTCGTCGGACGTGAAGGTCGCCGGGGCGGCCGGTGTGCCGGCTACATCGAGACCCCCTTCGACCAGAAAGATTGGATGAGGCGTCGTGTGCACGGTGCGCACCTCGACGCCCGGGCCGATTTCGAGCGTTCCGCTGGGACAGACCACCACGTCGGTGACGAGTTCGTATGGCTTGTCCCTCAGGTCCCACGTGTCGGTCTCGCCGCAGACGTGATAGTCATCGACGCAGTGCCTGTCGCGGTGGGGTGTCGTCGAGTCTTCGCTTCCCAGATAATCGCACCAGTCAACGAAGGGGCTACCCGTGGATTGACGTTGATCGTAGATTCGGCCACCGAACACGGCGGGGTCGTCGCTACCCCACCAGTTTCTGCGCGCGTTGACCTGGGACTCGAGCGCATCCTGGTAATTGAAGGCGTACAAATCGTACGTGCCCAGGTTTCCGTGAATCGAGGAGTCGTTGATCGTCACGTCCGGGTTGGCCCCGGAAGAGTGCCCCTGTAGATAGATGCCGTAGTTCGTGTTCTCGGTGAAAGTGCAACCCGCAGCGTTGATCAGCGGCGGTCCGTCGCCAAGGACGTGCAGGCCCCGCCGGTTCTGACGCGCCGTCACGTGGTCCAGAACCAACTGCGCCGAGTCGCCGGCGTCGATCGCCTTGTCGGCCCAGCTGATCGTCGTCTCCCGGAACTCGGCCGTTCCGAGTCCCCGGAACTGCAGCCCGGTCCAGTCGTTCGCTGCCGGCGCCGGGTCGTCGGAGGTAAAGGTGACCGGCTCCGCCGGATTGCCGTTGACCTCGAGCCTGCCCTCGATGCGAAAAATCGGATGCGGTGTCGTGTGCACGGTGCGTACGTCGACCCCGGCGCCCACGTTGAGGACGCTGTCGGGACAAACGACCATGTCCGTGACGAGTTGGTACGGCTTGTCGGTCAGATCCCACGTCGCCGTCTCTCCGCACACGTAGTAGTCGTTGACGCAATGGACGTCACGATGCGGAACCGCCGCTCCCTCGCTGCCAAGGTAACCGCACCAGTCGACGAACGGGCTGCCGGTGCTCTGACGTTGGTCGTAGATCCGACTCCCGAAGGCGGCCGGGTCGTCGCTGCCCCACCAGTTGTTGCGGGCGTTGACTTGGGTCTCGAGCGGGTTCAGGTAGTTGAACGTGTAGAGGTCGTACGTGCCCAGATTGCCGTGGATCGACGACTGATTGATCGCCACGGACGGATCGCCGGCGGACGAGTGGCCCTGCAGAAAGACGCCGTGGTTAGTGTTCTCGGTGAAGATGCACCCGAGTGCGTTGACCGCCGGCGGGCCGTCGCCATAGACGTGCAGGCCCGTTCGGTTGTATCGCACCACCATCCCGTCGAGCGTCACCACCGCCGCGCCTGTAACGGCCATCGCTTTGTCCGCGTACTGGATCTCGGTATTTGCAATCGAGACGGTTCTGCTGCCGTCACCGCCGAAGGTCAACCCGCTCCAGTCGCTCGGCTGCGGTGTCGCGGCAGCGGACGTCAACCTCACGATCTCCCAGGGGTCGCCGCGGATGTCGAGTCCACCTTCGACCAGGAAAGTGGGCTTGGGTGTGGTCGCTACCGTCCGGATCTCGACGCCGGGGTCGATCCGCATGCTGCCGGTCGGACAAACGTACATGGGCGAGACCAGCAGGTACGGCTTGTCGGTCGCGGAGTACGCCAGTCCTCCGTCACAGATCGAGAATTCGCCGAAGCAGTGAGCGTCGATGGCCGCGTTCCCACCCGGTCCGTCGAGGAACCCACACCAATCGACGTGGGGATTGCCGGTCGAGGATCGTCGGTCGTAGATACGCGATCCGAAAACGGCGGGGTCCGCCGATCCCCACCAGTTGCCGCGTGCGTTGATGATCGTGCTTCCCGGGTTTTCGAACAACGTCGAATAGAAGTCGTGCGTGCCGAGGTTCCCGTGGATTGCGGACTGATTGATCGTCAGCGAGGGGTTGCCTGATGGCAGGCGACCCCGGACGTAGACCCCGTAAGCCGAATTCTCGGTGATCGTGCTCCCGGTAACGGTCGCCGAGGGCGGACCGTCCCCACCGACGACAAGCCCACGCGTGTTACGGCGAAGCGTCACCGCGTTCAACGCCACGTCGGCACTGCCCTTTGCCTCGATCCCGTAGTCCGCGTACTCGATCGTCGTCCGCGATAGCGTGGCCTGCCCGTCATGTTCGATCAGCAGTCCCCTCCAGTCGTCTGCCAATGGCGTATCCGCGTGGGAGGTGAAGGTCACCTCCGGACCCGCGGGGTCTCCCACGTCCAGGGTTCCCCAGACCTTGACGGTCACGGGAGGGTAGGTCGCGAGGCTTCGTACCTCGACGCCGGGCTCGATTCTCAGGGTCCCCGTATCGCAGACGTGGACGCCGGACGTGATCAGATAGGGCTGGTCGGTGCGATCCCAGGTGACCGTCTCGTTGCAGACGTATGGGCTCACGCACACTTCGGTCCCGGAAGGTGGGCCGCCCTCTGAGAGGAGCACGTCGCACCAGTCGACGATCGCCGAGCGTGCGTTGTCGGCGTGATCGTAGATGCGAGAGGCGACGACGCTCATGTCAGTCGTACCCCACCAGTTGTTCCGCGCGT
>Ga0316197_10003823_pt1 | contig 10723 bp, 8 predicted proteins | sample OudBiesiAoxic_MG_FD_204939 | JGI IMG/M metagenome (GOLD analysis project Ga0316197, IMG submission 204939) | Coastal sediment microbial communities from Oude Bieten Haven, Netherlands - site A oxic | ecosystem: Environmental > Aquatic > Marine > Coastal > Sediment | place: Netherlands... | reverse complement strand
GTGTCATTGGGTAGCATTTTATAGATACTATAGGCCAGGGAATTGGCTACAGGATACTCGGGATTCGCCTCTTGAAAACCTTCAATCATTTTTTGATTCCCGCGGTTGGTCTCGATCAGCATATAGGGCGGTCCGCCGCTCCCCCTGGCTTCAAAATTCAGGACAAGGCCTACATCTTTGGCCCAGGGATGGCGGTTTACAAATAGTTCGGCTCCGTTAAGACCGAGCTCCTCGGCATCCGTAAAGAGTACAATGATATCATTTACCGGTTGTTTCCCTGATGCCTTAAAAGCGCGAAGGCCTTCCAGTATGGTGGCCACCCCGCTTCCGGCATCGCTGGCGCCATGGGAAGAGTGAGGTTGACTGTCGTAATGGGTAAGAAGCAGTAACGCTTTTCCGCTTCCTGTTCCCGGGATACGCGCAAGAATATTTGTGGCCCGTGTTATAGTTCCCTTATCTCCCGAGATATACGCACTTTGGAGTTCAGGCCTTAAACCCACGGTCTTCAGGGATTTTATGAGATAACTCCTGACCCTGGAATGGGCCGGAAACCCAACGGCGTGCGGGTCTTTGGAGACCTCAGTAACGTGCTTCATAGCCCGATCAGTCGAAAACGCAGTTTCCTCCAGATCCGCATCGGGACGCGCCGAAGGCATGCTTCCTTTAAAAGACCAATATCCCAGTGCTATTAGAAGTAATAGGGTGATTACGGCAGTTGTAGACTTCATACGTGTACTTTGGTTTTAAATGTAAGAAATTCCGTCAGTAAGCTGTATTTGTGCACATAATTATAGGAAATCTGGTGGAAATTGGTATATTTAATTGGAACCATTCTAACATCATAAAGTTATGGGAATAAAAAGCTTTCAGGGTCGCCGCGCCAAGGAGGGGTCGAAAAAAGAGTACGACGCTCCGATTTTGGTTTCGGATTATATGTCTAAAAAATTAATCACCTTTCGTCCGGAACAATCCATTCTGGAAGTTATGGAAGTTTTCGCCAAACGAAGTATTTCCGGGGGTCCCGTACTTGACGACAACGGATTTCTGGTCGGAATCATCTCCGAGGCGGATTGTATGAAGCAGATCTCCGAAAGCCGGTATTTCAACCAGCCCATAATGGATAAAAGTGTTGAAAAATTCATGACCAAGGACGTGGAGACCATTCCTGATGATATGTCCATATTTGATGCGGCAGGTGTATTTCACAAGAATAACCGCAGGCGCCTTCCCGTGATGAAGAACGACATTCTGGTAGGGCAGATCTCCCGGAAGGACATTGTCGTGGCTGCACTTAAACTCAGCGCAGAAAACTGGAAGTAGAGGTTCTAATTCTCCTCCATAATAAGGGCCGGTAATTCCAATTGCCGATATAAGGCATTGTATTCGGCCATTCCTTTGTTTACAATAGCGTCCCGCTCCCGCGACATGGCATTCCAATTTCCGAGTAAATCAGACAGGCGTTCCCTGGCCCCTTGCGTCAGCTCGGGTTCGGCCACATCGATATACGATCTGAGCGCCATCAGTTCCGCATTGAGCTGATTGTTGAAATTAATCACATCCTGAAAAGTCTTCTGTTTGGGCTGAATTAAATTTTCTTCCCATGTGCTGATTTCCTCTTGCAGGGTTACCCCTTTGGAGAGTAAGTCCCCGGCCGTCTGATTGCCTTCTAACAGATCCTGGTGCGTCTGTAGCTGGGCTTTAACCCCACGAAGTTGTTCCACCGCTCCGTGCATGTCCCGAATAGCATCGTCAATCTGTTGTAAAGTGGCTTGTTGTTCTGTATAGGCCGCCTCTGAAGAATTAATCCCGGGGTGCGGGAGGATCCTGAATGGTTTTTCGGACGTGATGCCCTCATGGGTCAGCCGTACCGTGTAGGTTCCGGGAGAAACCCGGGATCCTCGGTAATCCCCCATAACAAATACGTTTTCTACAGCCGGGAGGGTTTCTCTGCGAAAATTCCAAACGAATCGATTGTATCCCGCTTTTGCCGGTAGGACCTCTGGTTTGGGTGGGCCACCGGGCCACGATTTAAAGTCCTTATCAGATTGACTGCTATAAGTACGGATGACTTGCCCTTCTTCCAGTATTTCCAGTGTAACGGTCGTGGAATCGTTTACGGCCGGGAGATAATAGTTCAGCACTACGCCGGATTTCGGATTTTGCCCAAGACCCGGCCGGGGTTTTTCGGAATATCCACCCGTAAAGAGATATGTGTCCCGGGGATCCGCTAAAAAGGATTCCGATTCCGAGCCCTTTGAGGTTTGAAGGAAAGAGAGATCATCCAGGATCCAGAACGAACGTCCGGCTGTAGCCGCGATCAGGTCGTTGTGACGAAAAGTGAGATCATTGATTGGTACCACGGGAAGATTCAGTTGAAACGGCTGCCAGAAATCTCCGGCATTCAGAGAAATATACAAACCGGTTTCAGTACCCGCATAGAGCAGTCCTTTGCGTTTTGGATCCTCCCGAACCACCCTTACAAAACCATGAGGATCTTCAAGGCCATTGACGATGGGTTCCCAGCTCGCCCCGTAGTTAGAAGTCCGGTACACATAGGATTTCAGGTCCATGAATTTGTACCGCATCAGGGTAATATAAGCCGTCCCGGGATCGTGGGGAGAAACCTCAATACTGTTGATTATACCTTCCTGCAGCTCCTGGGGGGTGACATTTTCCCAGGAATCCCCTCCATTTCGGGTCAGGTGTACCAAACCGTCATCACTTCCGGCCCATAAAACGCCTTTTTCGTGGGGAGAAGCGGCGAGGTACATCAGCGTATTGTAGTTCTCACCCCCGGCCGCCTCATTGGTAAAAGGAATACCTCCGGGGCCTTGTTTTTCCGGATCATTGCGGGTGAGGTCAGGACTGATTACCTTCCACGTCTGCCCGGCATTTTCCGAGCGGAATACGACATTCCCGGCGTGATAAATAACTGATGGATCATGAGGGTCCGCGATAATCGGGGCATTCCAGTTATAGCGGTATTTAAAATCCTCCGGGGCATTTCCCAGAGAGAGCTCCGGATATTCCTTTATGGGTTTGCCTTCTCGTGTTGCCTTGACCCATTTTTCAATAATTCCCTGGTAGCAACCTCCGAATATCACTTCGGGATTGTCCGGATCAAAGGCCAGATAAGCGCTTTCGCAACCGGCGACAGAATACCAGTCTTTCCAGTCCACACCCCCGTCATTGGTCCGGCTGGCAATGGCAATGGCCGAATTATCCTGCTGTCCTCCATAGACGTTGTACGGAAATTGATTATCTGTAATGACTCTGTAGAACTGGGCTGTTGGCTGGTTCTCCTGGGTGCTCCAGCTCTTTCCTCCGTTGTTGGAGACATTGGCCCCTCCGTCGTTGGCATTGATCATTCGTTGGTTGTCCTCGGGATGGATCCACAGATCGTGATTGTCCCCGTGAGGAGTAGAAAGGGGTTGAAAGGTTTTTCCCCCATCGATGGAACGCGTTACCGGAGCATTGAGTACGTACACGATTTCGGCGTTCTGAGGATCTGCAAAAATCTCCATATAGTACCAGGAACGTGTAATATTGATGCGGTCCTTATTGACCTGGCGCCATTTTTTACCCCCGTCATCCGAGCGATAGACGCCCGACTTTTCCCCTTCGGCTTCAATGACGGCAAAGACCAGATCGGCCCGGGCACCTGAGGCGGAAATCCCGGACTTGCCCATAACCCCGGGAAGTCCATTTTTCATCTGCTCCCAGGTGGTACCCCCATCCGAAGATTTGTAAAGACCGGAACCCGGACCTCCTGATTTCATGGTCCAGGGAAACCGTTCATGATCCCACATGGCCGCATAGAGTATTTGTGGATTACCCGGGTCCATGGACAGAGAAGAAGCTCCGGTAGTCGGGTTTACATAAAGGGTTTTTTCCCAGGTTTTACCCCCATCCCGGGTACGGTAGACGCCCCGGTTCTCCGAGGGGCCGAATTGGGCGCCTTGAACGGAAATATAGAATTGGTTTTCATCCCTGGGGTGTATGATGACGTCGGAAATGTGCCTGCTGTCCTCCAGCCCAAGGTGCGTCCATGTTTTTCCGGCATCCCTGGAAAGGTAAACGCCATCCCCCATGGAGGTCATTACCCCCCGGGCGGCGTGTTCACCCATGCCTACCAGCACGACATTCGGATTGCTCTGAGAAACCGCAATGGCCCCAACAGTTCCGGTTTTAAAAAACCCGTCTGATACGTTTGCCCAGTGCATGCCATCGTCTGTAGTCTTCCAAACACCTCCTCCTGTGCTGCCCATATAATAAGTACCAGGTTGCGCAACGACCCCGGTTACAGCCACCGATCGACCCCCGCGGAAAGGCCCGATGTTCCGCCACTGGACTCCGTGGAATAGGGTGTCTGAAAGTACAGGTGGAGGTGTTTTTTGTTTTCTGCGCTGCCCATAAACGGCGCTACAGAGAAGTAGTACCAGCAAGGGGGTCAAAATATGTTTTTTCATGGAAGTAGTCTGTTGTATTTCTAAAATGGTTTTGTGTTTAGTCAGCGATAGCGGCAAAGACCATCTGTTTGAATTTCCATCCCGTCTGATCTCCGGCATTGCCTTGTGTCTGTTTCATGAGTATTCCGATAACCTGCTCCCCGGGGTCTGCAAAATACTGGGTATTGAAGTATCCTCCCCATTCAAAAGTACCCGGTCCACCCAGTCCGCCCTTGGCCACTCCATGATCATCGTTGACTACCGAAAAAGCAAGGTTAAAGTCGGAAGGGCCCCCCTCCCAGTGGTCCCCGATCTGATTGACCATCATGGTTTCTACGGTGGTACGGCTTAGCAGACGCACCTCGTTGTACACCCCTTTATTAAGCGTCATTTGGTCTATACGCTGGAGTCGTTCCGGGTCCAGCCCTTCGGTGTCCTGTCCCTTTAAACTTCGAATGTCTGTATAGGAAGTCTCGGGTTGTTCCCGGCAGGAAGCCAGAAACAGCAGGGTTAGAAATAGAAATGCGAAGGCTTTCATATGGGTGTTAAGGATTGATGGTTTAATGGGTTTGCGAGGGTGGCATTGCTCCGGAAATTAATTTTGTCCGCCTTCCCGGTTGGGAGACCGGGGATTGGGCCATTCCCGTTGCTCACCCGTTCTCGGATTGATAGAAAGAACTGCTTTTTCGCGGGAAGTGCGCTCCGGATCTTCACTGGCCATATACGCCAGGATGGCCGTGAGGATGGCATTGTTGCGCACGTCGTCGAAGACGATTTTGTCGTAGGTGTCCAGGTTGGTATGCCAGGTATAATTCCAGTAACTCCAACTCAGGGAGGACAGGGAGAATGCCGGAGCGCCCTGAGCTACGAAAGAAGCGTAGTCCGAGCCACCCCCTGCGGGATTTCCGGGAAAAGTAGTTTCGATATGTTGGGTAATCTCCTCAGGTACGGCAGTAAGCCAGCGCCCCATGTAATCATAGGCGTGGAGAAATCCCTGCCCGGAAATTCGGACGACCCGCCCGGTTCCGTTATCCTGGTTAAAAAGGGCTTGAAGGCCTTCCACAACCTTGGGATGGTCTTCCACATAAGCTCTGGATCCGTTGAGCCCCTGCTCTTCGCTGCCCCAGAGTCCGATGATAATGGTGCGCCTTGGGTTTGGATAGATCTTCTTCAGGATTCGAGCAGCTTCCATCATGGTCAGGGTACCCGTACCGTTATCGGTCGCTCCGGTACCCCCATCCCAGGAATCAAAATGAGCCGAGAGCACGATGTACTCCTCTGGCAATTCCCTTCCGGGTATAGTCGCTATCGTATTAAAGGTGGGCACTCTTCCTAATTCTTTAGATTCTGCTACAGCCCGAATCTCGGGTTTGTCGCCGTTTTCGGCCATGCGATATACCATCCCGTAGTCTTCAAGGGAGAGATCGATAACAGGAATTTTTTCTGTGTTTGCACTGAATATTTTGTTGGCGCCAAAGGCTTTGGACCAGCGGGATTGAAGAATTCCGGCGGCTCCGGCAGCTTCCAGAGCAGCATTGAGGGTGCGGGAAGTATACCCGGTATTTCTGAGATTCTCATTCCAGGCTTTTTCCTGGGCTGCCCGTTGTTCCTTCATGTGCTCAAAGGAGGTTTCTGTGGCAAATTCCTCCCAATTGTAATCTGGACGCCCTGTGATCTGGGGCATGGAAACACAGACCCATTTGCCTTTAACTTTGGGCAACCAGCGAACAAAGGCAAGTGAATCGGCTACGGTTGGCATAGGGATCACTTCTGCGGTAATGCCCTTTGAAGATGTCGAAGGGCTCCAGGCCAGTTGACGTCCCTGCAGGGATACTACCCGGGGGGCTACCAGATCGATATGACAGATTCCGCGTTCCCAGCCTCTCCAGGTTCCCCATTGCTCGTTTTCGGCCTGAATACCCCATTGCGAAAATCGATCTACCGCCCAGTCATGGGCCTTTTTCATTTGTGGGGTACCTACCAGACGAGGGCCTATGACATCCATGAGTTCATGGGCCATGATTTCAAGCTGGGAGTTATCGGTGGCTTCTTTTTGAATTTGGGCAACTACGGCCTCGGTATTTTGGGCATAAATAGCAGGTGCCAGCACTACACATGAGGCGAAGGCCAGGAGAATATTTTTCATGGGTTTGGGGTTGGTTAGTGGTTTTAAAGATACATAATCAGGAGCTAAAAATATGTGTTTCCTGCTGGGGAATCGCAGTAGGGGTACGGACCTTTAGAGCCAATCTAAAATCACAATTTGTTTATGAATGCATTGAGAAACAAAGTCCTGCTGATCGGAAACCTCGGACAGGACCCGGAAGTTGTGGTATTGGAGAGCGGGAGTAAAATGGCCCGGTTTTCAGTAGCTACAAATGAGACGTACAAAAATGGCAAGGGCGAAAGGGTCACCGACACCCAATGGCATCAGGTAGTAGCCTGGGGAAAAACAGCCGATATTGTCGAGAGTTATTTGGTCAAAGGCAAGGAAGTGGCCGTGGAAGGCAAGTTGATTCACAGGTCGTACAACACCCCTGAGGGAGAGCGAAAATACACTACTGAAGTGCGTTGTAATGAACTTTTAATGCTTGGCAAGTAGTTGTAGCCGGGCTTTGATCGATGAAAAGGGCTTTTAGGCCCTTTTTTTATGAATAGGGCAATGAGAATTGTAACTTTTATAGAAGCTATACGTCTATTAATATAGAACACTTCCTGTGAACACCAAGATGCTCATACTAACCCTGCTCATGCTAAACGCGACCCTCGTTCGCGTTTTAGGTCAGGAGAATAGTGTGATTTCGGAATTGGAGCGCATTACCGAGAGCGAGTGGTTTTATATTGAACGTGCCACCCAGGATGCGGAGTATGAACACGAGCTGCAGTTTAAGAATCAATCTGACGAGATCGATTTCTGGACCGATCAACGGAGATTTGAACAGGCGCTCAGTCAAAAGAGTTTACGGGACTACAAAGCCTATCGTCAAGGCAAAAAACTGGCGTATCTCAAACACACTGAAGTTTGTAAGATAACCTGCGGTCACGGCGATTTTTATCTGCGCCAGGCTTACTTGTACTTGCAATTCGATGAGGGTACGGCCCACTCCTATGTGACCTTTAGTGAGTTAGAGCGGGGCAAGGGATGGGAAGTGTCCTATGTTCTGGAAGTACAGGACCCCCAATAAAAAAGACAGGCCGGCACGTTACGCCACTTTTTGAAGTCCTTCCTGGGCATGCAATTGAGCTAACAAGTCGCCGCAAGGACATTTTCTACAGCGTTTACTCTCACATTTTTTAAACTTCTTGCAACATTTCGATTTGCACCCCTTAGGGGAACAAAACGTCTTTGCCAATTCTTTAAGGCGTTTCTCCCTAATTTTGGCTTGTTTGTCTGTAGATTTAAGTTTCTTTTTTCCCATAGGAGCAGGGCTGCTCCTACAAATCTAATAATTTGTATTCAATCTAAATAAACTTTAACACATCAAGCCCCGGGTTCGCCCGCAGCGCTTTCCACGGCAATTTGTTGTACATCCCTGTCAAAGAGATACAGCCCTCCTTTGTCGTTGCCTATCAGGTTTATTTTGTCGAGGATATTCCTGGCAAGTGCCTCTTCTTCAATCTGTTCTGCTACATACCATTGTAAGAAGTTATGGGTGGCATAGTCCTTTTCTTCAAGGGTGATGTGTACCAGTTCATTGATGCTTTGGGAAACAAAGATTTCGTGTTCCAGCAATTCTTTAAACATAGATTGGAAACTGCCAAAATCGGTTTTAGGAGCTTTCAGATCAGAAACAATAGCATGCCCGCCCCGCTCATTTACATATTTAATGAGTTTCAACATATGCATGCGCTCCTCATCGGAGTGTTTATACATAAACTGTGCAATACCTTCCAGACCTTTTAATTCGGCCCAGGAGGCCATTGAAAGATAGACCTGGGAGGATTCAGCCTCTACCCGGATTTGTGTATTTAGTGCAGTTTCTAATTTCTTATTTAACATGTTTGAAAATTTTTATAAAATTACAAAAAGGAGTCGACATGCCCTTATCGTTGCGTTAAAACAGAGCGGCACTTTCGGTATTAGAGCAGGTTTTTTGAACCTTTGCTATAGGGCGCTCGGGCAGGCCTTAACACCCGGCGACACTTGGAAAATCTAAGGCAGGCCCTCTTCTTAGAAAAAGACCTGATCGGCGAGTCGATAGGTGGCAGCGTGGGCGCTTACAATCGTCCGCAACTGGGGAGAATACCCACCTCCCATACTGCATTGAACGGGAATTTGCAGGCGATGACACCATTTGAAGACCATTTCATCCCTGAGTCGGCATCCTTCCAGACTGCATCCCAGGGTTCCCAGTTTATCGGATTCAAGGATGTCAACACCACTGAGATAAAAAACAAATTCGGGTTGTACCCGCTGCTCCAGCGTATTCAGGTTTTCTGCCAATACTTTCAGATAGACGGTATCCGGGGTTCCGGGGTCCAGCGCGACATCCAGATCAGAAACTTCCTTGCGGAACGGATAATTGGCCTTTCCGTGCATGGAGAAGGTAAAGACTTCCGGGACATGAGCGAAAATCTCGGCCGTGCCATTGCCCTGATGCACGTCCAGATCGAGGATCAGGATGCGTTTCGCCAGCTTGTGCGCCAGCAGATAATGCGCCCCAATCGCCTGATCGTTCAGCATACAGAAAGCTTCCCCCCGGTTGGAATAGGCGTGGTGCGTGCCTCCGGCAATATTCATGGCCACTCCGTGTTCCAGGGCAAAATGACAGCCTTCAATGGTGCCCTGGGCAATCCGGAGTTCCCGCGACACCAGTTCAGCGCTCCAGGGAAAGCCTACCTTCCGCATTTCCCGGGCGGTCAGCTTACCTTCCTTTAAAGCACGGAAATAGTCGGGTTCATGAGCCCGCAGGATATCGGCCTCCGAGGGCATGCCGGGTTCAAAAAAGTTCTCGGGCGTGCAGGTGCCTTCGTGCAGGAGCTGTTGGGGGAGCAACTCGTATTTGTGCATGGGAAAGCGATGTCCCTCCGGAAGGGGGTGCTTGTAAATAGGATGATAGGCGATTTTGAGCAAGGGCTGATTTACTGGGAATTTGTGGGGTCATTTCCCGGCATCACCGAAAAACTTCCAAGGGCATAAGCCTCACCATTGACAATTCCTGAAACAAACACTCTCAGGCGTTCAAGACCGTAATCCTTAAATTGAAATTGGAATTTGCCATTTTCATCCGGTCGGACATCCGGGTGCCAGTCCAGGGTCCCGAATTTTCTAAAAAAGGGACTGCTGTAAGACGGATATACCGGGGTGTAAAAACGCTTTTGAATGCCATAGGCTAAGGGAACCTCGTACTCGTTAAATGAAAGTGCTCCATCCCTCTGAGCAAACATAAGTCTCGTATCTGTAACGATTTTGATGACACCCCCACCGCCCATAATTCCTGAGCCAATCCCGGATTTGTTGATTTCGATATAGTCCACGGCATTAAGCGAAAACCTGTATAATAAGGTAAAGTCCGTAAGCAAAACACCGTCCAGATAAACGATAGGAATGGGATTGTTGGGAGTGTTTGGATTTCGTGCTGTAATCGAAACCTGGCCCATGGCCTCACTGACAATGAACCCCCGCGCGCTGAGGTAATTACTCAAGAACTGATTTCTCCTGGGGTCATCCAATTCAAAAAAATCGAGGCTTCCGTTACTGCGATCTTTGAGCTTCTCCATACGGGTGGCATCCCTTTTTTTGGTAACCACAACTTCATCCAGCACCTGAAGTTTTTCTAAATTTTTAAAGGAAATGGGAGGGAATTCTATCTGTGTGAGCGATTCCTGGGGAGGGTTCGGGAGGGAAATTTTGAAATCCGGGGTGTATTTGGGAACCCCTGCCGGTTTAAAATACACCGCAGCACCCGGAGGTGTGGTTCCACCTTTTTTGGAAATTTCAGAAATGGCAAGTTTTTCACCTTCCCGCGGATAGAATTCTTCCACTGTAAAATCGACTTCTCCTTTTTTCAATTTCAACAGTTGCGACGGGTTATTGGCCGTGGGATAAATATAAAAAGAGTCGCTGTTCCTTTTATTGAATTGTACCGTATAGCTAATGCCTTTTTCAAAATCGAACCGGTACCGTGGGGGATAGTTCATGACGGTGTTCCAGGAATAACTGCTCCAGCCCTGGGTGATCAACAAATTGTCGAGATCATAACGCTTCCGGGCATCGATATCCTCAAAATAGTACCCGGCACTCTGTATAGGCCCTTTTATATAAGGTTGTAGTA
>Ga0316197_10003822_pt1 | contig 10726 bp, 9 predicted proteins | sample OudBiesiAoxic_MG_FD_204939 | JGI IMG/M metagenome (GOLD analysis project Ga0316197, IMG submission 204939) | Coastal sediment microbial communities from Oude Bieten Haven, Netherlands - site A oxic | ecosystem: Environmental > Aquatic > Marine > Coastal > Sediment | place: Netherlands... | reverse complement strand
TATCACCTCAATGCCGAGGAAGAGCCGGAAACCTATTTTTATCCAAAGGGACCTGAATTTCGCAAGCGCTTTGCACCGCGCGGCGTCATCCACTCCTATGCCGATGGCAAGATCGAGGACACCGGCCCACTTACCCGCAAGCGCATGGAGATCATTGACCAGGAGTTCGCCGACGGGGCTATCCGGTTTATGGGCCAGGCACACAAGGACAACAAGCCCTTTTTTATCTGGTTCAACTCCACCCGCATGCACGTATGGACACGCCTGGCACCCAAGTGGCAGGGCAGCTCGGGCTACGGTCTTTATGCAGATGGCATGATGGAGCATGACTACCATGTGGGTCTGCTGCTGGACGAACTGGACAAACTGGGCATCGCCGACAATACCATCGTCATCTACAGCACCGACAACGGCTCCCAGACCAACACCTACCCCGACGGCGGTTCCGAGCCCTTCAGAGGCGAGAAAGGCTCCACCTGGGAGGGTGGCTTTCGCGTTCCGGCACTGATCCGCTGGCCTGGCACCGTAAAGCCCGGCACGGTTATCAACGCTATCTTTTCCCACCAGGACTGGCTGCCGACCCTGTTGTCAGCCGCCGGTGAGCCGGGTATCAACAGCAAACTCAAAGCCGGCCACCGGGCGGGCGACAAAAACTTCAAGGTCTACATCGACGGCTACGACCAGACGCCCGTACTCAGTGGCAAGGGTCCTGGCGCGCGACAGACCCTCTACTACTTCGACGACAACGCCAACTTCAATGCCATTCGCTGGAACGACTGGAAGATTATGTTCGCCTGGCAGATGGAAGGCTGGGGCGGGCCGCGAGAGGCCCTCAACTTCCCTCGTGTCGTGAACCTGCGCACCGACCCCTATGAGACGTCTATCGACTCCGGCCTGTATGCCCGCTTCTTTGCCGACCAACTCTGGCTGTTCGTGCCCACCCAGCAGGAGGTTGGCAAATGGCTGATGACCTTCAGGGAATTCCCCCCCAGACAGGCTACCGCCAGCTTTACCATCGACCGTATGATGCAGCAGATGCAACAGATGCTGCAGATGCGGGCCATGGGCACCGCCCCGCCAGGCAAAGCGCCAAAAAAATAGGTTCATCGCACCTATGGGGTCGTTGCCTATAGGCCCCAAAAGCACACCGTTTCCATCACCTGCCAGGCCGCTGGACTTCCCCTACCCAAAGCATGACCATGGTGACCCCTAACAACTCCTGTCGAGAGCGATTGCCATGCTTGTTCACCAGCCCGAACTCTACAAGGGCCTGACCTACCCCTGGGGCCGGGAGATCAACCCCGCACCGGGCCAGCCGGAACAGATTGCCGACGGTGTCTACTGGGTGCGCTTTCCCATGCCCATGTCACTGGACCACATCAACCTGTGGTTACTTGAAGACGGTGACGGCTGGACCGTGGTAGATACCTGCCTCAACATGGGCAGTGCACGAAAAACCTGGGAGCAGTTGTTCGGCACCATCATGGGCGACAAACCCATTACGCGTGTCATTTGTACCCATATGCACCCCGATCACGTCGGACTCGCGGGCTGGCTGACCGAGCGTTTCGGCGCAGAGTTGTGGATGTCCCGGGAGGAGTTCCTGATGTGCAGGGCGATGGTGGGTGACACCGGTCGCGAGGCGCCTGCCGTAGCACTGAAGTTCTACCGGGCGGCGGGCTACAACGACGAACAGCTGGAAATTTACAAAGGCAAGTTCGGCAACTTTGGCCGGGCGGTATCAAAATTGCCAGACAGCTTCCGCCGCCTGGTCGACCTGGAAACAATCACCATAGGCGACCGCTACTGGCAGGTGATCGTGGGCAGTGGCCACTCGCCCGAACATACGGCCCTCTACTGTCCGGCGCTGAAGCTATTGATATCCGGTGACCAGGTATTGCCGCGCATCACCCCGAACGTCAGTGTCTTTCCAACAGAGCCGGATGGCGACCCGCTGCAGGAATGGCTGAGTTCCAGCGCGCGAATACGTGAAATTCTGCCCGATGATGTGCTGGTCCTACCCGCTCACGAGGCGCCTTTTTACGGGCTGCATGTTCGCTTGAGCCAGCTGATTGAGGCCCACAACCGCGACCTGAGGAGCCTGTTTGACCATCTCGACAGGCCCCGGCGGGCAGTGGACTGTTTCGCGCCGCTGTTCAGCCGGGAGATTGGCCAGGACTCATTGGGCCTGGCCACAGGTGAAACCCTGGCTCACCTGAACTGCCTGCTGGGCAGGCGTCGTATCCTTCGGCATCGCGACGAACACGGGGTGGACTGGTATCAGCAGCGACCGGAGACCGCCGGGTTTGAAGACGAACCCCAGACTACATCCCGGACGCCGCGGGCTACCTAGAGCCGCAACTCAGGCGGCCCTTTTCGCAGGCGTTGGTAAGTCGACTTCCTGTGGTGCTGTGCGCGCTGGTGAGTCCTGGCGAAAGTCATCCAGCACCGGCTCGTCCAGCTCCTTTACCCACTGTTCCCAGGAGTAGGGCCACATGGCCGGGTCGCCATCTGCATCCAGATACCAGCTTTGACATCCGCCTACCCATACCGTTTTACCCATACCCGCCTTGATATACTCGTTGTAACGCACCTTGGCTTCCTCGGTGGCCTCAATACTCCCCAGCCTCCCGCGGCGCCAGTGATCTATCAACTTGAGCACATAATTGGTCTGGACCTCGCTCATGGCGATGACCGAATAGTTGCCGATGGGGGTGTTGGGACCCAGCATCAGGAAGAAATTGGGGAAGCCCGGCAAGCAAACTGAACGGTAGGCCTGCACCTTCTTCTCCCAGGCCTGTTCAATAGACAGCCCATCCCGGCCAGTCAGGTTCATAGGTCGCATGAAATTAAAGGGATTGAATCCCGTGGCCAGAATCAGTACATCGAGTTCGTGTTCCGTGCCGTCTTTGGTTACCACCCCGCGCTCGGAAATACGTTCAATGGCTGTCGTTTCAAGTGAAACGGTGTCGCGCTGGATCTCCTGGTAAAAGGTCGAACTGAAAATCAGGCGCTTGCAGCCGACCTTGTAGTCCGGCGTAAGCTTGGCGCGCAGCTCGGGGTCGCGCACACTCTTGCGCAGGTTGCGCCGGGTCGCCCAGTTAACGAATGCGTGGGCCAGCTTGTTGCCTGTCACTGCGGCTGTGAATATATTCCGGAAGGCAAAAGCGTAGCGCTCCGACAGCTTGCTCATCAGTTTCTGGTTGCCACGCAGTTTCGCCTTGTCCGCTTCTGAGTACACCTTGTCCGGCACACTGCAAACCCACTGGGGAGTGCGCTGGAATACGGTCAGGTGGCCGGCGGTTTTTGCTATGGTGGAGATCACCTGCGTAGCGGTCGAGCCCGTTCCGATAATTCCCACGCGCTTACCTTCCAGACTGACATCGTGATTCCAGCGTGCCGTATGGAACATGTCGCCGCGATAGGAATCCATGCCCGGTATGTCCGGATAGGCCGGGTGGTGAAGGATACCCGTGGCAGCTACCACGAAGTCGACCACCAGCGAATTGCCCAGGCTGGTAGTCAGGTGCCACTTGCCGTCACGGTAGTGGCACTCGTCCAGCGATTCATTGAAGCGAACCGTATCGGTAACCCCATACTCCCGGGCCACAGTTTCCATATAGTCCTGGATCTCATTGCCATGGGCGAAGCGGTGCTCCCACTCGGGGTTGCCCCTGAATGAATACGTGTACATGTGGGCCGGCACATCACAGGCGACACCGGGGTAGGTGTTCTCCCGCCAGGTCCCGCCAACCTTGTCGGCTTTTTCGAGGATCGTGATGTCGGTGATACCCGCCTCACGCAGTCTCACAGCCATCAGGATGCCGGTCATGCCGGCGCCGATAACTGCCACTGAAGGGTTCTTGACGCTATTATTTGTCATTGTGCTCTGTGCCTCCACATGGGGATATTCAGAGCGCCCACTATAGGCGAGGCGCCGCCACCGGCGAATATTTGAGCAGGACAAAAACTTATGAATTTCGGACAGAAGCCGTTAGAATAGACGCATGGCTGCCAGCTTGAATATCGCTCATCACATCAAGGCCCTGCCGCCGGCTCTTAAAGCCATGGAGGCCATGGGCTACGACGCCAGGCAGTGTCTCGCCGGCACCGGCATTGACCCCGAAGAACTGCTGTCGACCGATCTCCCACAGGGTTTCAGCCTGGGTCAGGAGTTCCGTTTTCACCGCAATCTGTTGCAGCTCAGCGGTGACCCGCTGCTCGGGCTGAAGCTGGGCGAGGCCTATCCCGTGCAAACCTATGGCCTCTTTGGTTATGCCTTCCTCAGCGCCCCCAACCTGCGACAGGCACTCATGATCGTCAGCAATTACGGGCCCCTGTCATTTACGCTATTTCGCATAGATTTCAGGGAAACCGCCGCTGCGGGCATCCTCCGGTTTTCGACGCTGGTCGATATCCCGGATGACCTTCTGACTTTCTATGCCGACCGCGACATTGCTGCAGCACTCTCCGGGCTGGAGCCGGAACAGTTCACCCCGATAAGGCCGGTTGCAGTTGCATTGATGCACGCTGACCACGGCCGGCGAAAGGCTTACGAGGCATTTTTTGGCTGCCCGATCACCTTCAATTCAAGGCACTCGGAAATCCAGGTCGACGCCGCCATACTGGACTCGCCCATGCCCATGCAGGACGCGGAGACCTCGGCTATCTGCCAGCAACAATGCCAGTTGTTACTGGCCAGGATGAGCAAGAGCAGTGGCTTCATCGAGCAGGTACGGCAACTCATCGTGGCCAGACCCGGATACTTCCCCGACATCGATTACGTCGCCGAGAAGCTGCATATGACAAGTCGCACACTGCGCCGCCGACTGGACGAAGAGAACAGCAGCTACCAGCAGATCCTGGCCGAAGTGCGCTACGAGCTGGCCCGGGAGTACCTCGCCACCAGCAAGCTGCCGATAGAAGAAATCGCCGCCATGCTGGGTTACAGTAGTCCGGGCAACTTCAGCTACGCCTTCAAGCGCTGGCACGGCAGCCCGCCGCGCCAGTATCGCCAGGAGAACCAATAAGCATGACGCAGACGCTCATAAGCTGGCTGGCAGGCTTAGCCCAGGCCATCAAGGTATGGATCACCCGCATCTATTACCGCGCCAGCAATGCCTGGGCGTGGCGTAGCAATATCTATCCCGGGCCTTTTACCGACCTCGAAATTCCGGTGGGCGACACCTGTATCACCGGCAGGCTCTATAACAATGCGCTGGGGTCTGCCAGACCACTGATAGTTTACATTCACGGTGGTGGCTGGGTTATTGGCGACCTGGAAACCCACCACGCCTTTTGCCAGAACCTGAGTCAGGCAAGTGGCTGCTCGGTACTGGCCCTGGGCTACCGGCTCGCGCCCGAACATCCCTTTCCCGCTGCACCCGATGACTGCCTGGCTGCGACCCACTGGATTGCCCGTCATGTCGCGCAACTGGGTTGCAACAACCAGCGACTGGTGATCGCGGGCGACAGTGCCGGCGGCAATCTCACGACCTGCACCTGCCTGGAGCTGGACCCCGCCAGTCGGGAGAAGGTCGCCGGCGAAGTTCTGATCTACCCGGCTACGGACCACTACAGCGCGGGCTTCAGATCCTACGTGGAAAGGGCTAAAGGCCAGGCGCTTACCGCGAATATAACGATATGGTTCTGGGACACCTATCTGGGAGACTTATCGGCCGAGGCGCCGGCGGCAGCGCGGGCCTTCCCGCTGCGCTCGACGAAGCTTGCCTCTTTGCCACCTACCCTGCTGGTGACGGCCGAGAAAGACCCCCTGCGAGACGAGGGCAAGGCCTATGCGGAGGCTCTGCAGGCACAGGGTGTGGCGGTAAACTATGCCCACTATGCAAGCGCGCAGCACGGCTTTGCCTGTTCCGAGGGCCCCCATGCAGACTTTCGCCGCTTCATGAAACAACTTACCGACTGGCTCTCTGAACTGGATTAACCTGATCGAGGAACAACAATGAAACCAAAGCTTGATCTCGTTATATTTGGCGGCACCGGTGACCTGTCCACCCGCAAGTTACTCCCCGCTTTGTTCCAGTTACACCGCCACAATCTGGCGGGGCGACTGCATCGCATCATCGGCACCGGCAGGTCCACCATCGCCACTGAGGACTTTCGCGCAACAGTAAAAGATAACCTGCAGACCTTCCTGCCGGAGGGGGGCTGGAGCGAGGAGGTGTGGACCACCTTCCATGACCGACTGTTCTACAGCACCATTCATGCCAGCGAACCGACTGACTATGCCACCCTGGGCGAGCTACTCGACGCCGGCGAAGCGCCGGGCCGGCTCTATTACATGGCCACCCTGCCCTCTCTCTACGGTGAGATCTGCCAGCAGCTGCATACAGCCAAACTGCTGAACGAAAACAGCGGCGTCGTACTGGAAAAACCGCTGGGACACGATCTTCAGTCCTGCCGACAGATCAATGAGGACGTTGCCCGGGTATTCGCTGAAGAGCACATTTTCCGTATCGATCATTACCTGGGGAAGGAAACGGTACAGAACCTGCTGGCCGTGCGGTTTGGCAACCCCCTGTTCAGCCCCATGTGGCGCAATACCTTTGTCGATAACGTGCAGATCACGGTCGCGGAGGATATCGGCGTCGAGGGCCGGGCTGACTATTACGCGAAAACCGGCGCCCTGCGCGATATGGTGCAGAACCACCTGCTTCAGCTGCTCTCCATCGTGGCAATGGAACCACCGGTAAGCCTGAGGGCCGCAGATATTCGCGATGAGAAGATGAAAGCCCTGCGCGCACTGGTTCCAATCACCGCAAATAACGCTCGCGAGTGCACGGTGCGCGGCCGCTATGCCGCCGGCGCAGTCGGCGGCGAGGCCGTAAAGGGTTTTATGGAGGAGGCGGATTTCCAGAACGCGGATAGTACCGAAACCTTTGTCGCCATCAAGGCAACCATCAACAACTGGCGCTGGGCGGGCGTGCCGTTCTACCTGCGCACCGGCAAGCGCCTGAGCAGGCGCTACTCGGAAATTGTCATCGAGTACAAGCGCCAGCCGTTTTCACTGTTCGCCAACGAGGCTGACGAGTTGACCAACAAGCTGGTGTTCCGCTTGCAACCGGAGGAAAGTATCAGCCTCCATACCCTCAACAAGAAACCCGGATTGACCAGCAAGCTCAACCTGCAGACGGTGGAGCTGGACCTCACAGATGAATCCCGCAACCAGGCCGACAGTTACGACGCTTATGAGCGCCTGTTACTGGACGCCATCAACGGTGACCAGACCCTGTTCATGCGCCGCGATGAGGTGGAAACCGCCTGGCGCTGGATAGATACCATCATCGAGGCCTGGGATGAAAACGGCACGCCCATAAAAAACTACAACGCCGGTACCATGGGACCGAGTTCCGCCACCGCCCTGACCGCCATCGACGGGCGCAACTGGTATGAGTAAGTGGCATGTCTTTACGGATAGTGACCAGCTTGACCGGGCACTGGCGCGCCACCTGGCACAGCGGTTGTCAGACAATATAGCGGAGCATGGTGAGGTCAGTCTTGCCGTATCCGGCGGCGCAACACCCACCGGCATGTTTCGCCAGCTGTCCCGATGCGAGCTCGCCTGGGAGCATGTCTGGCTGACACTGGTGGACGAACGCCGCGTGGCGACTGACAGCCCCGATTCCAATGAGCGCCTGCTGCGGGAAAACCTGCTGCAGAACCGCGCTGCCACCGCCCATTTTGTCAGCATGGCAGATAAGGGCGCGGCCGGACTCGAGTCGCTTGAGCAGGCTGTTGTCGCCATGCCAGGTCCGCTTACGGCCGTTGTGCTGGGCATGGGCGGCGACGGGCATACCGCGTCCTGGTTTCCGGGGGCCGCCAACCTGGCAGCCCTGCTGGACCCGAAGAACGCGGCCAGTGTCGCTGAGACCGAACCTCCGACAGCTCCCCACGGACGCCTGACGCTCACCCTGGCCGCGGTGCTGCGCAGCCGCGAAATAATTATTCATATTACGGGCGAGACCAAAAAGTCAGTGCTGGAGAAGGCCATAGAAAGGGATTATCCAGTAGCGGCAGTTCTGCAGCAGACCACCGCGCCGGCAAGTATCTGGTGGGCCCCCTAGCGGGCCCCAACCGTGTCAAAAACGCGCGCTCTACTGCACCGCGCACCAGCTGACAATGGCATGCCGCACGCCGGACATTACCGGCATCGCGCCGTGCAGGTAACGGCAGTCGGATGGAAACGCGGCCAGCATGCCAGCCCGCGGATGCAGCCGGAAATTGAAGTTGGGGAAGATCAGGTCTCCTCCCTCAAAGTCGTCATCAAGATAAATCAGCAGGCTGTAGTCCCTGTCCTGCGCTTTCTTCCAGCGCCCGGTGGCGGTGTCAATCACATCGCTGTCAGAATGCGGCTTGTAGTGGGAGCCCCGGGTGTATCTCAGCACATGCGGGGTTTCCAGAGAGCGTAGTTTGCAATTAAAGAAAGGTTCGATTTCACTGGCATAGACCCTGCGCACGAGGTCCACGATACGGCCGGCCATAGCGCCCTGTTCGACAATGCCCGTCACCCGATTTGAAATAAGGCTGGTGCTATGGTTGGCGGTCTTCACCAGGGCAGCAGCCGCTTGCTCCGTCGAAACAATCGCCTCGGTGATCTCCCGCAGTTGGTATTCACTGCCAAGCTGCCGCACCAGGATACCGGGTGGAAAGGTAGTTCCATCGAGTTCGCAGACAGGCTCTTTTGCCACGTACTTCGCCAGCGGAGGATCAAAGAATGTGCCCTTGATTCTGCCATTTGCCCTCTCGTTCCAGAAAGGGGCGTCAGCATCACCGCAGCACTGACAAAAAGGCTTGCCGCTGCCGCAGGTACAGGGGCTATCCGGGGAGGTCTCAGTCATTTTTGAAGCCGTGGCACGGGGCCATTTTTGCAGTACTTACCATCGAACAATTACGCTATCACAAACTGTCCGCGCGATTACAGTGAAAATTCAGGCCCCACCCACCGAGCACAATACGCAGGACTGCCGGCAGCCTGCAAAGCGGCGCCGCTGACAGGCTGTTACTTGCCCGGTAAGCGGCGGTGCTGGCTGATGGCAATACCTGCGCATATGGCTACCAGCCCGACAAATTGCCAGCCACTGGCGGGCTCACCCAGCAGGAATACGCCCGCGGCAAATGACAGGGCCGGAATGATGTAATTGATCATCGACAGGAACGTGGGACCACAACTCGACACCACCAGAAAGTAAAGCCAGGTAGCCAGTCCCGTGGAAAACACCCCCAATGTAATGACCGCGAGCAGTGGACCGGGGTCGACCTGCAGCTGCCAGGGCTGCTCCAGTACCAGGCTGAAAGGCAGGATGATAACTGCACCGACAATCAACGAGCCGGTAGCAGTGACCAGACCATTGTGATGAGGGAGTCGCTTGGTATACACATTGTTCAGAGCATAGGAAAACGTCGCCATGACGATCGCCAGTTGAGCCGGCAAACTCGGGCCGCCCAGGCCGGTCAACGCTTCGCCACCGACCAGTGCGGCAACGCCGATAAAGCCCGCCATCACACCTAAAACTCGCTGTGGCGTCAGACGCTCATAATCAACAAAAAAGTGCGCCAGTACCAGGGTGCTGATTGGCACCAGGGCCATCAACAGGCCGGCCTGGCTGCTGGCGACACGCAACTGACCCCAGGTGATCAGGGTAAAGGGAACAAGATTGCCCAGCAGGGTAAGAACCACGTAGCGCAGCCACCAACGGGCGTCCGACGGCAGGCTCAGCCCCTGCCATTGCATCAGGAGGAAAAGCACCAGTGCGCCCACGAACAGGCGCAAGGTCACCAGGGTCAGTGGCGGAAAGGATTTCAGGCCAACAGCGATCAATAGAAACGCGAAACCCCAGGCCAGGCACAAGCAGCCAAGCATCATCCAGTCAATGGCGCGGGGAGACTGTTGCATCAAAAACGCATTCCCTGTTCTGGCACCGCCCTGCCGGGAGTGACGATGAGCCGGCGCTTACCCCGCCAGTGCGATACCGACAAAAACCAGCAGGGCGATATTAGCCACTACTCCAAGGAGGAAAAAATAGCTTCTGGGACTGGGGTTCTTCTCTGTTGCTATGGCGTAGTACAGGACCATGTGCAGAATCCTTGCGAGGGCAAAAATCCAGACCAGGATTCCCGTCCAGCTGACATTCGCACCGGCAAAAATGGCGAGAAAAGCCGCGGCCACCATCAACGGACTGTTTTCCAGGGAATTCATCACTGTCCGGTTCGATCTGAAAACGAAGGAGGAGTGGCTCAGTGATTCATCCATCTTGCCCGGGATGGCGCCCGGCTGGGAAGCCTTGCTCACACTGGCGATAATCGCCTGGACCAGCACGGTGACAAGAATGACAAAAATGCCCCACAGGGCCAGGGAATACTCTTCATACATGTCAGTAAGCTCTCCATCTGATCACTATTGTTGTCACGAGTGTAACCCAGGCGGCGCGGCAGCAGCGGCTTTAATGTCCCTATATCTCCCCGAACAAGGCCTTGATATGGGCTTCCACACTGCGGGCCAGGGCATGCAGGTCATAACCGCCTTCCAGCGATGAGATAAGCCGCCCCCCGGCGCTGCTATCCGCCTGCTCGCAGAGGCGTCGGGTAATCCATGCGTAGTCGCTGTCCACGAAATTGAGCTGCGCCATATAGTCTGCCTGGTGGGCATCGAATCCGGCGGAAACCACGATCAACTCGGGGGCAAAAGCGGCGAGACGAGGCAGCCAGT
>Ga0316197_10003821_pt1 | contig 10728 bp, 10 predicted proteins | sample OudBiesiAoxic_MG_FD_204939 | JGI IMG/M metagenome (GOLD analysis project Ga0316197, IMG submission 204939) | Coastal sediment microbial communities from Oude Bieten Haven, Netherlands - site A oxic | ecosystem: Environmental > Aquatic > Marine > Coastal > Sediment | place: Netherlands... | reverse complement strand
TATCAAGCGTAGCATGCCACACCTGCAACCACCGCATTTCGAACTCGAAGAACACGAAGATGGCACATATCATCTGCACTATTCCAGCGATCGGGAAGGTCTGGAGCACATGGTGATCGGTCTTGTGAAAGGGCTAGCAAAGGAATCCAGCGTCGAGATCGAGATCAGTCAGGATCCGGAACCCGCATATGATGGAGTGCGCGCAAGCTTTTCTGTGCGCCTCGTCTGAATGTGCGGCATCAATGAACCTTGATACCAATGCCATTTTGCGTTCTGTACTGCCGTTTGGCGCGATATTTGCGGCAGACAACAATGCTTTGGGCATCGGGCGCACGTTGCGCAAAATCATGGGCCGGGACGACCTGCCGACGTTTTTTGAACTTTTCACGGTACAAAGGCCGCGATCAGCCGTCACAGCGACACGGATCGACACACTTTCCGGGAAACGCCTGACCCTTCGTATGGCTGCGCCGGTCGGGCCCGTTGACCTGCGCGGGCACATTACACGGGTTGGCGAGGGACTGTTTCTTTTGGATGTCTCTCTTGAGACGGATTTATCCGTGGTGGTTGAACAATTGGGACTGGAGGAAAAGGACTTCTCCTTTTCTGATCCATCCGTTGATATGTTGTACCTTCTTGAAGCGCAGACGGCTCTGCTTGAAGACAGCCAGAATCTGGCGGTTCGACTGAAAGACGCAAAAGATGCTGCTGAGGCATTGGCCCGGACTGATCCATTGACGGAACTGCCCAACCGTCGTGCGTCGGAACTACATCTGAAACGGATTTTGCAGCGGGAAATCAGCGACCGTGCCGGGGGCGCATTGCTGCATATCGATCTCGACCGCTTCAAAAACGCCAATGACACCCTTGGTCATGCTGCAGGTGATGCGATTCTCAAGCATGTTGCAAACTGTCTATTTGCTGCTCTCGGACCTGATGATCTTGCCGCCCGTATTGGTGGTGATGAATTCGTTATCGTTCTGGGCGCAGGTTATTCCGAAGAAAGTCTACGTTCATTCGCAAATGACGTCATTACTGCCATCTCGGTACCCGTGACGATCGAGAACCAGAGTGTTGAGGTCGGCGCGAGTATTGGGATGACGTGGCTGGACAAGCCAGGCGTTCTGACGCTTGATGATTTATTTTTGGAGGCGGATATCGCGCTTTACGAAGCCAAGGCCAAGGGACGTGGCCAAGGGCGATTGTATGACCAGCGCATGAGTGAGCGTTTGCAGCTCTCTCAAAGGCTCGCCCGGGATCTTGAGGCAGCACTTGGTTGCGATGAATTTGTGCCCTATTTCCAGATTCAGATCGATGCAGGGACAAGAGAGCTGTTTGGCGTTGAGGTTCTTGCCCGCTGGCAACATCCTGCGCTGGGTCTGTTGCCACCCGGCCAATTTCTTTATGTGGCAGAACGCGCCAAGTTAACCGAAACCATCGACCGCCGCATTTATCGCGCTGCGCTCAGCGAACTTGCTGGGTGGAGCTTGGAAGGTATCGCGCCACCTCATATGTCGCTCAACATTACCGCAGATCAGCTTGCGTCCGAGGACTTTGTGGCCAATATGATCGCACTCGTCGGGGAATTGGGGCTCGACCCCGGTATGATCACCTTCGAATTGCTTGAAACCATCTTGCTTGATGATCTTGATGAAGCGGGTGGTGCGACCGAAGGCGCAGAACGACTGGCATGGGCTGGGTTCGGATTGGCGCTGGACGACTTCGGAACTGGTCGCGCCTCGATCGCGTCCTTGGTTTCTCTGCCGTCACCTCTGGTCAAAATCGACCGCAGATTTATCACGGAAATTGACATCAATCCAAGACAGGAACGGCTGACACATGCGATTGTCTCGTTAGCACAGGATTTAGGGCTAAGCGTGATGGCAGAAGGTGTCGAACGGCAGGCCGAGGCTGACAAGCTGTTGTCTCTGGGCTGCAAGCTGCATCAGGGCTTTCTGTATGGCAGGCCGGAAGACGCGAAGACCACAGCATCCTTGCTTGATAAGCTCAGTTGGGAAAAACGCGGGATAAATACCATGCGGGCGGGCTAATGGGCAGATTCCGTGTGGCTTTTGTGATGTCCCAGTGCCTTGGAAACGAATTCTTAACCAATTCAGTAAAACCTCAGAATTGACACGGTATGTAGGGTCTGAAGGCGTGGATGTGGTGCAAATCGGCGGAACCCGGATATTTTGGTGGGCAAAGCGGGTGTCCGATATCGCGCTGTCTCTGTTTCTGTTGCCCATTCTGATCGTCGCAGCCTTTGCCCTGGCGGTGTTCAATCCCTTTTTCAACCCTGGTCCAATATTCTACCGTCAGGTTCGCGTCGGGCGGAACAAGGCGTTGTTCGTTATGTATAAATTTCGCACGATGCGTTCGGCCCCTCCCTCAGCCCGGTTCGCTGATACCGAGGCGTACAGGATCACTGCATTTGGCCGTTTCTTACGCCGATATCGCATTGATGAATTGCCTCAGATCCTGAATGTCATCAAAGGGGAGATGAGCTTGATTGGTCCGCGTCCTGAACAACCAGAGTTTGCGCGCGAGTATGAACATAGCCTACCCGGTTATCATTTGCGCCATGCGGTGCGACCGGGTCTGAGCGGTTTGTCGCAGGTGGTGCAGGGGTATACCAATGACACCGAAGGCACCCAACGCAAGCTTGCACTTGATTTACGCTACATTCGCAAATGCGGCTTCCGGATGGAGGGATATGTCCTTTGGCGTACACTGATCACGTTTGCCACCGGATACGGCGCCCTATGAGGTGCGTGCAATCTGCTGGAGATTAAGAGAATCCTCGGAATAATCCGATATTGATCCTCCGACACCGCGCAAGTTGCGCTTTGCCGATGGGTCGATCATGTCAGCAACGATACTACTGACCGGCGGGGCCGGGTTCATCGGGTCTCACACGTATGTGGCATTGGTGAATGCTGGCTATGATGTGGTCATCGTGGATAATTTCTCGAACAGTGACCTTTGCGTGCCGGATCAGCTTGAATTGATAACGGGCTGTCCAGTGACCGCGTACCGGGCTGATGTTTCGGATGCGGCGGCAATGGACCGGATTTTTGCCACGCATGATTTTGATGCTGTCATTCATTTTGCTGCGAAGAAATCTGTGCCGCAGTCTTTGGCCCGTCCCCAAAACTTTTTCGATTCGAACACTACGGCACTGCTGACGCTGATGCGTGTAATGGAGCGCCACGCAGTGGATGCAATTGTCTATTCATCAAGTGCGACAGTCTACGGCAAACCAGAAGCATTGCCGATCCCCGAACATGCCCCGTTGTCTTATACCAATCCCTACGGGCTTTCGAAGCTAATAGGAGAGCAGTTCCTGAACCAGAAAGCCCGCGGCAAACCGGGGTGGGCGGTGGGCATTCTGCGCTATTTCAATCCAGCGGGCGCTCATCCCTCGGGCTTGATTGGAGAGGGGCCGCTGAGTGACGGTGGCAATCTCATGCCGCTGGTCGCCAAGGTCGCTATGCGGCAGCTGCCTTGCATTGATATTTACGGGCATGATTACGGTACGCCAGATGGCACTGGCATCCGCGATTATATCCACGTTTGCGATCTTGCCGAAGGACATGTGTTGTCGCTCGGTCGGTTGCTGCAGAGACGGCGGTCACACACGGTGAACCTGGGCAAAGGGCAGGGGTATTCCGTACTGGATGTTATCAAGACCTACGAGGCGATCAGTGGGCAACGTATTCCCTATCGGCTTCGGCCCAGACGTGCAGGCGATGTGGCCGCCAGCTTTGCGGATCCCAGCTTGGCCGAAGGGGTACTTGGCTTTCGTGCACAGCGAGATCTTGCAGAGATGTGCCGCTCCAGCTGGGCTTGGGAAATGGAGCGACATCAAGGTCAAAAGCGCATCTGTGCCGTACCTTTCAAGGCGCCCGCGCATCGCAGCGAGGTTCAGATTGACCAAATGCCTCTGGCACTTCGAACTCAACAAATCTGGCAAGTGCCATGGCACAAAAAAAGCGCCCAAGGGGCGCTCTAATCCACTATATTTGGGACAGAGTTACCCGCCCCAGCTGCGCACAACACCGCAGTCCATGTGAACGAAGTTGGAACCGGAATAACGTCCGACGCCGCCGCCCTGACAGGCAATTGCAGCCTTTGCCATTTGGTTCACCGACCGCGTGGAAAGCCGCAGATCAGCCGCTTGACCGCGCATATGAAGGGAATTCTTCGCCACACCACGAGAGCGGGAGCGCAGCATCGCGTTTGTTTTTGGGCTCCGGTAGCCGGACAGCAGCATGTAAGGTTCATTCACGTCGAGCAGGTTATGAGCAGCTGCCATGATGTCCACGGTGCGCAGATCGATGCTTTTGACACCGTCAGTGCGCCAGTCGCGCATGAAATAGTTGACCTCTTTCACAGCATCTTTGATGTACTGTCCTTCGATCCAGTAGATCATGTCGATCCGCTCGCCCGTGCGGCCAGAATACATCTTGATCCGTCGGATATCGCCGCCGCCACGAAGAAAGCCTGCTGCGTTCGAAAAAGTAGGAGCTGCTGTTACTGCTGTTGCTGCGAATGCGCCAAGAAGCGCGCGCCGGGTCATCCCCGTGGAGCTTTTGCCAGTCATGTGATCGTCTGTCCCGTTTCTGCCTGTTTGGCGTCTGCCTGTGACTGTGATGTTACACAGCCATGTAATCTCTCGTCCCCGGATGCGGAGGGTTATGGCATAGCCCGAATCGTCAACCAACCCCTTAATCTGTCGGGTTCCATGAATATGCAAGTTTAGGCAATTTTCTGCTCAAAATACGCTCAAGCGCTTAAGCCACGGTTAAGGATCAGGTGTTGTTTTGGCATCAGGTACGCAAATGTTCTTGCTCTGACGTCATTGTTATTGGACTCATCTGACCCCCGTACCGAAAAACCAGTATCATAGACCACGGTGCGAACGGGGAATTTGAATGCGGTTTTTGGTTTTGTTGCGCCTCATGGCGCTCATCATGATGCTTGGCGTGTCGATCGGCGCAAGCCTTGCGCCGTCTGCAGCGCAAGCGCAGGTGACCGCGTTCAAACAGGCCGTGGCCGAGGCCGCTTCTAGAGATGAAGACATCGCAGCTTTCTACCGGCAGAACGGCTTTGCCCCGCTCTGGACCGGTCCGGGTGAGGTTGACCGGGAACGCCGCGCGCAGTTGATGCGGGCCATCAGAACTGTCTCTGATCATGGACTGCCTGTCGCTCGTTACGATCCTGATGGATTGATGAACATGTTGGCATCCGTGCGCACGGCCCGTGACCGTGGTCTGGCCGAGGTCGAGATGAGCCGCGTTTTCCTGAAATACGCCCGTGACATTCAGACCGGTATGCTGATCCCCAACCGAATTGACCGTGCGATGGTACGTGAGGTTCCTTATCGTGGTCGGACTGGATATCTCACCGGGCTCAGCACCGCCCAGCCTGCGTCCTTCTTTCGTGCGCTTCCTCCGACCAGCATGGAATATAATGCGTTGATCAAGGAAAAGGTCGCGATGGAGCGGCTGCTGCACGCCGGTGGGTGGGGGCCGATGGTCCCTGCAAAGTCGCTCAAGCCGGGTGACAGTGGAAACGCGGTGATCGCCTTGCGTAACCGTCTGATCGCGATGGAGTATCTAGAGCGGACAAGCACACGCACTTACGATGCAGATGTTCAGGCTGCTGTGCAGCAGTTTCAGATCGATCACGGATTGAACGATGATGGCGTCGTTGGTGCCGCAACCATGCAGCAGATCAATGTCAGCGTAGAAAAGCGACTGCAATCGGTGCTTGTGGCCCTTGAGCGCGAACGCTGGTTCAACACGGAACGGGGCAAGCGGCACGTCCTTGTAAACATCCCCGATTTCTCGGCCAAAATCATGGATGATGGCAAGGTCACCTTTCAAACCCGCTCTGTCGTTGGCGCCAACAAGGAGGACCGGCCGACGCCTGAATTCTCGGATGTGATGGAGCATATGGTCATCAATCCAAGCTGGTTTGTGCCTCGATCCATCGCGACAAAGGAATATCTGCCAGCGCTCAAGCGCAACCGAAATGCCGCGGGCCATATCCAGATCACGGACAGCCGTGGGCGGGTGGTCAATCGGGGTGCCGTAAATTTTGCTGCCTACAACGAGCGGAACTTCCCCTTCGCGATGCGCCAGCCGCCCAGCCGATCCAACGCGCTGGGTCTGGTGAAATTCATGTTCCCCAACAAGCACAACATCTATCTGCATGATACGCCGGCCAAGAGCCTTTTTGCCCGGGACGTACGCGCGTTCAGTCATGGGTGCGTTCGTTTGGCGCAGCCATTCGATTTTGCCTATGAACTGCTCAGCAAGCAGGAAGCTGATCCCAAGGGGTACTTCCAATCGGTCTTGCGTACCGGGCAAGAGACAAAGGTCGATTTGAATGAACCGGTGCCGGTGCATTTGATCTATCGCACCGCCGTGACAAATGCGCGGGGTCATACCGAGTACCGGGCGGATGTATACGGACGCGACGCAAAGATATGGGATGCGCTCAGCCGGGCAGGGGTGGTCTTGGGCGGCGTTCAGGGTTAAATCTCGCCGCACGCCGTGAAGGGGTGCTGCAATGTCCTATACGATTGCCGAAATTGCCAAAGCGCTGGGAGCGGAAGCTGTCGGCGATACGTCCCTGGTTATTGCAGGTGCCGCCGAGCCGCAGAGCGCTGGACCCGAAGAGCTGGCTCTAGCGATGAGCCCTAAGTATGCGGAATCACTGGCTGAGGGCGCGGCACAGGCCGCGATGCTCTGGGTCGGGGCGGATTGGCAGGCGATGGGGCTGGAAGCTGCCATCATTCCGGGCCGTCCGCGCTTTGCGATGTCTGGCCTGACCCGCATGTTGGATGCGGGCCAGGGCTTTGCACCGGGCATCCATCCGTCTGCGATAATCGACCCTGATGCGGATCTGGCTGATGACGTCAGTGTTGGCCCTCTTGCCATTATCTCTGCGGGCGCACGGATTGGCGCTGGTTCTGTCATCGGGCCCCATTGTTTTATCGGTGAGCACGTCACGCTGGGCGAAGGGGCCTATCTGCGCGAACAGGTCAGCATCGGGGCGCGGGTCACGATTGGCAAGCGGTGCATCATTCAACCCGGTGCACGGATCGGCGGGGATGGATTCTCCTTCGTGACCGCCGAGCCATCCGCTGTCGAGGCCGCGCGGGAAACACTGGGTGATCAGGGCGACACGAAAGCACAGCCGTGGATCAGAATCCACTCACTTGGGTCTGTGTGCATTGGTGACGATGTCGAGATCGGGATGGGCAGCACCATCGACTGCGGCACAATCCGGGACACGACCATTGGGAATAACACCAAGCTCGATAATCAGGTGCATTTGGGTCATAATGTCAGCGTTGCGGACAACTGTCTGCTCTGCGGGCAAGTCGGTATCGCGGGTTCTGCCCAGATTGGCAGCAACGTTGTCCTGGGTGGCCAGTGCGGCGTCAGTGACAATATTTTTGTGGGCGATGGGGTCATCGCTGGCGGCGGCACAAAGCTGATGTCAAACGTCCCGGCAGGCCGCACCATGCTGGGCTATCCCGCCACACAGATGGACAAACAAGTGGAGCAGTACAAGTCGCTGCGCCGCTTGCCACGCCTGTTGCGCGAATTCGCTGAACTACGAAAGGCTGTTTCCAAACCTGACGAGGATGACTAAATCAGGCGCAGAACGACAGCTTAGGACAGGCCCATGAGCATCAAGGATCAGGTCATCGCAATCATTGCTGAACAGGCTGTGCTGGAGCCTGAAGACGTAACGATGGACAGCACGCTGGAAAGCCTTGGCATCGACAGCCTTGGACTGGTTGAGAGTATTTTTGCCATTGAAGAGGCGTTCGACATCACCGTGCCTTTCAATGCAAACAACCCGGAAGACTCTGATTTTGATATCTCATCAGTGCAGAGCATCATCGCGGGTATAGAACGCCTGAAGGCAGCACAGGGTTAAGCAATGAAGCGTGTCGTGATCACCGGCGCGGGCACGATCAACGCGCTAGGCCTGTCGGTGCCCGACACTCTGCAAGCGATGCGCGAAGGGGTTTGTGGCATTGGTCCCTTGGACATTCGCGACGTTGAACGTCTGCAAATCCAGATCGGCGGCCAGGTCAAAGGGTTCGAGGCTGAAGGCCGCTACAATCGCCAGCAGATATCGCTGTATGATCGGTTCACGCAATTTACGCTCGCGGCCGCAAAAGAGGCGATCGAGCAATCTGGTCTGACGTTCTCGGGCGAGCTTTCTGCCAGATCCGGTGTGGTGCTGGGCACGGCGGGCGGCGGGGTGTCGACGTGGGATGACAATTACCGCGCCGTCTATGAAGAGGGAAAGAACCGGGTTCATCCCTTTGTTGTTCCCAAGCTGATGAACAATGCCGCAGCCAGCCATGTCAGCATGGAATGGAACCTCAAGGGGCCGTCGTTCACCGTCTCAACCGCCTGCGCATCGTCAAATCATGCGATGGCACAGGCTTTTTCGATGGTCCGTTCCGGCATGGCGCCCGCGATGATCACCGGTGGATCGGAATCGATGCTATGCTTTGGTGGCGTAAAGGCCTGGGAAGGGCTGCGCGTGATGAGCCGTGATGCCTGTCGTCCATTTTCCGCCAACCGAAATGGTATGGTGCAGGGCGAAGGGGCGGGGATCTTTGTCTTTGAGGAGTTTGAACACGCCCGAAAGCGCGGTGCCGATATTCTGTGCGAAATCGTTGGTTTTGCGATGTCATCCGATGCCAGCGATATCGTCATGCCATCCAAAGCCGGGGCTGCACGCGCGATTTCAGGCGCGCTGCAGGATGCGCAGCTGAACCGCGATGAGGTCTGTTATATCAACGCACATGGCACTGGCACCGCAGCGAATGACAAGACGGAATGCGCTGCTGTTGCGGATGTCTTTGGGCCGCATGCGGATAGGCTCATGATCTCTTCAACAAAGTCCATGCATGGTCATCTGATCGGTGGTACGGGTGCAGTCGAACTGCTGGCCTGCATCATGGCAGTGCGCGATGGTGTGATTGCACCCACCATCGGCTACGAAGAACCTGATCCGGAGTGTGCCCTTGACGTGGTGCCCAATGAGGCCCGTGAGGCCAAGGTGAACGTGGCTCTCAGCAACGCTTTCGCGTTCGGCGGTATGAACGCTGTCCTCGCTCTGCGAACCGCGCCATGAAAAAGGCCGCCGAATGTGGCGGCCTTTCTTAATTTCGGCATTTCGCGGATCTTACTGCTCGACCACTGAAACCTTGTCGTAGCTGGCAGTGAAGCCTGACAGAGACAACGAAAGCTTTACCTGCTGATCAGGCGCAAGCGCCGGGACGATCGTAATGACGGCCTCTTTTCCGCGTTTGAAGGCGGCAACATCTTCGGCGGTCAGACCCAGTCGTGCATAACAGCCAACCGGATTACAGAACGCATAGGGATACCGCCGCGCCTTACCACCATCTACAGCAACGGTCAGTTGCTGGGGCAGGGAGGTTTCAAGCGGAACCACGATGGTTGCGCCAGCTTTGGCCTTGCCGCCATCGGGCAAACGGAAAAGGGAAATTTCGGCTACCGGTGCGCCCTGACCATCGTCCAAAAGCTGGTACATCTGGCAAGGGTCGGTTTCAGTGTCGGTTTTGATGCACCGCATTTCCCATGCACCGATCACTTCCTTGGTGTAGGGTTTGCCCAGTTCAGGATCCGCGTCCGCATCTTCGCCAAGGCTCAACTGGTTTTCAATCTGGGTGGCAGCGCCAGCCTGCGGCGTCACCTCTTCAGTTGCTGTTGCGGTCTGGGCCGTCACCACCTGGGGTGCCATCAGGGCGAGTGCTGCGCAAAGCGGCCAAGCGGTAAAAAACTTGCTCATGTCAAATCCATGTTTGTTGCTTTAGCGCCGTCTACCATGCCGTCGATGCAATGTCAGTGTCGATCCACAATATTTTGATATCTGGGAGGCAAAAAGCCGCCTATGATTTTGGAGATGAATTCAGGCACCAAAAACGAAAAAGAGGACGCTGTGCATCCTCTTTCCCAAATTTATTCTCCCCGTCGAACTGGGCCGACTTATGCCGTGACATTACGAAAGCTGATGCAAGGGGTCAACCGTAAAATTAATAATAAAAACAATAAGATAACCATTGAGCCGACGCGCCAGACCCGTTGAATGGAAAAAGGGCCGCACCCAAAGGCGCGGCCAGTCTGACAGGGAGGAAATGCCCCGGGGCGCAAAAGGACATATGCATCCGGGGCAATTAGACTATGGCATGCAAAGGTTAACTTTGTATGCTCAGCCAGAATTGAATGTTGACACCGCCGGAGAGGACCACGCGTGACCAAAGACATCTTTATCGGAGGCGGTGGCGACGATTATGCCACGCAACAATTTCTCAACATCGGATACGCTAACCGGCACGGCTTGGTGGCAGGGGCAACCGGCACCGGCAAGACGGTCACGCTGCAAATCTTGGCCGAAGGGTTTTCTGCGAAGGGCGTCCCGGTTTTCCTGTCTGACGTGAAGGGTGACTTGTCCGGCCTCGCGAAATCCGGAAGCGCCGATCACAAACTGCACGAGGCGTTTACCAGTCGCGCTGAGAAGATCGGTTTTTCCGATTACACCTATGATGCCTTTCCCGTCACGTTTTGGGATCTTTATGGCAAACAGGGTCATCCCGTGCGCACCACGGTGTCCGAGATGGGCCCTTTGTTGCTGGCTCAGCTTCTGGGTCTGACCGAAGCGCAGGAG
>Ga0316197_10003820_pt1 | contig 10730 bp, 9 predicted proteins | sample OudBiesiAoxic_MG_FD_204939 | JGI IMG/M metagenome (GOLD analysis project Ga0316197, IMG submission 204939) | Coastal sediment microbial communities from Oude Bieten Haven, Netherlands - site A oxic | ecosystem: Environmental > Aquatic > Marine > Coastal > Sediment | place: Netherlands... | reverse complement strand
AATGGCGCAACCCATGTGGCACTGGCACTTGTCAAGACATGCTGGGGCGCGAGCCGGAACGGCGAAGCCGGGCGCGAATGCGCGCCGCCAAGGCACTGCGCAGAGGGGCGCGGAGGGAGGACTACGGGTGGGGGTGGGCGGGTGGATTGGGCGAAAACCTCCCGACGCCAATCGCGCGCAAGGCCACTGACGCTGCTCGCTGACGCTGTCGCCGCTACAGTATGTACCGCGCCAAATCGTCGTTCGACAGAATGGGCTCCAGTGTCGATTTCACGTAGTCGACATTGACGAGGAACTTCGACTGCGCGCGCTCCGAGGCGTCGTAGGAGAGCTCCTCGAGGAGGGCTTCCATGATCGTGTAGAGCCGGCGCGCGCCGATGTTCTCCGCGCGCGTGTTTGCCTCCTCGGCGTAGCCGGCGAGCGCGTCGATCGCGTCGGGCTCGAAGATGACCTCGATGCCCTCCGTTGCCATCAGCGCGTGGTACTGCTTGGTGAGCGCATTCTTCGGCTCCGTGAGGATCTTGATGAAGTCCCCCTTCTCGAGCGAGTCGAGCTCGACGCGGATCGGGAAGCGGCCCTGGAGCTCGGGGATTAGGTCGGAGACTTTCGACACGTGGAACGCGCCAGCCGCGATGAAGAGGATGTGGTCGGTCTTCACGGTTCCGTACTTCGTGCTGACGGTCGATCCTTCGACGATCGGCAAGAGGTCACGCTGTACGCCTTCTCGCGAGACATCCGGACCCCCATGCTTGCGGTCCGAGCCGACCTTGTCGATCTCGTCCAAGAACACGATGCCGGCCTGCTCGGTGCGCTGAACCGCATCGCGCTGAACCTTGTCGTGGTCGATGAGCTTCTGAGCCTCTTGCTGCTTGAGCACTTCGAGCGCGTCGGGGACCTTGAGCCGCCGCCGCTTCGTACGCCCTTTGAACCCGGGCATCTGCGACATCATGTCCTGGAGGTTCACCTCCTCGGTGCCCCCTGCGCCGAAGATCGTCATGAACGGATTGTTCGTGTCCGTGACATCGAGCTCGACCTCCACCTCGTCGAGATCGCCATTGCGAAGCTTCTGGCGAATGTCGTTGACCTCGCTGTCCGAGTAGAACGGCTGTGGTTGCTGTTGCTGGGGCGAGATCTGGAAGCTGAGTGGCCCGAACTGGTGGGTTTGGGGCGAGGCCGCCTCGGGTGGAGCCTGAGTCGGCGGACGCTGGGCCGCGAGGATCATCTTGGCAAGGCGCTCTTCGGCCGCGTCCTGTCCGCGGGTTTGCACGCCCTCGAGGGCTTCCTTCTCGCAGATTTGAATCGCGTTTTCGACCAGGTCTCGGATCATCGACTCGACGTCGCGCCCGACGTAGCCAACCTCGGTGAACTTCGAGGCCTCGACTTTCACGAATGGCGCGCGCGCCAGCTTGGCGAGGCGCCGCGCGATCTCGGTCTTCCCGACGCCAGTCGGCCCGATCATGATGATGTTGCGGGGCGCGATCTCGTCGCGGAGGTCACTCGTCACCTGCTGGCGGCGCCAGCGGTTTCGAAGCGCGATGGCCACCGCGCGCTTGGCCTTGTGCTGACCGATGATGTAGCGGTCGAGCTCGCTGACCGTTTCGCGCGGGGTGAAGTTCCCGTTCTTCATTCGCCCATCTCCTCGACGATGATTTCCTGGTTCGTGTAGACGCAGATCTCGCCGGCAATCTCGAGCGAGCGGCGCGCGATCTCTTTCGCCGGTAAATCGGTGTTGCGGACGAGCGCACGCGCCGCGGACAGGGCGTACGAGCCGCCCGAGCCAATCGCAATGACGCCCTCATCCGGCTCGATGACATCACCCGTGCCGCTTATCAGCAGCGTGTGGTGCTCGTTCATCACGATGAGCATCGCTTCGAGGCGGCGCAGATACCGATCCGTCCGCCAATCCTTCGCGAGCTCTACCGCAGCGCGCTGAAGGCTTCCGCGGTACTCCTTCAGCTTGGCCTCGAATCGGTCGAGCAAGGTGAATGCGTCGGCGGTGGCGCCGGCAAATCCGGCGACGACCTTGCCATCCGCGATGCGCCGGACCTTGCGGGCCTGGCCTTTCATGACGGTCTGGCCGAGGGAGACTTGGCCGTCCCCTGCCATGGCGGCTTTGCCGTCCCGACGGACTGCGACGATTGTGGTAGAGCGAAAGACAGGCGGATCAGGGTGGTGCATCGGGGTCCCGGGAACGTAAGTCGGCCTTTTGGGCTGTCAACTGCCGTTGACCTTGTCCCGCGCCAAAGGATGCGCCCGGTCATAGACCTCCATCAAACGGTCGACGCTCACGTGAGTGTATCGCTGCGTCGTCGACAGGCTGGAATGGCCAAGCAGCTCCTGAATGGAGCGAAGGTCGGCGCCCGCGTCGAGCAGGTGGGTCGCGCAGCTGTGTCGCATCGCGTGCGGGTGAAGGTCCCCCCGGCCGGCTCCATGCGTGCCATGGCGCCGAACGATGTTCTGAACCTGCCGGACGCTGAGCCGACGCCCCCCCCGCGCGAGCCACAGCGCGTCCGGCTCGCCTTCCTTGGCCTTGGCCAGCATCCCGAGTCGCTCCCGGAGATAGACCTGCAGCGCATCGAGCGCCGATTTGCCGAGGGGCACGACGCGCTCCTTGCCGCCTTTTCCAAGCACGCGAACCGACGCCTCGGTGAAATCGCAATCGTCGACGTTCATCGAGGCAAGCTCGCCGACACGAACACCGGTCCCGTAGAGGGTCTCGAGCAGCGCGCAGTCGCGTGCGCGCAGCGACTTCGCGCGCTTGTCCTCTTTGGGGGGCGCCTCCATCACGCGAAACGCCTGGTCGACCGTGAGGAATCTCGGCAAGCCCTTCGGCACCTTCGGCGACCGCAGGCCAGACGCGGGGTTCTGCTCGATGATCTGGCGCTTGAGGAGGAACTTGAAGAACGAGCGAATCGCGCTCACCTTCTTCTTCATGGTGCTGGCCTGATTCATGCGAAACAGGCTCGAGAGGAATCCACGCAGCGCGACGATGTCGAGCTGGCGCGCGTCTACCGGCAAACCCTCCGCACGTACCCAATCGCGGAAGCTCAGAAGGTCGCGGATGTACGTCTCGACGGTGCCCGGCGAGCTCCTACGCTCATCCGCGAGGTACTGAGCGAAGGCGTCGATCTGCTGGTCGAGCGGATCCGAGGCGCGCATCGTTCGATGCTACCACGTCGGTCAACCAGGTCTGGATATCCTGCAGGGCGCGCTCGGACTGCGCGTCGCGGCGCGCGCGCTTTTTCATCCGGCGCCCCTCGATCGGCGGGACCATGCTCCACATCACGTTCGAAGGCTGGAAGTCGTCGTTCGCATCTCTGAGATGCCCGATCATGCCGCCAAGCATCGTCGTGCGTGGCGGGAACGAGCAGGAGAGCCCCGCGAGCTCCTGGGCGAGCTTGATGCCGACCAGCATCCCGCAGGCCGCGCTCTCGACGTAACCTTCGACGCCGCAAATCTGCCCGGCGAGATAGACGCCGGGCCTTGCCCCGAGACCGAGGTCGTCATCGAGGACTTTCGGGGAGTCGACAAACGTGTTCCGATGCACGCTCCCGAGGCGCTCGAATTCGGCGCTCTCGAGCCCGGGAATCATTCGGAACACCCGCTTCTGCTCGGGCCACGTCATGCGCGTCTGAAAGCCGACCATGTTGAACGCGGTCCCCGCCTCGTCTTCTTGGCGAAGCTGAACGACTGCGTGGGGCCATCGGCCGGTGCGCGGGTTGGTGAGGCCAACCGGTTTCATGCAGCCAAACGAGAGCGTCTTCGGTCCACGCGAGGCCATGACCTCGATGGGTAGGCAACCCTCGAAGTAGCGAACGTTCTCGAAATCCCGCGGCGTGACCTTCTCGGCATCCAAGAGGGCCTGCACGAACGCGCCGTACTCCTCCTCGTCGAGCGGACAGTTCACGTAGGCGTCGTCGCCACCCTTGTCGTAGCGGGACGCGCGAAACGCCCGGTCGAAGTCGATCGAGTCTGCCGACACGATTGGCGCGATGGCGTCGTAGTACGCCAAGTGCTCGGCCCCGATCGCCGCAGCGATGTCATCGGCCAGCCCACCCGAGGTGAGCGGCCCGGTCGCGATGACGAGCGGCCGGTCGTCGGGGATCTGGTCGACTACTTCATTAACCACTTCGATGAGTGGATGCGCCTCGATCCGTCGGGTGATTTCCGCGCTGAACTGATCGCGGTCGACCGCGAATGCACCCCCTGCGGGCACGCGGTGCACCTCTCCCACCTGCATCGCGAGCGAGCCAGCCCTCCGCATCTCCTCCTTGAGCTGGCCGACCGCGTTGTGCAGCGCCGCGCCGCGAAACGAGTTGGAGCACACGAGCTCCGCCATTTGGTCCGAGTGCTGGGCAGGCGTTCGCGCCTGAGGCTTCTGCTCGACCAGACGCACGGACACCCCACGCTCCGCGAGCTGCCACGCGCACTCGGTGCCGGCGAGCCCGGCGCCAATGACGACCACATCTGCCACGGCCGAGACTCTAGCCCGCAGCGGAGCCGGCCGCAGGCGGCGACTCCTGTGACTCTTCCTCGTCGCGGAGCTCGTCCGGATCGTACGGCCGCTCGAAGTCACAGGTCTCGTTGACGCACTCGAGCTTCGGGTTCTTCTTGCCACCCTTGGCAACCAAGAAGTCCGTGCCGCACTTCGGACACGCTTGGCCGATGGGCTTCTGCCAAACGCGGAAATCGCACGGCTCGTCCGAGCGGTAGTTGGTGCAACCGTAGAACGGGCGGCCACGACCCTTCGACTTGATCGGAATGATGTCGCCGGTCTTGCACTTCGGGCACTTGTAGCCGAGCGGCACCGGACGCGTGTGCTTGCACTCCGGGTAGCGCGAGCAACCGAGGAACCAACCGTTTCGGCCCCAGCGCTTGTTCATCTTCGCACCGCACTCGAGGCAGTCGTATTCGGTGAGCTCCGGCTCCTTCGGCTCTTCGATTTCCCCGTCGGGCCCGATGTTCAGCGTGTAGCGGCACTCCGGGTACGTGGTGCAGCCGATGAACGGACCATTGCGGCCCCAGCGCTTCACGAGCGGGTCGCCGGACTCCGGGCAGTTCTCACCGATCTCGACCGGGTCGGGCCACCACTTGCCCTTGTGCTCCTCGGCACGGGCGATCTGTGCTTGCAGCCGCTCGTGGAAAGGCTGCAGCACGTCGAGACGCTTGGCGCGCGCCTCTGCGACCGCGTCGAGGTCGTCTTCGAGCTTGCGCGTGAACCCGATGTCGGCGAGGTCGAAGTTGTCGGCGACCAGCTTGTCGATGACCAAGATCCCAAGCGGCGTCGCGACGAGCTTGTTGCCGTCCTTTTCGACGTAGGCGCGCGCTTCGACCTTGCTGATGATCTCCGCGTAGGTGCTCGGACGGCCAATGCCTTCTTCCTCGAGCTTCTTCACCAAAGTCGCTTCGGTGAAGAGCGGAGGCGGCTCAGTCTGCTTGTGGTGCATCTCCGTACCAGGCGGAATCACCAGATGAAGCGCTTCGCCCTCTGCGAGCTCTGGAAGCGAGTCGTCTTCGGTGCCATCGGAGGGGCTCGCCTCTTCGCCGGCGAGCTCTGCGGTCGCGCCGTACACAGCTCGCCATCCCGGAACTTTCAGGACACTGCCACTCGTTCGAAGCCCGTAGGTGCGATTGCCTCTCGTCGCCTCGATCTCGACGCCCGTCTGATCGAACACGGCCGGCGTCATCTGGGACGCGATGAATCGATCCCAAATCAGCTTGTAGAGCCTTCGCTGCGGGTCCTTGAGGTACTTGCTGACCGCCTCGGGTGGAAGGTCCAGACGCGTCGGGCGAATCGCCTCGTGAGCGTCCTGCACATTTTGCTTCTTGGTCTTGAAGACGTTGGGCTTGTCCGGCACCGAGTCCTTGCCGAACTTCTTGCCGATGTAGTCGCGCGCCTCGTTCACCGCGTCGGGCGAGAGCCGCACGCTGTCGGTACGCATGTACGTGATGAGGCCGACCGTCTCGGCGTTCTTGCCGCGGCCGAGCGTGATGCCTTCATAGAGCTGCTGCGCGAGGCGCATGGTGCGCTTCGGCGGCATGCTGAGCCGGTTGGCGGCATCCTGCTGGAGCTTCGACGTCGTGTACGGAGCCGGCGCTTTGCGCGAGGCTTTGCGCTTGGTGATTCCCTTGACGGCGTAGTCGGCGACCTTGAGGTCCGCGACGTAGCTGCTCGCGTCTTTTTCGGTGAGCGCCGCCAAGCGGGAGCCGACTTTGTCGAGCTTCTTGCCGTCGACGCTCTGGAGCGCCGCCATGAACGAAATGGGCTTCTCGCCCTTGAGCCGGGCGTCGACGAGCCAGTAGTCGGTCGCAACGAAAGCTTCGCGCTCGTGGTGGCGCTCGACGATGATGCGAAGCGCGGGTGTCTGGACGCGCCCCGCCGAAAGGCCAAATGCGAGCTTCTTCCAGAGTAGGCTCGAGAGCGGGTAGCCGCCGATTCGGTCGAGCACCCGCCTCGTACGCTGCGCCTCGTAGAGATTGGCGTCGAGGTCACGGGGATGGTCGAGGCCTTTTTTGACGCCGCGCTTGGTGATCTCCTCGAAGAGCACACGCTTGATCTCGGCGTCTTTGTTCGCCTTCTGCGCGACCTCCATCAGGTGGTACGCGATCGCCTCGCCCTCGCGGTCCGGGTCGGTGGCGAGCAACACTTTGTCGGCCTTCTTGGCTGCCGCGCGAATCGCTTTGACGACCTCGGGCTTGCCCTTGTCCTCGAGGAGCTCGTAGGTCTCCTGGAAGCCGTTGTCGTGGTCGACTCCGCCCTTCTTGGGGAGGTCCTTGATGTGGCCCTTGGACGCAAGGACCTCGTATCCGGCGCCGACGTACTTCTTGATCGTCTTCGCCTTTGCAGGGGACTCCACGATGAGGAGGGTTTTGGACATCGAATTCTTTCTAGTAAGGCTTCCTGCCAGCTCGGCAACTTTGGAACCGGCCCCCGGGCTTCTCCTCGATCAACCCCCGAACGAGCAGCCGGACAATAGACTGCTGAACCTGAAACGCCGGAATTCCGGTGCGTTGGCACAGCTCGTCCGGATGGCGGGCGCGCCCCCCGAGGCTCTGGAGGATCGTTTGTTCTGGCTGGCTCAAATCGCTGGAATTGCTCGTTTCTTTGGGTTTCTCGGGCTGGGGAGGCTCTTTGCCATCCCCCGGCGGCGCCGACTCGGATAGGACATCGGCAGGACGCACGCAAACCTTCGCCCCGGAGCGGAGGAGCCTCAAATTGCCCGAACCCCTCGGATCCCAAGGGGATGCAGGCACCGCGAAAACCGGGCGACCGAGCTTCCGAGCGACGCTGGCGGTGGATAGCGCCCCGGACCGGGCGGGAGCCTGGACGACGACCGTGGACTGCCCCAGAGCCGCGATCAGCCGGTTCCTAGTAAGGAAGCGCCCGCGCTGCGCGGCCACGCCATCCTCGGCCTCCGTTAATAGGCATCCGGCGTCAGTGACGCGCTCAAAGAGATCGTGATTGGCGCGCGGATACGGCGCATCGAGGCCGGTCGGGAGCACGACAATCGTCTGCCCTCCCCCATCGATCGCCCCCTCGTGCGCCGCCCGATCGATCCCGATCGCCCCGCCGGAGACGACGACCACGCCCTGAAGCGCCGCGTGCCGCCCGAAGTCGTACGCGAAGTCGAGGGCTTCCTGATCGGCGCGGCGAGTGCCGACGATGGCGATCGCGCGTTCCAGGCCCGGCAGCTGACCCACGGTACGGAACAGACGAGGGGCATCGGGCAAGTCACAAAGCTGGGGCGGAAAATCCGGGCAAAGAGCGCTGACCAGACGTGCGCACGCAGGCAGATTTACAAGCACACCCTCTTATCGACCAACGATCCCGCGAGTTGCGGCGCAACAGCGACTCACCTCCGTCCCGTTGCGTGTTAGTTTCCGACACCATGAACGCCGCCATTACCGCGCTGCTCGTCTACGTCATCGTCTTTCACGTTTGGGCGATGGTCCTCGAGATGTTCTTGTGGACGAAGCCCCTCGGCCGAAAGACGTTCGGACTCTCGAAAGAAGATGCAGAGACGTCCAAGACCCTGGCCGCCAATCAAGGCCTCTACAACGGTTTCCTGGCGGCCGGTCTCGTCCTGAGCTTGCTCATTGCGAACCCCCACACCGCCTTCACGCTGAAGGTCTTCTTCCTCGCATGCGTGTCTCTCGCCGGACTCTACGGCGGAATCACCGCGAAGATTCAGATCCTGTTCATGCAAGGTCTGCCAGCCCTCGTCGCCTTGGCTCTACTACTTCTCGGCTGAGCCTAGCCGCGGGACTGACGGCAACCGAGCTCGGGCGGGTTCGCCTCGCGCCATGATCAGAAGAGGGTTGCCCAAGGCGAGTGATCGGTCGGTCGCCAAACAAGATGGGCACTACGGCGCCGGCGGGTCCGGAGCTTCGAGGAGCAAATAGAGCGCCTGATCGAGGAACTCAGGATCGCCGACCATCGGGAGATGCTCGGCATCGTTGAAATGCACGCTGTCCGGTTGAACCCTCGGCGCGGCATCCGGATTCGTGCGCGAGTACCCAAGCGCGCTCGAACGCGTCACGGTTCCATCGCCGGCTTCCGACGCCGCCCAATCGATCTTGCCCGTTCGACGATCGACCCGCAGGACGGCTTTGGTCTCGTGGGCGTCGCCAGCGAAGGCATGGATGCGAAGTTCTGGGGGAGGTGTCGCCGGGCGGTCGAGCGCGCGATGAAACGTCCGCGCTTGCGCCAGGCAGGCCGTCAGATGAGCACGCACCATCGCGAGGCGCGCGTCTCGCGATGGCGCCGCTGGTAATAGCGCGGCCAACACCGCATCTTGATCGGGCGCGAACGGCCCCCACTCGAGGCGTTCCCAGGTGTCGACGTCGTAGAGGTCCACCGGTTCGCCGGTGTCTTCCCAGACTACGAGCCCATCATCGGTACGAGGCATCAGTTGGAATGCCGCGGGAAACGTCGCCACGATCGAAGGCGGGTACTCGCCGAGCAACGGATGCTCGCGGGACCCCTCCAAGATCCTCTCGAGCGCGGCAGCCGACCCGGAATTCGGAGCGCCAACGAGCAACACGCGTTCGATGTAGCGGGCACCCTCCCACGTGAGCTTCGGGAGCGATCCGTCGGCGGGCACCGGGGCCGTCCCGTAGCGGAGATACCAGCGAACCAATTGGGTCCCCATCGAGTGAGCAATGACGTCGATCCGCTGCTTGCCAGTACGTCGCTGCCGCTCTTCGGACGCCGCAACCACCGCCTCGTGGAAACGCTGTGCCTCCGAGGCCAAGTCCCGCCGCCAGTCGTAGCCGAACCCGATAATCGGGTCTCGCCCCTCCATGGCGTCTTCCTTGCTGAGCGGCGCGGGGTGGTGATGCGCGCCGCCGTCGATCAAAGCCTGCAGCATGCCTTCGAGCACGCCCGGATAGCCCCGCGCGTGGACTTGGCGACCGGCGATGTCCAGATTCACCACGAGCAACTCGTCGCCCGGCACGATTGGGTCCCGCAGCTCACTCACCGGACGGTCGACCGCGAAGGGAAGCGCGATGTCGAGCAGGTGTTCGTCTCGGTCCTTCTGAAAGAACGTGCCCCAGACCACGCGGCCGTCTCGTGAATCGTGGAGCTCCACGCCCATGATCCCCGGAACGAAGATGATCGAGGACGCGCGCGACTTCGCCCGCACGGTGTCCCGGCTGTAGGTGTCCTCGATCGCTGCGAGGTTCCGGGCACACCCCGCGAGCGCGACACCGAGGAACAAGATCCAGACGCACCGCAGCGCAATCACAATGCCCTTAGCTGCCATGAGCGACCAGGGTATCCATCAGCGGCTCCCGAGCAAGGGAACCCGTTGACCTCACGGATTCACCCGTGCGTAGACCAGCGAGAACGTGACGGGGGAAGCGAGCTTGCTGTTCGTGATCCGTACGTCCATCACCAACTGCCCGGCTGCGTTGAATCGAAAGGCATTTCGCTTCTGACCCCCAGTCTTGGCTACCGACTGCAGCAGCGTGGCCGTCTTCACATCGAGGGACGCGTCTGCCGTCTCCCCAAGCGGGGTCGTGACCGGAACGGAGCCTCCTTGCTCGGGCACGGTGACGACATGATCGTCCATCTTGAACGTCACGCTGCTGCCTTGATGCGCGATCATCACTTTTTGGGGGATCTGGGTGGTTGATTCGAGCCTGGGCATCGCGCGCTTCGAGACCATGCGACTCATATCGGCTGTGGCGGCGTCCACCTTCGCCTTGATTGCGGCTTCGTCCTTTTCGCGTTGGCCAGCGTACGCGTAGTCTCCGGCGAGCTCACTCGGTGTCGGCACCTTGGCCGGCTCAGCACGAGTCTGCGCCACCAGGATCAAGAGACCAAGAAACAACGCCATGGATTCGAGAGCTCGGAGGGTCGAACGATTCATGATGGGGATTGGTACACCGGGAAGGCCTCCACGCACAACAACAGATCCAGTGCGCGGATGGGGTACCCCCGATGAGTCTCACCGCATAGCCGTCGAGGAGCGACCTCGGGCTCGGTTCAAACGACGAACCCCACGCCACAAAAGAAACGAGACGAGTAGCGCCAACAGCAACGCAGTCGTGAGAACAACCGGGTTCGGGTTGTTGCGAAGGGTGTAGAAGATGACCTGCTCGCGCTGATCGTACCCGTCGGGGATGGGCAACACGTGGTTGTCCCGAACGTAGATCTGGTAGTCCCCGAGCATCTCGGCGAGAAGCTCGGGCATCTCGGCTCTCAAGTCGTTCGCTTCGTCCGG
>Ga0316197_10003819_pt1 | contig 10730 bp, 9 predicted proteins | sample OudBiesiAoxic_MG_FD_204939 | JGI IMG/M metagenome (GOLD analysis project Ga0316197, IMG submission 204939) | Coastal sediment microbial communities from Oude Bieten Haven, Netherlands - site A oxic | ecosystem: Environmental > Aquatic > Marine > Coastal > Sediment | place: Netherlands... | reverse complement strand
TAAAGCTACCAACCAGTGCGACCGGTACTGTTACCGCCGGAATCAGCGTTGCTCTTATGCTGCCCAAAAACAAAAATATAACGAGTACTACTAAACCCATAGAGATGGCAAGTGTGCTGTAAACTTCGCTAATTGATTCTTTAATAAATACAGACGAGTCGTAGCTATCTTGAATTGTGGTGCCTTCAGGTAAATTACGTTTGATTTTTTCAAGCTCACTGCGTGCGTTATCTACTACAGTAAGTGTGTTTGCTTTAGCTTGTTTTACAATACCTAAGCCAATCATATTACGCCCGTTACCACGAAATAAGCTTTCGTCGTCGGCAGCTTCTAGCTGTACATCAGCAACTTCACCTAAACGTACTAAATAGCCTTCATCGCCACGTTTAATTACTAGGTTTTTAAAATCGCGTTGATCTTTATAACTACGTGCAGTACGTACTGTAAAGTCACGGTCTATTGATTCTATTTCACCGGCAGGTAGCTCAACGTTTTCTGTACGAAGTGTATTTTCAATGTCGCTTGAAGTAATACCGCGTGCAGCCATTGCTTGACGGTTTAGCCAAATTTTCATGGCGTATTGACGCTCACCACCAATACGTACATTAGATACGCCATCTACCACCGCTAAGCGGTCAACAATAAAGCGCTGCGCGTAATCAGAGAGCTGTAATGAATCCATTGTTTCACTGTTTAATACAAACCATGCAATAGGGCTTTCATCACTATTTGATTTAGACACTTCTGGTGGGCGTACTTGATCTGGCAAGCTATCAAGTGCACGTGCTACACGTTCACGTACATCGTTAGATGCGGCATCTATGTCGCGGTTAATATCAAACTCAATGGTAATGTTTGAACGTCCATTACGGCTCGATGAGTTAATACTTTTAATACCTTCAATACCCGAAATTCGGTTTTCTATTATTTGCGTTATTTTGGTTTCTATAATTTCGGCAGAAGCACCTGTGTATTCAGTGCTTATATTTACTATTGGCGTTTCAATATCAGGGTACTCACGAAGTGGCAGCATAGTAAATGCAACCAGACCAAAAGTAAGAAGCAGTAAATTAATTACAATGGCAAAAACGGGGCGTTTAACGCTAGTATCAGTAATTTTCACGTATTACCCCTTTACGCTTACTTTACTACCAGAGCGAATTTTAATTAGCCCTTCAGTAACAATTTGCTCGCCATCGGTTAAACCTTCGTCAATAGCAACCCAGCCATTATTTCTGCCAGCAACATGCACTTCAACTTTATTGGCTACTCCGTCTTGAATTTGAAAAACAAAGTGTTTGTCTTGTAAAGGGATAACGGCTTTTTCTGGCACCATTAAAGCTTGGTTACTACTAAGCTCAAGTGCTGTGTTGAGTAACATACCAGGGCGCAATAAGCCTGATTTATTAGCAAAACTTGCAGTTACTTCAACACTGCGAGTTACCGAATCAATACGCGAGCTAATATGCGTTACCTTGCCAGTAAATGTCTGCCCTGGGTAGGCATCGTTTTGGGTAAGCACCTTCATACCCATATTTAATTGTGCTAAATATTTTTCAGGTACTTTAAAGTCAACTTTAATAATACTAATATCATCAAGTGTTGAGATTATTGTTGTATTGCTTACATAGGCACCTATTGATATTTCACGCTTACCTAACAGGCCCGAAAATGGCGCGGTAATGGTCATTTCATTTAACTTTGTTTTAGCGCTTTCTAGTTGAGCCTCTGTTGCATCTACACGAGATAGCTGCTCTTCAAGTAACGACTTTGCCGTTGATTGCGAACGTGAAAGTTCGGTTAGGCGATCTAACTGACGTTTTTCTTCACGTAAATTAATACCAAGCTCTTTAACTGCAAGCTGTTCTTGTTGGCTTTGTAGCTGTACTAGTTTTTGTCCTTTACTGACTAGGTCGCCATCTTTAAAATATATATCGGTGACATAATCATTTTGTGCACTTTTTATATAAATAGCTTGGTTTGCACGTGCGCTACCAATGGCTTCTATCATCACTGCGTTTTCCTGAGAGGTAACAGTATGAGCCATAACTTGGGTAGGCATTTGTGATGAATCGGCTTGTTCGCCGTGGCTAGCGGGTAAATATAAATAAACGCTAAATATTAGTAGTAATGTAATAATAAATGGAAAAAGAGCTTTACCTGATTGTCTTGAGTACATCGTTTTCATACCTGAAAATTAATTATATGTATTGTACGAAATAAGACCGAGAAAAGGCGGTTATGTGTCTCATAAATTTGTGCGTTAAGCGTAAAAGTAAATAAGATTTATTCATTGTTCCTATTTTGTTGAGGATAAAGCGGTAATGTATGAAATTTAAAACGACCTGTAACTTATGTATAACAACAAGAAAGATCATAATTTGGGCCATTATTATGTTTGTTTTTTATATGGTGTTTTACCAATATGGATAAATCTAACAATGTAATTAAATTTCGGGCACAAGGTGCGCGAAACGCAATTGAGGTGCTTGCAGTCGGTGCTATAGGCTTAGTTTTTATTATGTTGTTTAATTTACTAAGGCCAGGTGAAATTAGCATCCTTGAAGTGTTTTTAGTGAGTTTGTGTATTGTCGCTATTTTTATTGGATATTTAAAAACTCAAGAGCCGTATTATAGCCTTTTGATAAGTGAGTCGGAGCTTGTTTATTGCCATAAATATGGGGCTTGGAGCATGTCTCGTAATAACTTCCATCACAGCGGTATACCAAAAGTAGAAGATGGCCTTGATTACTTAGAGCTCAATGCGGTGGGTGTTAAAGTAAACGACATAGATGAGTTTTTAACAAATTTTGCACCAAGAATTGCAGGAAAACTTTTAATAGAGCAGCGTAATTTATTTATGCAAGTTGTTCAAAAACATTGCAAAAATGGCAGTTGCCCATCAGAATGGTTAATAGAAGATACACAATACACATCCCATAAAGGGGTAAGCTATACTGGTCTTATAGCCATGTTTGCTAACAGAACTAAGCACCTTCAACTGCTAACAGGTTACGATTTATTATTACCTGCCAGTGTATTAGATAGAGATATTTGGGCATTTAGTGCTAACTTAAATAAGTGGAAGCGCGAGCCTAGTCAGTTTATAGCGTCGCAAATTAACAATTAAGCTGCGACTGTAGGAAAGAAAATGAGCCAAGACAGAGCTTTTTTAAAAAGTGGTCGAAATACCATAATACATAAAGATAAAAAACTTGATTTAGTGATTGTAAACTCTGAAATTCATCCCAAAATTAAAGTAACGCAACATGGCTTGGAGCCATTTAAAGAAGAGTTACCCAAAAACCGTCGCGACGCAAAAGAGCGTTATTTAGAGATGGTTTATGTAAGTAGCGCTGATATATTTGGCGAAGAAAAACAGTTATTGTTTATTCAAGCGTTAGATGGTCGAGAGTATAAAATTGATTACAGTAAAATAGGTACAAAGCTATTTGTACGTATTCATCAAGATACTTATCTGTAGTGCTTTAATGGCATCTTTATTGCTTGTGATTACACTATAGTAATTATTTGACATAAAAAAGGTGCTGCGTATGAAAGCGTTTGCTTTAATCCCTCTCATTTCTTGTGGTTTGTTAAGTGCGTGTGGAGGCGGTGGCGGTGATAGCGATAATACAGTTGTAGAAACCTCTGTTAATGCTGGAATCGATTTACAAATTATCGAAAAAACTGAATTTACCATCACAGCACAAGGCTCTCCCGCTGATGGTACGTTTTCATGGCAGCAAGTTAGCGGCCCAAGCTTAGAAGGTTTTCCGCTTGATGGCGCTGAGCAAACACTTACCGCACCTGATGTAAAAGCTGATAGTGAAATAATCTTAAGAGTAAGCTATCAAAGTACGGGTAGTAGCGCTGTTAGTGACGATATTTCTATTTTAGTGAGCTCTAATAACCAACTTCCTCTTGCTGTTGTTACCCAAACATCTCCTGAAACACTTCCTTCTGTATACAAAGATACAGTGACTTTGAGCGCCCTTGAGTCGAGCGATCCTGATGATAATGGCCAAATTGATAGTTATTTGTGGCAACTGCTATCAGGTCCTGACTTAGATATTGCGAGCTTTAATGAGTCAACGCTTAGCTTTTCTCATCCATTACTAGAAAGTAACGTAAATTTATCTTGGCAGCTAACCGTTACCGATGATGAAGGCGGTGAGGCGAGTACGCAATATTCAATGACGCTTAACAAAACAAATGAATTAGTGGATGCAAATGCAGGTGCTGATCAAAATATTGAAGAGTTTGAAAAAGTAACGCTTGATGCAACGAATAGCGAAACTGTCACCGATACCTATCAGTGTAAATGGCAACAACTTACCGGTAATACCGAAACATTAAGTAATAGCAACCAATGTACAACGACATTTTTTGCCTCTGATGTAGATACTGAATCCACATTGAGCTTTGAAGTAACGGTAACTGATTCAAAAGGACGTACCGATACAGACTCTTTATTTGTTGATGTATCACCTAAAGCGCTTGGGCTTATAAACGATAGTGGTGTTGGTGAGTGTTACAACAATACACAACGCATTAACTGTGAAAGCGATGATTTTCCAGAGCAAGATGCAGAGCTCGGACGCGATAGCTATGCAAATCGTTTAGATAAGGTTGGCAAAGGTAATTTAGCGTTTGATTATACTAAACTAAATCAGTTTGCTGATGAAGTTGGTGATGATAGTAGTGACTTTACCTGTATACGCGATAATGTTACTGGGCTTGTATGGGAAGTAAAAACTGAATCATCTGGAGTATTGCCAAATACAAGTTTGCGTGAAGGGCAAAATCATTACTTTTGGGATTTAGGAGCTACGACTTTTACCGATACCAGTACAGCCAATTCAACTTGTCCGGATGATACCAGTTGCGGCGTGCAAAGTTATATAAACGAAGTGAATAGCTTAGATTTCTGTGGTGGTACAAACTGGCGCTTACCAACTTATAACGAGCTTTTAGGTTTAATTGATTACGGGAAACAAGGGCAAAGAGTGCTAATAGACGAATCGTTTTTTCCTTATATTCCTCAATCAGGTGATATAAAAAATGTGGATTTACCGTACTGGACCTCGCAAACTGCAGCCGATGGTACCAGTTTATCGCAAGCGTATATTATAGATATGAGTAATGGTAACGACCTTGCTTATCCAAAAGAAAAGCTCGCTTATGTACGTTTAGTTAGAAGCCGTTAGGAGAAAATAATGAAATTAAAATTACTCTATGCACTAGCAACTATAAGCTTGAGCTTTAATATTGCAGCGGCACAAACTTGCTACGTCGGTGCAGATACCACAACACCGACAGATAGATTTACTATAAATACAGATGGCACAGTGTCTGATACCGAAACTGGCCTAATGTGGCAACGCTGTAGTTATGGGCAAATTTATAATACAGAGACCCAGTTTTGTGAAGGTTCTACACCTTCTCTTACTTGGCAAGAAGCGCTTCGCGGTGCTAAAAATGATACAACCGCAGATTACGATGATTGGCAAATGCCTAACATTAAAGAATTAGCGAGTATTCTAGAGCACAGTTGCACCGAGCCGAGCATTAATGAAGAGGTGTTTTTTGGTACTAAGCTTCAAAACTATTGGTCAAATACATCGGGTGTGAGCACTATGAGCTCGGCGTGGGTTTATCAATTTGATAGTGGGCTGAATAGCTTGCATGCCAAAACCAGTAATGTGTATTTACGGTTAGTACGCTACGAAAAATAAAGTACATCAAAAAATTTGATATACAAAAGTGCAGCCTTAAAACGGCTGCATTTTTTTGTTTTACATAAATTTACGTTATTTCAATAATAAAGCGCTTACAACGTTGTCACTTAGCGCGTTTTTTTGCCATTATAGGCCGTGATTTAATTACGAAGGAACATCACGGTGTATTTAAGCTATTTTGGCCTGAATGAAAAACCTTTTTCAATTTCGCCCAACCCTCATTACTTATTTTTAAGTGAACGACATAAAGAAGCCTTAGCACACCTTACCTACGGATTAGGTGAAGACGGTGGTTTTGTATTATTAACAGGTGAAGTAGGCACAGGTAAAACAACAATTACCCGCAGCATGTTAGAACAATTGCCTGAAAACACTCAAGTAGCGATGATACATAACCCAGCACTTTCAGAGCTGGAGTTATTAGCCAGTATTTGTGATGAGCTCAACATTAGTTACGATACTAATAATGCGACGCTTAAAAGCCTTACCGATATTATAAAAAAGCATTTAGAGACCAATAATAAATCGGGTGGGCATACCATACTTATTATTGATGAAGCGCAATTACTTGCTCCTAATGTGCTTGAGCAATTGCGTTTGCTAACCAATATAGAAACCGATCATAAAAAATTATTACAAATAGTATTGGTTGGCCAACCGGAGCTACAAGAGCTTTTAAAGCGCAATGAGCTGAGGCAACTTGCCCAAAGAATAACAGCTCGTTACCATTTATTACCACTTACGCAAGGCCAAACAGTTGCCTATATTAAGCATCGCTTGCATGTTGCAGGGTGTGATAAAGGCATTTTTTCGATGGATGCCATGCAAGCTGTCCATCAATTAACCGGTGGTGTGCCACGGTTAATGAACTTGGTCTGTGAGCGTGCTTTGGTAGGCACTTTTGCAAAGCAGCAGCTAATAGTTGATAGCGATATAATAAAAAAATCAGCACATGAATCACTACCCATGGATTTTGTAGCGCCAGCTAATGAGACTAGCAAAGGAATATCATTTGTATCATACAGCTTTGCTTTCGCTACTTTATTTGCCATAGGTATTGGGCTTTCATTTATTTTATAGTTAGGTAAGTTATGTCTTATTTATTAGATGCGCTAAAGCAGTCGCAGCAATCAGATATGAGTGCTGAACAGTACGACTTGCAATCAGAGCAGTTAAAACAACAGCAAGCACTTAAGCGTTATAGACGATTAGCATTAGTTTTTGGTACTAGTTTAGGTGCTTTTATTGCAGTAGCGGGTGGCTTTACTACGGGTAAGTGGTTTCAAAGTACCAATTTATTAAAAGCATCACAATCCGCTGTAATTAAGGTGGCTGAAAACGAAAATTCAGCACCTAAAAAAGAAATTAAGCAGGTAGATAATGAAGTTGAAAAAACAAAAATAGCTAAGTTAGAACCTGCCAAAGCAGCTTCAACAAATACAGCCACGATTGAAGGGCAACTTGTGCACGTGCAAACGCCTACTGGTGTGCAGCAAATGCTATTAACCCCTAATGGACAATACATTCCTATGCCATCAAGTCAAGGGGCGAGTACAACAGGTTATAATCAGCAGAACGTGCAACAAGTAATGCCAGTTCAAAATTATAATCAGCCAGTATTTAACCCACAAAGTAATTACGCCCCAAGCAATACGCAAAACGCTTCTGTATTTGGGCAAAATCAAAGTCAAAATACATCATCTGCTCAACTAGATATGAGTAAATATAAGGTGCTGGGTAAGCCAATTAATGGCAGTAGTCAGGCTCAACAAGTAAGTGACCCTGAGCTTGATGCGGTACCTACAACACTTAAAAATGCGTTTGCGCAAGCTGTGCAAAACGCTGAAAAAAACCAAGATTATGAAGTTACTCATGCATCAAAAACGTCATCACGTGTTGAGCCTGTAGAGTTACTGCCTGATGGTTTGCAATCAATGTTGCCTAGCATTAAATATCAAGCGCATATTTATTCATCGAGCGCTGATAAGCGTTGGATCAAGCTAAATGGCCGAGAGTTACATGAAGGAGAGAGTATTGGCGTTCTAACTGTAAGAGAGATTACACCTGAGCAAAGTGTACTTGATTTTGATGGTTATGAATTTAGCTTAAAAGCACTGCAAGATTGGCCGCAGTAAGTACTTAGATATTATGTTTGAGAGCTCAATAGAATATTGAGCTCTCAATTGTTTTAGGAAAGTATTGAATTTTTATAAAAGCGTTCTAAATCAATATTATATTCTTTGGGTTTAACAGCTGATTCGAGAGTATCTACTGTTTTTTTGTTAGATAAATCGATATCTTTTACTTCGGTATAGCGGCTATGTTTAGCGCTGTAAAATGTTTTAACTACCGGTTTTAGTGGTGTGCTTGGGTTACTCTCGGTAACCAAACCCACTTTTTGACTCGATAATCTAACGAGCGTTCCTACCGGATGGATACCAATACATTGAATAAATTTATTAAGTAGAACAGGATCAAAACTATCAGGGCATCCGTCTTTTAATATTTTAAACGCCTTTATTGGCTCCATACCTGCTTTGTAAACACGTTCTGCAGTGAGTGCATCATACACATCAACAATTGACGCCATACGTACGTACTGACTTATCTCATCGCCTTTTTTACCAAATGGATAGCCTTTACCATCGAGTCTTTCGTGATGCATTCCAGCAATATCAACAGCAATACCCGTTAAGCCGGCCTCTTCTAAAATCTGCTTACTAAAAAGCGAATGCATTTTCATTATTTTAAATTCGTCGTCGGTAAAACGGCCTGGTTTATTAAGAACTTCATCAGGAATTTTTATTTTACCAATATCGTGCAGAAGTGCGCCGGTTGTTAGCTCAACAATAATGTCTTTATCTATGCCTAAATGCTTTGCAAAAATGCCCATTAAAATAGAGACATTTATTGAGTGCTCAAGTAGGTAAGCGTCTTTTTGGCGCATTTGTGTAAGGCAGGCTAGTGCATCTTGGTTTCTAAAAACAGAGTCCATAAAGCCACTAGCTAGCTCTCTAAACGGCGCAATATCTATATCGCGGCCTGCTTTTATGTCTTTAAATGCTTTTAGTTGGAGTGTTTTTGCTTCGTCGTAAAGCTTTTTTGCTTTTCCTATTTCTTGTTCGGCACTGTGTGTTTTTTGCCAAGGATCACGCTTTATTTTTGTTATAGGTGTAGCAATGGGATCTTTTTCAGGGACTGAATCAACGAGGGTTTTATCAGGGTCAATTTCTACTTCTAAAATGCCTGCTTTTATGAGGTTATTAATACTAGCCTGAGTTTTAACCCAGCCTTGGTTTTTAATTTTTATACTGCCAGTTTGTCTGGTAACACCTTGCACAAACATACCTGGGAGTAACTGTGAGATAGGGAGTCTTTTCAAATTTATAACTTCTGCTGCTAATCTTCTACCAACTTAACAAGGATATACGTAACGACCAAATAAAAAAGGCACTTTTCAGTGCCTTTTTTACTTATTTAACTGAAAATATTAAATAGTTTATTCATCGTCTTCAACAAGTGTCATTAGTGATGTGTTACCACCAGATGCCGTTGTATCAATACTAATTGTTTTTTCAGTAATTAAGCGCTTGATTAACGTATCGTAATACTCAGAGCTAATTACTGGTAAAATTGCACCTTTACGCTGTGCGAGCTGCTGGCTAAAGTAGCCTAAGCGAGACGAGCGAGCTGCAACTACCGCACCTGCTAAATGAGGGTGAGCCAAAATAGCTTGTAACTGATTAGGCTTCGCTACTTGGAAAACACCTTCAGCAACACCTGTAGAGATAAACTTATCTTTAAAGGCAACAGCTTCATCATAAAACAACTCAGATGCCACTGTAATTACCGTGTTACCTGCTGCAATAGCGGTAATGATAGACAGTGCCCAAAAGTTAAATGATGTGCTCTTATCTGCATAACACACTACACAACCACGTGCTTCTAGATGAAGTGTATTAGACTCACCCGTTGGCCCTGGCAGGGTAGTAAACTTACGCATGTGTTTTTCAAGGCGGTTAAGCTGAGCACGTGCTTCTGAAAGTGTTAATGCTAAATCGTCTGCTAAGTCGTCGATAATTTCTACCGTCGCGATTTTAGCAAGCAACTGACGTACAGCCGAAACACGGTCGTTTAATGGTGTTGCACGCCAAATTTTTTCATCGCGCATTGAGTTAGCCATTAGCTTTTTAACTTGTTCATTTGCACCGCTGTAGTGGTGTAAATCAAGTTCGTCAGGCGTTAGGTTAGTCATTTGTACGTTATCTGGAGATGCTTTTTCTTTCACTAAACGTTGTAGGTAGTTAGGGCCACCGGCTTTAGGGCCAGTACCTGATAAACCACGGCCACCAAATGGTTGCACACCAACAATAGCACCAATCATGTTACGGTTAATGTAAACGTTACCGGCACGTGACATTTTAGCTAGGTACTCACAACGCTCTTCAATACGTGAATGAACACCCATTGTCAGGCCATAACCAGTGTTATTAATTTGGTCAATTACGTTATCAATGTCATTCGATTTAAAGCGAACAATATGAACGCATGGGCCAAATACTTCACGCTTAAGTACTGATAAGTCTTTAATTTCGTATAAACGAGGAGCAAAAAAGTATGCGCCATTTTGCGTATTATCAGGAATTTTACATTCGTAATGAAGTATAGAATTACCTTTTAAGTACTCAACGTGTTCGTTTAAGTTTTTAAGTGCTTTTTCATCAATTACAGGACCAACATCAGTTGATAGTAATGATGGGTCGCCAATGTGCAACTCAGCCAATGCACCTTTAAGCATTTCGATAATGCCATCTGCTACGTCATCTTGAATGAATAAAACACGAAGAGCAGAACAACGTTGCCCAGCACTTTGAAAACCAGAACTGATCACATCGTCAACTACTTGCTCAGGAAGCGCCGTTGAGTCAACAATCATACAGTTTTGGCCACCTGTTTCTGCAATTAACGGTACTTGAATATCGTTACGTG
>Ga0316197_10003818_pt1 | contig 10732 bp, 9 predicted proteins | sample OudBiesiAoxic_MG_FD_204939 | JGI IMG/M metagenome (GOLD analysis project Ga0316197, IMG submission 204939) | Coastal sediment microbial communities from Oude Bieten Haven, Netherlands - site A oxic | ecosystem: Environmental > Aquatic > Marine > Coastal > Sediment | place: Netherlands... | reverse complement strand
GGCTATCTGATGGCACAGGCCATCCAAGGCCAAGACGACGGATTTGACACGATGCGCTGTGTTCCCACGCCAGCGTTTCCCGGCGGTGGCGCATTGCGCACACCGCTTTTGATACTTGCTATGACGTGGTACGCCATGCGGGACCGTCTGGGTTTTTAAACGATGGACTTACTTGAGTTTTGACAGCTTGTCCTGAAGGTCGGACAATTGCTTTTTGATAGAGTTCAAGTCTTCCTTAGGTTCTCCGTCAGCAGTTGATGCCTCCGATTCAGTCTCTTCCTTGCTGCTCCAACCTGATGGCGCCGCAAGACCCCCGGTCATTGCCTTCATGAAGGCCTTTTGCTGCGCTTGCATCAGCTCAAAGCCCGGCATCTTTGCCATCGGGTTTATCGCAGTCATCTGGTCCATCATCTGGCTTTGGCCATTGCGCAGCATCTCAAACGACGCTTGCAAAAACTGCGGGACCACGCTGGCGCCCGGTGTCATATAGCTGCGGACAAGATCATTCAGAACGTCTACGGGAAGAACGTTCTCGCCACGGCTTTCGTGTTCTGCAATGATTTGAAGAAGATACTGACGTGTCAGGTCATCACCGGACTTTAGGTCAATAATCTGAACTTCTCGGCCTTCACGGATAAAACCCGCGATGTCTTCAAGTGTCACGTAGTCGCTTGTTTCGGTGTTATACAGTCTGCGGCTAGCATAGCGCTTGATAAGTAATGGTGTTTGGTTTTCCGCCACGGGGTTCCTCCCAAGAATTAGCGCTGCATCGCAGCTTAAGCGATTGGCTCACAAAAAGAAAGGGCGAGCTTTCGCAAGCCCGCCCCCGTATCATTGCGCCTATCAGGGAGGATTTGGCGCAAATGAGATACTTCTCTTAGCTAGTTTTAGCAGCTTTCTTGACAGCGGCTGTCGCGTCGTTGGTCGCTTTCTTAACAGCGGCCTGCGCATCTTCGCTCATGTCTTTTCCAGCAGCCATCATCAGCTCAACTGTGTCCATCTGTGCTTTCTTCGCGATTTCAGCGAAAGCAGCCATATGCTCTGCAGCGGATTCTGAGTAAGCAGATGCAAAGTCTGTCATCGCTTTTGCGTAGTCAGCAGGATCGGCTTTTGCTTTGGACATCTCAGCCAGTTTGGAGAGTGTTTCCTGAGCCCATTTGCTGGAAATGTCTGTGGATTTTTCTGCAGCTGTCAGTGCAACAGCGGAGAGTTTTTCGTTCAGCGTTGCGGACGTTTTGAACGCGTCTTCGAATGCGGATGCATCAACTGGGAATGAGCCCATAACGTCTTTGAACATCGCGGTCATGTCAGGTGTCTTAGCCATAGTCTTTTTCCTTTCGTCGCCTACCGAGATTGTCCCGGTCCGTTGCGTCTGAGGAATATATAGATGCTGCGCTGCAGCATTGCAAGGATTTTTCTGCAGTGCAGCATAAATTTTGCTGCGCTGCAGTATTTCATTTATTTTTCAGAGAGTTGCCTTTAGGGCAACATAAGTACCGGGCGCGTCACACAATACGGGATGGGTAGAATCACCCATGACACGTGCTTGGACTTTGCGGCCAGAACGCTTTTTCAGCCACTCTCCCCAAAGCGGCCACCAGGATCCCTCATGGAAATCCGCGCCGGCTTGCCAGTCTTTATGGTCCAGCTTCATATCCGGGTTTGTATAGTGGCCGTATTTGTTTTTGGTGGGCGGGTTTACGATGCCCGCGATATGACCGGACTGGGTCATCACAAAGGTTTTGTCCTTCGAGCCCATTTGCTGGATACCACGATAGCTGTCTTTCCAAGCGGCGATGTGGTCAGTTTCGCATGCGACCGCGCAGATCGGTACGGTAACATCCGACAGCTTGAGCTTGTGGCCCATCAGATCGAACCCACCATCGGCCAGCTCATTGCGTTGGCACAGACCGCGCAAATATTGCTTGGCCATTTTACCGGGCAGGTTTGCACCATCGCCGTTCCAGTAGAGCAAATCAAAAGCCGGAGGGGTCTGCCCCATCATGTAGCTTTTGATTGCCGGTCCATAGATAAGATCGTTTGACCGCAAGAACGAAAACGTACGCGCCATGATAACTGAAGGCAGCACACCTTTGTCGTCTATCTCGGCCTCAATGCCGTCGATGAAATCATCGGTCAGGAAGGGTGTGAATTCACCTTGGTCAGAGAAATCGGTCAGCGCAGTAAAGAAGGTGGCTGACTTGATCGACTTATCGCCTTCTTGCTTCATCAGCGATAGTGTCAGCGCCAGAGTGGTTCCCGCAATACAATAGCCGACGGCATTGACTTGTTTCTCACCGGTGATCTCCTTCACCTCACGCACGGCGGCAAGATAGCCGTCAGTGATATAGTCTTCCATCCCAATGTCACTATAGGTCGGGTCGGGGTTGACCCACGACACAACGAAAACGGTATGGCCCTGATCGACAAGCCATTTGACCATGCTGTTCTGGGGTTTCAGATCGAGGATGTAGAACTTGTTGATCCAGGGCGGATAGATGATCACAGGCGTCTTATAGACTTGGTCTGTGGAGGCTTCGTATTGCACAAGCTCCATCATCCGGTTGCGGTAGACGACCTTGCCCGGCGTGGTTGCGATGTTCTTGCCAAGCTCGAACGCTTTTTCGTCGGCCAAGCGGACGACCATCTCACCGCGGTTTGCTTCCAGATCGTCGATGAGGTTCTCGAGCCCCTGCACAAGCGACTGGCCCTCTGTCTCGATCGCCTTTTCCAAAGCGTCAGGATTGGTCGCCAGAAAGTTGGTCGGCGACATCATGTCGATGATCTGTTTGGCAAAGTAATTCAGACGGTTCTTCTCAACCGGTTCAAGATGGGTCACGCCCTCAACTGCTTTGGTCAAAGCTTCGGCGTTGATCAGGTACTGCTGCTTGATGTAATTAAAGTACGGATGCGTATCCCAGAGCGGGTTTGTAAAGCGGCGATCACTGGGACCGGGATCTTCGGGTGCTTCCAGTTTACCCTTGGCAAGAGTTTGCTGCGCTTCGACAAAATGCTTCATCGTGTCCGACCAATAGGACATTTGGTTTTCAAGGATCTTAGCCGGATTATTAACCATCTCGGCCCAATATGCCTGCGCGGCCCGTCCGAATAATTCTTGATTCGGGCCATCCAGCGCAGGGTTGTGACCCTGTTTGTTAACCAATACTCGTTGCAAGCGTTCGGAAAGTTCTTCGACTTTTTTCAGGTTGTGCGTCATTTTCTCAAGTGATTCACCACTCGGGACAACGCTACCGTCACTTTCTGTTGTCATCTGAACCTTTACTCCTTATGTTTGCAGTTGCAGCATTACGTCGTTGGCTTTCAGGGGGCGATGCGACTGACTGTCTCGGTCCGCCCGGGCTTTTTGATTAAGGAGACCCCTCAATGCGTTATATGATGACGTACGACCTAATGGAAACCATCCGAAATACTAACCAGTGGCTCGGCGCTTCAGCGCTCGCTATGGGATCATACCCTGCCTTTTCATTAATACCAAACCCTGCTTTCTCCTGGATGACAGCATGGGGAGAAGTGACAGAGCGCACTTTCCAACGGATGATCGTCAAACCGGACTGGAACATTCCACCCGTTCCGTCACAGGATGGTCAGGATCATGTCGTTTCAACGGAAATCGTTGTCCAAAAGGACTTTGGCGATTTGCTTCATTTCGTCGTGGCAGACCGCCCTACCCCAAAACGCAAGGTGCTGCTTGTGGCACCCATGTCGGGGCACTATGCAACATTGCTGCGGTCTACGGTGATTAGCTTGCTGCCGGATACCGACCTTTATATTACCGATTGGCATAACGCGCGCGACATTCCCGTAAGTGCGGGCAAATTCGATATCGAAGACTACACACTATATCTGGTCGACTTCCTGCGGGAGCTAGGCTCTGACACGCACGTGATTGCCGTATGCCAGCCGGCACCTCTAGCGCTTGCCGCGACAGCCTATCTGGCGGAAGAAGACCCCGAGGCACAGCCGCGCAGCCTGACGTTGATCGGTGGACCGGTTAACCCTGACGCCACGCCCACGGATGTGACCGACTTTGGTCGGCGTGTGACGATGGGGCAGTTGGAAGAGATAATGATCCAGCGTGTTGGGTTCAAATACCCTGGCGTCGGTCGCCTGGTCTATCCGGGTCTTTTGCAGCTATCCTCGTTCATTTCGATGAACATGGAAACACACTCAAAAGCGTTTCTGAACCAGATCAGCCGTGTCGCGCAAGGCGAAGCGCAGGAGCACGACAAGCACAATCGTTTCTATGACGAATACCTCGCGGTCATGGATATGACGGCCGAATTTTACCTAACCACGGTCGAGCGCGTTTTCAAAAACCTTGAAATCGCAAACAATGAATTCGTCGTGGCGGGAAAGAAAGTGGACATCGGCAAGATCACCACGGTTGCGGTTAAAACCGTCGAAGGGTCAAAGGACGATATCTCGGCGCCGGGCCAGTGTGTTGCTGCCCTTGATCTGTGCACCGGTTTACCAGACAACAAGAAAGCAAACCATCTTGAGGATGGGGCGGGGCACTACGGTATTTTTGCAGGCAAAAGCTGGCGCAAGAATATCCGCCCGCTCGTGCTCGACTTTATCGACGCAAACAGCGATGCGCCCAAACCGGCAAAATCCAAGAAAGCGGCGAATAAGAACGCGGCAGCGTGATTTACCTCAGAACGTAAGGTAGCGCCATCCAATCTCTAAGGGCTCGGGTGGTGGCATCGGGTTGTTCCAAAGTCGGCAGATGTCCCGCGCCCTCGACCACGACCAGACGCGCCTGCGGGATAAGTTCCGCCATGAATTCGTGCCGCTTGACGGGGCAAAGCGTATCTTCCGCTCCGCACAGCACCAGCGTCGGCAAACGGCATTTGCGCAATGTAGCCTGTTGGTCGGGGCGGCGTTGCAAAGCACGCGACTGGCGCACGAACACCTCCGGCCCCAAAGTTTCGGCCATCTGCATGACCAAATCCAAGACATCCTTTTGCGCAGGCCCGTCCGCAAGATACTTCGGCTTCATTTCATCGCGCATCACGTCCCGCAAGCGACCGGCTCGCGCGGCGACAATCTGCGGCTCGCGCGCGGCTGCTGTCTGGGGCGTTTCGGCCAGCGGGTTTGTATCCAGCAACGCCAGACGGCTAACACGCCCGGGCGCGCGCCGCAGAATCTCCATCGCGACAATGCCCCCCATGCTCAGCCCGGCAAGGGCAAACCGCTCGGGCAGCCTGCCCAACAACAACGTGGCGATGTCTTCGACACGTCCCCCTTGGGTAATGGGCGCAACCGTCACGCAATGATCGACGGACAGGTCGGCGATCTGCGGTCCAAACAATCGCGCATCACACATCATCCCCGGCAAAAGAACCAAAGGCTCCGGCATCTCATTCCGGTTTTTCTCAGGCACTGTCGCAAACATCAATCGTTTCACCTTTTACGTGCAGGCATGCCGGGGAACAAATGCATTGTTCAGCCGCCCGATAGCACCAAGACTTCGGTAACAGCATCTTCTATTATGCCAAGGCAGGGTCCATCTGAAAACCGGTGATCCGCGTCTTTGACCAACAGCAATCGAAGATCAGGACAAGTCGCGTGCTCTAGTAGGCGCACCGCCGTTTGAGTGCTGACCGCCGTATCAGCCGTCCCCTGCAGACACCGCACCGGAAAGTCCAGAACAAGCGGGTCGCGCAAAACCAATTGCTTGCGCCCATCCTCAATCATGCGCTTCGTGATAACATAGGGTTCCATATAATCCGAAGGGATTTCGACAAAGCCATCACGCTCCAGCTGTTCTTTCTGGTCGGTCGAAAAGCTGGCCCAGTACCCATCTTCTGTAAAGTCCGGCGCTGCAGCGATCGTCACCATCCCTGCAATGCGCGCACTCAGGCGACGCGCAAGCAGCAATGCCTGCCATCCCCCCATGGAAGACCCCACCGGAATAAGCGGGCCATCGGTTAGTGCTGACAGAATCGCGTATGTATCTTCGGCCCAGTCGCCAATGCAGCCTTCTTCGAAGGTGCCAGAAGACTGCCCGTGGCCGGAATAGTCAAAACGCATAAAGGCGCGCCCACACGCTTTTGCCCACGCTTCGAGATGGAGGGCCTTGGTCCCTTCCATATCGGATTTCAAACCACCCAGAAATATAATGCACGGACCTGATCCAGGGGTGGCGTGATAGGCCAAACGACGGCCTTGTGGCGTTTCGAAATAATTTGGCTCTTGCATCGCTGCGTCCTCATGTTTGCTCGATGATGCGCAAGCATGGGACGGCGTTCAATCCCTCGTCGGGGATTTCCTGTGCGTTCGGCAAAGTACGTGGCTTTTCAGCCGTACGTTCGAGCGCTCAGAAACACGTTGCGGTTTAACCGCCGATATAGGTCGATCCAAGTGGGCGGAAAAAGATCTTTTGGTTGTGCAAACGTCCCAGAAGCTCTTCGTTTTCGCGTTGATCACCTTCAATGACACGAACTGATTCCATATCAGCCGGATTTTCATCAGACAAAGCACGCCGCATCTTGCAAAGCTCCCGCGAACGGGCGCGCAGCGCTTCTTCGATAAGGTCCACGTCGTGAATGCTCAGCTCGAACGACTTGTTGTACTTTGGCATGGCAGAGCCTTTCTCTGATTGTTTTCCGATTGGAAACATGTCGGATTTAACACGTATTCCGTCGCAGTCAACGTATTCATATGTATACCAAACCCCCTCACGGCCTACTGGCGGGATGCCGCCTGATACCCATGGCTGGCGCGTCACACTGCTGAGCGCTTGCAGCGCGCAGCAAAGCTTGGGATGGTGGTCTTTAATCAGGACGCCCGCCAGCTTTACACTTTGATCTTGTGGGCAGCCCTCGGCAGGAGAAATTGAATGACGTTGAATCGCCGCCACTTCATGATGAGCGCCGTGGCCGCATCAGGGATGCCCCATTTGGCACTTGCCGCGCCTTTTACGTTGCGCGCCGGTCCTGTGACCGCGCAAATCCTGCCCGAAGGCGATGGCACCACGCAACTTCTGGGCTTCAACGGCTCCAGTCCAGGTCCTGAATTACGATACCGCGCAGGGGACATGGTGGATATCCGTTTTGAAAACGGCATCGACCAAGGATCAGCTATTCACTGGCATGGCATCCGCATCGACAATGCGATGGATGGGGTGCCGTATATGACCCAGCCGATGGTCGAAAGCGGGGAAAGCTTTGGCTATCGCTTCACGTTGCCCGATGCGGGCACCTATTGGTACCATTCTCACAACAGGTCATGGGAGCAAGTCGCGCGCGGCCTTTACGGCCCACTGATCGTAGAAGAGATAAATCCCCCCGTAGTTGATCACGATATCACCGTAATGGTTGATGACTGGCGCATTGAACGCACCGGCGAGATCATCGAAGACTTTGGCAACCGGCACGATTTTTCCCACGCCGGGCGGCTGGGCACTTTTGCGCGGATCATCGCGTCTGTCAGTGAGGTACGCAAAGGTGATCGCGTGCGCCTGCGCCTTATCAATACCGCGACCGCGCGGGTCTTTCCTCTGGAAATCGCGGGGATCTCCGGCAAGGTCGTGGCGCTGGATGGTATGCCGCTTGATAAGGCTGAAGACATTGGACCCCTCATGATGGCACCAGCACAGCGGGTCGATATCATCGCAGATGTGCAGGATACTGTACGATTTATCTTTCCGACGCGCCAAGAACCCTATGAGCTTGGCTCCATTGGCGTCAGCGGTGAAAGTCCAGCTCCTACCCGCCTGCCTATCACAGCACTGCCCGCCGCGAATGTGCGCATGCCATCGGCCCAACCCGACCACATGTTGGTTCTGCGGATGCAGGGCGGCGCGATGGGCGGGGCACATGAAGGCGAAGATATCTGGAGCTTTAACGGTGTGTCCGGCTTGACAGACGACCCTTGGCAAACCTTTATTCAAGGCCAAACCGCCCGAATTCAGTTGATAAATGATACGAACTTTCCCCATGGCATCCACCTGCACGGGCATCATTTTCACGAAGTTCTTGAAGACGGCAGTCTTGGCCCCTTTCGGGACACAACACTGCTGCAACGACAGCAAACTCGCGACATCCTTTGTGTCTTTGACAATCCGGGAAAGTGGCTGGTGCACTGCCATATGTTGGGCCATCAGGCGTCCGGCATGAAGACATGGGTTGAAGTGGTGTAACCACAAGCCGACTGCTCCCGCGCATGTTTTTTTTTGCAACGGCCTTGCAGAGCGACGGGGAAGCGCTTGCATCCCACTGCAACACGCGGCAATAGGAGCGCATATCCCCAGTCGTGCAGCCGGACTATCCCAAAAACCGGATACATTCCTCGCATAGCTGGTTTCGCAACCGGGCGTCTCGTAGGCGCCAGACCGACGAGGAGCGCCCCTGATGGCCCAAATCTCTCTTACTTTTCCCGATGGCAATGCACGTGAATATGACGCTGGCGTCACCGCTGGCGACGTGGCTGCAAGTATTTCGACCTCTCTGCGTAAAAAGGCGATAAGTGCGACCGTGAACGGTGCCCATTTCGATCTTGCATGGCCCATCGAGGCAGATGCCAGCATCGCCATCCACACCATGCAGGACGAAGAACAGGCCAACGAATTGGTGCGTCATGACCTGGCGCATATTATGGCGCGCGCGGTTCAGGACATTTGGCCCGATACCAAAGTCACAATCGGCCCAGTGATCAAGGATGGCTGGTACTACGACTTTGACCGTGCTGAGCCCTTCACCCCCGAAGATCTCGGGTTGATCGAAAAGAAGATGAAAGAGATCATCAACCGCCGCGACCCGGTCACCACCGAAGTTTGGGACCGCGAGCGCGCGATCAAATTCTACGAAGCCAATAACGAGCCCTACAAAGTCGAGTTGATTGAATCGATCCCGGGCGACGAGCCGTTACGCATGTATTGGCATGGGCACTGGCAAGACTTGTGTCGCGGCCCCCACCTGCAGCACACAGGTCAAGTGCCCGGGGATGCGTTCAAACTGATGTCGATCGCCGGTGCTTACTGGCGCGGTGACAGCGACCGCGCAATGCTTCAACGTATCTACGGCGTGGCTTTTACCGGCAAGGAAAAGCTCAAGGCGCATCTGACAATGCTGGAGGAGGCCGCAAAACGTGACCACCGCAAACTGGGCCGCGAGATGGACCTCTTTCACATGCAGGAAGAAGCCCCCGGTCAGGTGTTCTGGCACCCGAATGGCTGGCGCATCTACACTGAACTTCAGGATTACATGCGACGCAAACAACGCGCTGGCGGTTATGTTGAGGTGAACACCCCGCAAGTGGTCGACCGCAAACTGTGGGAAGCCTCGGGCCACTGGGATAAATACCAAGAGCATATGTTCATCGTCGAAGTCGACGAAGAGCATGCGCGCGAAAAAGCGGTCAACGCGCTTAAGCCGATGAACTGCCCCTGCCACGTAGAGATTTTCAAACAGGGTCTCAAGTCCTACCGCGATCTGCCACTGCGCATGGCCGAATTCGGTTCGTGCAACCGATATGAACCTTCAGGCGCTTTACACGGCATCATGCGGGTGCGAGGCTTTACGCAAGACGATGCGCATATTTTCTGCACCGAAGAGCAGATCGAATCCGAGACCGCCGTTTACATCAAGTTTCTGTCCGAGATTTACAAAGACCTCGGATTCGAGAACTTTAAGGTCAAGTTTTCGGACCGGCCCGATACACGTGCAGGCTCCGATGAGGTGTGGGACCGCGCCGAGACCGCGCTTTTGTCAGCAACACGCAAAGCCGGGATCGAGCCGGAGTTGAACCCCGGCGAGGGTGCGTTCTACGGGCCCAAGCTGGAATTTGTTCTGACCGATGCAATTGGCCGAGACTGGCAGTGCGGTACCCACCAAGTGGACTTTGTGCTGCCTGAACGTTTGGACGCGACTTATATTGGTGCAGATGGTGCAAAGCACCGTCCGGTGATGCTGCACCGCGCCACGCTGGGTTCTTTCGAGCGTTTCATTGGCATCCTGATCGAAGAACACGCGGGCAAACTGCCGTTCTGGCTCGCTCCTCGACAAGTCGTTGTGGCTTCGATCATCTCTGATGCGGATGATTACGTCATCGAAGTCGTCAATGCGCTTACCGCGGCGGGCGTGCGCGCCGAAGCGGACCTGCGCAACGAAAAGATCAACTACAAAGTGCGTGAGCATTCAGTCGGAAAAGTTCCGGTCATTCTCGCCGTGGGCGCACGCGAAGTAGAAGAGCGCACTGTCACGATCCGGCGCTTGGGCGAGAAAAGAACGTCAGTTGAAAGCTTGAACTCTGTAACACAAGCCTTGGGAGCAGAAGCCACCCCACCTGACTTGTTGTAACAAAACGCGCCTCTGAGACCAAAATTACAGAAATCCTGCCGAAACTGAAACATTTCGGCAGGATTTTTCGTGAAATATAGCCTGTTCGCGCACAAGACGCTGACACGGATGTGACACACAGCCTCGTGAATGGTATGTCACGGCAGGTTTGTTACATTCAGCACATCGATGACCGGAAGGTCGACAAAAGAGGAGACACCCATGTCCAACACGATCAAAACAGTAGCGATTGCAAGCGCCGTCGCCGCAGCCTTTGTGGCGCAAACAACAACACATGCAGAGGCTGCGGCAAAAGAAAAATGCTACGGCGTTTCTTTGGCTGGCGCCAATGATTGCGCAGCCGGCCCCGGCACCACATGCGCTGGTACATCGACCGTTGATTACCAAGGCAACGCATGGACGCTTGTGGA
>Ga0316197_10003817_pt1 | contig 10733 bp, 11 predicted proteins | sample OudBiesiAoxic_MG_FD_204939 | JGI IMG/M metagenome (GOLD analysis project Ga0316197, IMG submission 204939) | Coastal sediment microbial communities from Oude Bieten Haven, Netherlands - site A oxic | ecosystem: Environmental > Aquatic > Marine > Coastal > Sediment | place: Netherlands... | reverse complement strand
CGCGAAAGACGCCGCACGTCGGCGAGTCCTTTTTCAGAACGAAGCCGTGGAGACCTTCATCTGCGAGTTCCGAGGAGCGGGTTAGCGAGAGCCGCCGCATCGAAGAAGTCCAATCGACGTCGTTCTTGGGATCAATCATCCGTAGGTCGTCGCCCTCGCGGACAAGGCGAACGGTCGGGCGAGGTACACCCATGCCGACCTCGACTTCCGGACAGACCGGCACGTACTCGACGAACGGGCCAAGCATGTCGGTGAGGTAGCGCTGACGAGAGTGTCCGCCGTTCCACCGCACCTCTTCGCCGATCACGCAGCTGCTGACGCCAATACGGATCAGGTCGGTATCGGCTGGTCGGATACTGATCCCTGTCATGCTCGTGCCCCGAGGAGAAATGATCGTATGTCGTCCGTGCGGAAGGCCGCTATCGCTGCGTACAGCGCGGTGCCGGCGTTGCCGAGGATCACGAAGGCGGGAAGCCAGAGAACAGCTACCCACGGAGACCCCTCCCGGAGGAACACCCATCCGGCGAAGAGGGCAATACCAACGTAGATGTCGATCAGGGACATGCGGCCCCAGGGATTTTCGAGGATCCAGGAGCCCTCGCCACTGAAGTCACCTGTGGTCATCGCCACGACAATTGCAGCGAACATGACGACCGTGAGGGCGACGGTGACGATGCGGATAACGACCATTGGGTCCTCCTCGTGGGTTGTGTTCCGTTCGGTTCAGTCCTCTTCGTCGGATGTGGAGATCGGCACACCGAAACAACTCTCCAAGACTCGCTGAAGCCGTCGCTCGCCCTCACCGCCTATGAACCACCAGATGCCAACGAGCAATGATGCAATCGTCATGCCGTAAAGCCCGAACGAGTAGAGGAGCATGATCGGGAGAGCCGCTGCCATCAGGGTGTCCCACCCGAGAATGAGGCCGAAGAGGTAGGCGAAGGCCCCGATGACCGTGTAGAAGATCGTCACATACGAAAACCATGTGAAGCCGCTTCCGATCGGGATTGTCACGATCTTCGGGGATTCGAGCTCGAACAGATAGGCGTCCTCGAGTTCCGCGCCCACGTGGACGCGCTCGCCGAGACGTTCGTTGAGATAGCGCTCGAGATAGGCGGCGTACCAGCGGGCAAACACGAGGTAGGACGAGTCGAACGCCGTCTGCACCGCACCGATGAGCGCCACGACCGGCACCAGGAGGAACGCCTGCTCCACCTCCCACCATCCGACAACGAACAGAACAAGGATCAGCACGGTCGTGAGGTTGACGTCGAAGAAGAAACGCCGGTGATACATCGCCGTCATCCCCCGCATCCGGGAGAGTTGCATCGATGCGATCCGAACTCGCTCTTCCATGGTCTCACCCTAGATGCGCCGGAGACCGTCCATGACTTGGCACCCCTGTTTCCCGACGGCTCGGGCTGGCTACGCCCCTCGCACGTTTGCGGCCGCGTCCACACGTCTCGGACAGACATCACCGATCACACATCGATCACATTCAGGGCTGCGAGCACGGCACCACGTCTTCCCGATCTCCCACATCGGAAGGTCGAGAGCGCCGGGTCGTTCGGGATTGGCGACTCGCGCTGCGTCCACCATGTGATTCACCTCGTCTCGCTCGGCAAGACCTGTGCGAAGCATCACGCGCCGCACATGAACGTCGTAGGCGATGTCGGAGCCCGAGAGCTCTCGGATGTCGACACCAAACTGCCCGTTGAGGATCTCGACCGCCATAGCCGCCTTCTTCTGACTGATGCCGTCGAACTCGTTGAGGCGCGCCTGGAGCTCGCGGGCCGTTGGTTGATCGCCCCAGACCGCACCGGCGACGCCGTCGTAGTCGTCGATGACCCGTTGCGCTCCTGCGACGAGCCACCGGGCGCTCTGTGTGGGGAATCGGTGCAGCGCCGGAGGGCCGAGGAATGCTGCGAGCACCCGGTCTGAATTCTCGGCCACAAGTTCGACGCCCCAGCCACCAATCCGCCGGCTGAGGTTGTACGGCACGGCCCATGCGCGTTCGGCGGGCATCTGATAGTCGCCGATGACCCCGGCAAGGAATGCCCAGTCGTCTGAGATGAGAAACTCATTCGCCATCTCGTTGTCGGTGAAGACCGGATTCGCCCGATGCGGATCACGCGCAGCGAGGGCTGCCCCGAAATCGAGTATCCCGCGAACCAACGGTGATGCCGAGCCACGTTCTGACATCCACGAGACTCTACGACCCGCTGCGGTCTGTTCTTGGTGGCCTTCACTCGGATATCGATGTAGGGGCAACCTCCAGCGGCCGATACCTACGATGTGGCCGGTTTCATTCAGGGACGATCCCCGGTCTCGGGGAGCCGTTGGAGTAGTGGCCGCGCATGGGTCGCGGCAGCACTGCTCGTGCTCGCGAGCGCAATCGCTGTGGCTGTCTGGGCTGATCAAACGGCTTCGAGCGTCGACCGTAACAATCTCGAGCGTGGCGCTGAGGCTGTGAACCGCAACCTCGAGTCCGAAATCCGGGTCGTGGAAATGGCCTCCGACGTGATCGTTGCAGCGGCTGCGGCGGCCGACGATCCCGAAGACTTCGCTTCAGTCGCCATCACGACCGACCCCGTGGTCCTCGAGTCGCTTATTGGGCTCGTGAGCTACCCAATCACCGAGATGGGAACCGGCGAAGGTCACGTGTTCTTCCAGGTGAACCCCGAACAGGAAGTGGCGGCGCCGGATCTGGGGCTCCCGGCCATCGTGACCAGCACGTTGGTGGAAGAAGATGTTCCATATCTGAGTCCGGCCTATCGGGAAGCCGGGACCAGTGACGTCCGCATGGTGGTGGTGGTCCCGTCGGTGCAATCGGGCGAGAGCGTCCTCGTCGGCGCGATCTTCCTCCCAAATCGAATCCTCGATCGTGCGGTGTCCTCCGTCGGCGAGGATGAGTACTCGGCGATACTGCTCGACCGGCGATTCGGCGGTCAATTGATCACCTCGACCGGGACACCAACCGGAAAGGACATCATCCGTTTCTCCCCAGTCGGATTCGCGGGACTGATCGATCTAGAGGTCATGGGCGGAACGGCGTTCTCGTACTCCCGCTCACCGTGGATACCGGCTGTATCTCTGACAGTCGGCATCACGATCGCTCTGCTCCTTCTGGGGCTGGCGTCCATGACGAGAGCGCGGACGAGGGAGATGAGAGGGCGACTCGAACTCGCCCGACTCCACGACGAAGGCAAGGACCGCTTCCTGGCGACTGTGAGCCATGAGCTCAGGACGCCCTTGACGGTGGTCATGGGTGGCGCGAGCGAGGTCGAATCGCAGTGGGAAACGCTGAGCTCGAGCGAACGAGAAGAGTTGCTAGGCATGGTGGTCAACCAGGCACAAGAGGCATCGAACCTCGTTGAAGACCTCTTGGTTGTTGCACGCTCGGAGTACGGGAACGTCAGGATCGCCATGGACGAGACACACATCCAGCGACACATCGGCTATGCCGTGGAGTCGGTCTCGCTCGTCCGCGAAGGCACACTCACGGTGACGGCTGAGGATCCCAAGATCTATGCGGACGGCACTCGACTGAGGCAGATTCTCCGAAATCTCGTCCACAACGCTGTTGCCCACGGCGGACCGAACATAGAGATCGAGGTGTCACACGGCGAAGGCGTCGCTCATGTGTCTGTCCTGGATGATGGTCCTGCGATTCCACACGAGGACTGTGAGCGAATCTTCGAGCCATACGCGCGAGCCAATGGACGGCACGCCGAGGAGGCTCGCGGTATCGGAATCGGCCTCTACGTCAGTCGCCTCCTCGCCCGGATCATGGGGGGCGAACTCGTCTACCTTCGAAGGGACGGCCGGACAGAGTTCTTGCTCACACTTCCTGCAGTCGCAGAGGACGTCGCCCCGAGCCAACACCTCGAGCCGGTCTCGGTCGAGTAGCACTCGACCGCCTTGGGAGCGACATCCGCGTCGCGCCCATCTTCAGATCTTGGTCGTCGGACCATCTGTGACGAGCCCTTGCCACAGAGCAATACCTACGTACCGCTCCGCGGCAAGGGACCCACCATCCGGGTTGCGCCTATGCGTGGTCCTTCAGGTGTGCGTTGTGGAGGAATCCACTCATGGTGAACGGCTGCGACGCCTCCTCGCGACTCGGCGGGTACACCAGGGATGCTGCGATCGCTCCCAGTACGCACGCCCCTGAGCAGATCATGAACGCGAGCGGGAAGTTGTCCAGGTCACCCAGCGCACCACCGAGGATCGGGAAGATGATCCCGCCTGCCCCGTAGGCCAGGAACACCCACGGATAGTTCTGGCCGACCGACGTGTCGCCGTATTCGTCGGCCGTCAGGGCCGGGAACAGGGCGAAGTTACCGCCGAAGTTGAAGCCGATCAGTGCCGCAGCAAGGTACAGCGAGTACTCGTTTCCGGCCATCGGGATGAACGCGAGCAGGAGCGCTGCCTGTGTTGCGGTCATGATCACCACAGAACGTTTGCGGCCAAGCCGGTCGCTCATCCAGCCCCACGCCAGCCGGCCGAAGCCGTTCGCCAAACTGAAGAAGACGGCCATCGCCAGACCTGCGATGTCGTCGGCTTCGGCTTCGAGCATTCCGCCGTCGACCAGCGCCTCAACCGGCCACAGCTTCATGAGTCCAATCGCCATCAATCCGCCACCGGCGCTCACGGCAAACGTCAGGAAGATCAGATAGAACTGAGGTGTCCTCAGCATCTCACGTGACGTGAAGTTGTCGCCGCCCGCCCCTGTCACCTCTGGTGCCGTGAATCCCGCGGGGAGCCAACCTGCCGGCGGCATCTCCATCCAAATGGAACCGACGAGGACGAGCGCGGCAAACGCGATGCCGTAGATCAGGAACGTGCCGTCGAGACCGAAGTTGTCGATGAGCTTGCCCCAGGTGTCCGCCATCTGGATCCAAAGCAGCGCACCGAATCCGAACCCGGCCACGGCTGCACCCGAGATCATGCCCTTACGATCCGGGAACCATCGCATACCAACGGCAATCGGAACGACATAGGCGAGGCCGATCCCCGAACCGCCAATGAACCCGACACCGACCAGAACGATCCAGAAGTTCGTGCCGCCGTCGATAGCCGCAATCGCGTATCCGACGCCGAGGGTCAAACCACCCGCGATTGCGAGCGTCCGGGGCCCCCAGGTGGGGAGCCTACGACCGGCGAACACCATCACGAGTGCGAACATCGCGAGCCCGACCGAGAACACGATCTGAGTCTGCGTCTTCGACCATCCCGAGTCCTCCAACGCAGGCGTGAACACGGACCATGCGTAGATGGCACCGAGGCAGAGCTGAATCAGCACCGCCCCGAGGACCACAAATCCTCGGTTGCTCACTCGTTGTGTCATACCGGACTTCCTCCTCGTAGTGACCCGCACCGGCACGGCACCTCGGACATCTCCGGCGCTGGCCGGACACTGTCCACTTCATCCGATTCGGCTTGGTCTCCTGGTCTGCAGTTGTGGCGCGTAGACCGCTGTCCGGCAGGAATCGCGGAAACCCCGCGCCGCACCAACGAGACAGCGTCCGACACAGGATTGAGTGTCACCCAGACGCTGCGGCCGCGCTAGGGGCCATGGACCCCGAACGTAGGGCCATTCCGACGGACTTGGGAAGCCCCGTTTCGACTCCAGGGGACGAGACGAAAGCCTGCGCACGGGTGGTACGGTCGTCCGATGACAGCCAACGGCCGCGACGGGAACACCTCCGACGCTGACGTCGCAGTGCAATGGGCTATCCGGCGGTGGTGGCTCTGGGCGATCCTCGCTCTCGTGGCTGGAGGGTTCACGATCGCGGCGGCAGATGGGTTCCCCATCGTCGATCTCGAGCTCGCATGGACCGTCGAGCAGGCGGACGACGTCACGCGGGGGGTGGACGTCGACACGATCAGGTCGGCCATCTTCTGGGACTTCGCCTTCATCTTCTTCTATGCCCTGGCACTGTCCGCTGGAGCGTTGTGGGCGCGGAGGCAGTTCCGCAGCTCCGTCGGTATCGCCGTCGGCACCGTCGTTGCGATCGGCGGTGTTGTCGCCGGGATCTTCGATGTTGTCGAGAATCTGTCGATGCTCGGCTACCTCAATAGCTGGGGTGATTGGAGCGGTTGGATCGCACTCGCTGGTGCAACGGCAGTGCCTAAGTTCTTGCTCGCGTTGGTAGGTGTGGTCTACATCGCCGCCGGCATCGTGCTGTTCATCGTTCGCCGACCCAGCCGCTGAGTGCGCGGTGCGAACGCGAGTGTGGAGGAGGCCGATGGCCTCCTCCACACTCAATCGGCTTGGTTGTGCTGCGTCTTCGGTTGCCTAGATTCAGGAAGCCGGAGGCGGCGGCGGAGCCTGATCCGTCGGACCGCCGGTAGTCGTGGTCTGGTTCCGACCAGCAACGAGCCACCAGATCAACGCCACGATCCCAACAACGCCGAGCCCGATGAGAACCCATCCCCACCAGGGGAAGCCGCTGTCTGTCTCTTCAGCCACCTCATCGGTCGACGCGCCCGCGGGCGGGATCAGGAACGTCTGGCTGTATTCACTGCCGTCCGCAGCGGTACCCTCCACGAGCAGGTGCTCGACCTCAGTCTGGCGATCACCGAGATCGAACGACTCCCACCAGACACCGTCGTCTTCTACGGGAAGCGAGGCAGTCAGTCCGGTCTCGATCACCCTGAGTTGTGTCGTCGAACCAGCGAGGAAGTTGAGTCCGGTCGTCGTCATGACGCGATTGGTATCAACACTCACGACGACATACGGGTTGCCGACGAGGGGGCTCAACTGAGCCACGACTTCGGACCCGAACTCGGCCATTTCGCCCGGCTCAGGAGTCTGGCCAACCACGATGCCGTCGGGATCAGGGTCGTCCGGATCCTCGACGAAGGTGATCGTCAATCCGACCTCTTCCGCGAGCGTGGTCGCCTCGTCGATTGTCAACCCGATGAACTCAGGGACTTCGACATCCTCGGGTCCGGTTGAGACCGCCATATCGACCGTCGTGCCCGGAGCTACTTCGGTGCCGGCGACCGGGTTGGTCGAGAGGACCAAACCCTCCTCGGCATCGTCGCTCGCCTCCTCAGAGGTCGTCACCACGAATCCCTCGGCCTCGAGCGCAGCTTGGGCGTCCGCCGCGGCCTGGCCGACAACATCGGGAACGGGGACCGTCGACGGCCCGGTCGAAACGATCATCGTGACGGTTGAGCCGAGACCAACTTCGGTGCCAGCGGCTGGGTTCGTCTCAATCACGAGACCGGCTTCAATCTCGGCGCTCGGCTGTTCCTCGGTGGCAGCAACAAGGCCGGCGGCCTCGATAGCGGCTTGACCATCGGCCGCTGAGAGACCAGCCACGTCCGGAACCGGGACGGTGTCCGGGGCGGGCGCAGCGATTGCCGCAATCAGTTCGGTCATCGAGGGGATCGTCGAAACCGCGATGTCCGGCGACGTCCCATCACTAACGGCAAACGCGTCGGTGTAGGAGTCCGCCGGCGTGACAACATCCTTCTCGAGGCCGTCGACCACCACGGGTACGTTCGAGTCCGCGGCCACCGTCTGGAGAGGAGTTCCTTCCCCCGGATCCAGCGTCTCGTCCACAACAAGGCTGCCGATGGAAACCACCACAGGTGCACCAGTTGCGTTCCACACTCGGATCTTTGCCGAACCGGCGTCAATCGGTGCGACTTCGACCGGGTAGGCGCTGCCGCCGGTATCGCCATAACCGGTCACCACCGTCTGTGCCGGAACCTGGGCGGAGTTGATGGGCACATTCGCGACGAGCGAGTCGCCGTCTGTGAATGTGACTTCGGTCTGACCTACGAGGATGTACGGGATCGGACTGGCCGCGGCGTACGCGAGACCGGTGGTCATCGGTTCACTTCCCACCGCTACGTCCACTGGAGCGGTGCTCGAGCCGTTGACGTTCGCGAGGTACGCGGCCGAATCGGCTTCTTGCGCACCCGCACCAACGGCAGCGGACAACAGCCCACCCACCATTGCGACGACGAGCACAACCCGACTGATTGACTTCATGATTGTTCCCCAATCTCTCGCCGGCCGACGGCCGAACGCTCTCGATGATCCACTTGGGCAATGGTATCCCGGATCGTCTCAAGCGACGGTAGCGACGGCGCGTCGAAGAACAGGAACACCATCCAACAGCTTCGGCGAAACACGGCACGCACTTGAACGATGAGTTGCCAGAGATTCTCGCGCGCCGCGGCCAAACCCGCGCGTAGGGTTTGCTTCCTTCAAGCTACCGGGGAGGCAGCACGATGGCGAAGTTCATGATGGTCTACAAAGGCGAGGCCACCGATATGTCGACGATGACGGAAGAGGAAGTCGCGGGAGTCATGGCGGCATGGGGCGCATGGATACAGAACGTCGGCCCTGCCCTCATTGATGTTGGGACTCCGTTCGGGCCGGGCTCGTCGGTGGTCGACGACGGAAGCACGGGAACGGCCGTGTCTCTCAACGGCTACTCAATCGTCGAGGCCGATGACATGAGCGGCGCACGGGCGCTTGCCGACAACCATCCGTTCCTCAGCGAAGGCAAGGGCAAATTCGCCGTCGACGTCTACGAGTTGATGCCCGCCCCAATCATGGACTGAGGCAAGAAGGCCGGCCCCTCCCGCCCTCGCTGACCTCGCAGCTAGGTCTTTTCCCACCAGCGGAGGACGCGGAGAGCGCGGAGCGTGTTCCACCGTCCGGCGACTCGCCCGGGTTCGAGCGGGAAGTAGGTCACGCCGCTGTATTGGCTGCCCTTCCCCCATCGACCGTCGGGGCGCCGGGCACCGCGCACAAGCCCGATCCCGTCTGAGGCTCGGGGATCGGGCATCGCCTCGGCGTCACGCAGATGGTCGAGTCCGCGCAATACGTCGTAGTGCCACCGCGGCGGAAAGTGAAAGGTGGTCCACACGTCTCTAATCACCTCGCCGGTTCGGTGCGACCGATACATCCAGTGTTTGAGCAGGAACTCGTGGCCGCCGGCGATGACAGTGTCGGCCTCGCTCGAACCGGTCGATCGCTTCCACTCGAGGAGGCCTTCAAGAACGGAGATGGTGGTGTGGAATGACGAGTGCGTGGCACCCCGGACGTCCTGACAGTTCCATCCACCGTCCGGCATGACCGCGCCGACGAGGACCTCCGCAATTGAGTCGATCCTCCGATCGGCAACGTTGAAGTGCGAGGCAACCGCGAGCACCATCCCGTTGACGCACCGCTCCGCATACTCGTGGCTTGCCCAAAACGACACACCACCGTCGAACCACAGGGCATCGTCGAGCAATCGACGGCAACCCGCGATGGCCTTCTGATTGGACGGTGGCATCCCCAGTCTTCTGAGCAGAGTCAGGGTGTACGTTGTCGAGGTCCACTTCGGGGTGTAGAGACCGCCCCCCCACGTCCCTCCCGGATCCTGCTGATCGAGGAACCTTCTCCCCCACCCCTCGTTCGCGACCGCGGCCCGCGTGGACCGCCAGGTCCGAGGACTCCGGGCGAGGAGGTCACGCTCCGCTTGCCATCGAACCGACGGGTCTCCTTCGATGAGCCATTGCACCACCGCATCACTCATGGCCCCATGGTCGAGGCCCGACCGAGAATTCGCAAGCCGGGCTCTCGGCCGCACGTCGGAATAGACATCATCAGGCCCGGCGTTCGCGGCGCAGCAACAACCCCCGGCTGCATCGGTATCGAGTACGGTCGGGAGAACAAGGAGATTCGTCATGGCGCAGGAGGCCAAGCCGACAAACGAACACATCGTCGTGTTGCTCGAACGCGTGTTGGAGGAGCTGGATGCCCTCGCACAGCGGCAGGGGCAGATCGAGGCTGAACTCAACCGCCTGGCTGACGCGGCCGGCAACTAGACAGCACTGGGAGAGTTGTTCGGCCGGTCAGATCAGCCTTGACGGCGCCCACGGGCGCCCACGGCGATGAACACGACTCCGATCACTCCCGTCACGATGAGTGGTGTCACACTCACCGAACTCCACAACATCAGCGTCGCGGCCGCCACAGCCATCAAGATGCCAACGATGAAGAGCGTCGTTTCCTTTGGATGAGTTGGAGTTGCCATTTACACATCGTGAGGACGAGAGCGCTTCCGGACCAGTGTCCTTGGTCCCGGTTGTATCGCCGGTCGCCTGGTGCGCTGACGAACGCAATCAGACTTCGAACCCCCACTTCGACAGCTCGCGATCTGCCCCGTCACGGATGCTGACACACCTATAGGATCGCATGGTGTCCACACCAGTCGATCCTGATGAGCAGAGAGTCTCCCCGCTCGAACTCTTCTTCGATCTCGTCTTCGTCTTCTCGATCACCCAAGTGGCCGCGTTGCTATCCGGCGACCCATCGATGGAGGGCCTGATCGGTGGCCTGCTCGTTCTACTCCTCATCTGGTGGTCGTGGTCGCAGTACACATGGGTCCTGAACTCGCTGGGCAACGAGGCCACGGTGATGAAGCTGACCTTGCTCGCGGCCATGGCCGCGGTGTTGTTCATGGCGCTCGCGGTCCCCGACGCTCTTGGTGAAGGCGGCATGTGGTTCGCTGTCGGGTATACGGCGGTGCTCCTGCTCGGGCTCGCAGTGTTCGCGGTCGGTGCGCCGGAGGATCAACGGGTCGACCGAAACCGGTACGCCATCCCGGCATTCGTCGGCGTTCTGACCGTTCTCGTGGGAGGGCTCTTCCAGGGTGAGGCCCGCATGGCCGTCTGGGGCGTAGGCATGGTAATTCAGATCGGAGCAGCGTTCTTCG
>Ga0316197_10003816_pt1 | contig 10734 bp, 9 predicted proteins | sample OudBiesiAoxic_MG_FD_204939 | JGI IMG/M metagenome (GOLD analysis project Ga0316197, IMG submission 204939) | Coastal sediment microbial communities from Oude Bieten Haven, Netherlands - site A oxic | ecosystem: Environmental > Aquatic > Marine > Coastal > Sediment | place: Netherlands... | reverse complement strand
GACGATAAATCGACTCCCTTTTAAATTATGCCTCATTCAACAAACACAAATCGATGATTCTAAATGCAGGCTAACTACTTGATTCTTTCTCTGTGGTTGTTGATTCTTTCTCTGTGGCTGTTGATTCTTTCTCAGAGCTTGATTTCTCAGAAAATATTTCAGCGACCGATTCTTTCTCTAAAGAGCCTTTGAAGTTACCTTCACTATCCACAACAGGCAAAGAGTAATCAGATGAGATTGTCTCGGTTAACACATCTTCAATAGCCGATTCGGGAGAGACCGTCGGTACATCCTCATATATGTCAGGATGAATAGCCCCACTTGTTTCTAATGAAACCGCGGACTCTAACTCTTTCTCAGTAATAATACCTTGGAAACCATCTTTGGTAATGTGATAGCCGTAATCATGAGTCGATTTCCTCATTTGAGCTAACGCACCTTCAATGGTTGCGGCCGTTATTCTCATCGCAGGGCGTTGCATTACCGTCTCTACAGTCAACGCTCTTGCTCTGTTCACGTCCTTTACAAAGGCTTCAACATAATCGTTTGCAGGTTCGAGTAAGATTTCATCTGGTGTACCTTGTTGAACCAACTCACCATCTTTTAAAATGGCAATTCTATCGCCTAGCCTTAGTGCTTCATCCAAGTCATGGGTGATGAAGATTATCGTTTTTTGTAACGTCTCTTGCAGATCAATTAGTTGATCCTGCATCTCACTTCTAATCAATGGGTCAAGCGCGGAGAATGCTTCATCCATGAGTAGTATTTCTGCGTCAGTGCAGAGTGCTCTTGCCAAACCTACACGCTGTTGTTGACCACCTGAGAGTTGAGAAGGGTATTGCTCTTCGTATCCCTTCAATCCAACTGTTTCTACCCATTCGCTTGCTTTCGCAAGCCTTTCTGCTTTATCAATCTTTTGAATTTCAAGCCCATAAGCAACATTAGCGATCACTTTTTTATGCGGAAACAGACCAAAGCGTTGAAAAACCATCGACATTTTGTGGCGGCGAAATTCCTGTAGCTCATGTACACCAAATTCCATAATATTTGTGCCTTCCACCACTATCTTGCCTTCAGTCGGATCGATTAGTCGGTTGAAATGGCGAATTAACGTCGACTTGCCTGAACCAGAAAGACCCATGATAACGAAGATTTCTGCCTTCTTAATTTCCAGGTTTATGTCTTTAAGTCCAACAGTGTGTCCCGTCTTTTCTAATATTTCATCCTTACTTAAGCCTTCCGCAATCATAGGGAGAACTTTTTTGGGATTAGGGCCAAATATCTTGTACAGACCAGAAATTTTAATTACTGACTCAGTCATGCTTCTGGTCTCCTAAATGGGCTTGAGTACGCTTTGCGTAAGCTTGTGATGCACGGTCAAAAAGAATCGCCAAGGCAACAATAGCAAAGCCATTAAGTAAACCCAATGTGAAGTATTGATTGGTTATCGACTTTAGAACCGGCTGGCCCAATCCTTTTACCCCTATCATCGATGCGATAACAACCATGGATAGCGCCATCATGATAGTTTGGTTGATGCCCGCCATAATGGTAGGCATGGCTAAGGGTAATTGCACGCCAGTCAACCTTTGCCATGGGCTAGATCCGAACGCTGTCGCGGCTTCGAGAACCTCTTTGTCAACGAGACGGATACCTAAATTCGTTAAGCGTATTACGGGAGGAATAGCGTAAATAATAACCGCGATTAAACCCGGAATTTTACCAATACCTAGTAGCATAACAACGGGAATTAGGTATACAAAGGCCGGCATAGTTTGCATGATATCTAGCATTGGTGTCACGACAGACTGCACTCGATTTGAACGGGCCATTGCGATACCAATTGGTATCCCGATGGCTATAGCCAAGAAGGTACATACGGTAATAATACTAAGCGTCCGCATCGTATCCTCCCACATACCAAAGTAGCCTATAAGCAATAGCGAAACAAAGCACGCGACCGCAAGCTTAACCGAACGACTCGCGACATAAACTAAGCCAGTACAGAGCAGAAGTACTATCCACCAAGGTGTACTTAATAAAAGCTTTTCAAACCAAATAAGAAAGGAGAGCAACGGGTCAAAAATAGACTCTATTAAATCGCCATATTCACGTGAGAACTCTTTATAGGCACCATCAAGTGTTTTTCGTATTGCACGAAGACTTGAACGTTCCATTTCGGGAAAGCTGTACAACCAGCTACTATCAGCCATCTTTAATTCCTTAATGCGAAAAGAGTAACTTGTAGCAAGTTACTCTTTTTATTTTTAAATATTAACTAATTACAGCGCTGCTGCTACTTTCTCAGCCGCTTCCGTAGACAACCAAGATTTCCAAACCGTCGGATAGTTTTCAAAGAAGTAGAACATGGCATCTTCTGAATCTGCCTGTTCTTGTTCCATCCATGCTAGAAGCTTGTTCATATCAGAGTTTTTAAATCCACGTTTTTCTAAATACTCCATAACCGGTTGGTTCTTTTTAGAAAACTCTGTTGAGGTGACAGTGAAGACAGGAGATGCAGGATAGGATGTAACTTTAGGCGATTCGCAACCTTCGATTGTTGTACAACCAAAGTACTCAGCTTCATTGACCTCTGCACCGAAATCAACTTTAACCATTTCATATTTACCGAGAATGGCAGTCGGAGCCCAATAATATCCAAACCAAGCTTCTTTACGTTCGTAACTTTTTGCGATTGATCCTGAAAGACCAGCAGCAGAACCTGGATCAATCAATTCAAAATTAGCGTCAGCCAGTTTTAGTGCTGTAAATAAATTCGACGCTGAAATTTGGCAACCCCAACCAGCTGGACAGCCATAAAAACCACTGACATCTTTATTTTCTGGGTGCTTAAATAATGCGGCGTGTTTTTTAACACCTTCGATGGTTTTAAGTTCAGGGTATTGCTCTACCATATACTTTGGCACCCAGAAACCTTCTTCACCACCATCAATCAGGGATGGGCCAGCAAAGACCAATCGACCTTCTTTAACGCCGGCATCAACGGCTTCTTTTACCGAGTTAGCCCATATTTCAGGCGCTATATCTGGCTGCCCTTTTTCGATCATCGACGTTGTCGTAGGCATGGTATCGCCGGGGATTAGCTCCGCATCGCAACCATAGGCATTTTCTAAAATAAACTTATCTACATTGGCTATTAAGCTAGCAGAACTCCAGTTCATGTCGGCGATAGTTACGCTCCCACACTCACTAGCAGATACGTTGGCACTAGCGAGTAAAGCGAGCGCAGCAAGTTTCAGTTTCATAACAATTCCTTTGAAGAGATTCCTTAATTAGGTTGAATAGCATACCTCCAATTTGATTAGTGTTCAAATGATTAGAGGTATTCGCATTTCAAAGGTAGTTATAATTCACTGACAAAATGGGGCAATCACTGGAAAAATATCATAAACAATCAGAATTTCATTTCTCAACTGTTACTTCTGGATCCGTAATATTACCCAGCTCCAACACTGGTGCCACATCATAGGATTCTGCATTCATCATACTTGCTATGCGCTGTACTGAAGACAGTAACAAACTTCGCTCCCATTCATCTAAGCTATGGAACTTGTTGATAAAGCTTTCTTGCAAGGGTAACGGAGCATGACTAAGTAACTCAGCCCCTTTTGCGGTAAGGTTCGCATGGACTTTACGTTTGTCCGTCGTACTACGTATGCGCTCTGCTAACCCATTTCGTTCTAATCGATCTAGTATAGTTGTCGCGGTAGCTGGACTCATATTAGTATGAGTAGACAATTGCCTAATAGTCACTTCACCTAACTCTCTAATCGAACGCATGAGTATCAATTGTGGGCCAGTAAGACCCGACTCTTTGCTCAATTTTTTTGAGTGCAAATCAATCGCTCTAATAATTTGTCTCAGTGAAACCAAAACTTCTTCATGCTTTTCCAACTCGTAACTCCGTAATAATAGGGGCATCCAAAACTACAGCGAAAATAACTGACTTTATACAACTTGAAAAGCGTTGATAAAAGAAAATGCCATAATGCGCCTTAAATTAAGCTTAGGTTAACCGATGCAACGACCTGTAATGATTTGTAATCGAACTATTTATAATACACTTTAGCAGCTAAAACAGAGCCACACCGTGCATTAACGGGATATTCAGTCAGAAAAAATATAAAAATGCGAATGCTATTGAACCATTTAATAGCAATAATAACGTCAGCAAGTAACATACGCGAAAAATGTTAGATTAAAATACAATGTACACGAATGATTAGCATGTTTATTTCATAAAATTACCACTCGTCGCCATCACATTAAACCGAAGACAAACAGCACAGTATCGGTAACACAGACGGCTGTATCTGCAAGGATAGCGACTAAAAAAGCCAGCAGGAAGTACCCACTGGCTTTAAAATGAAATCCATCAAGCTATCTTAAGTCAGCACCCCAACTTAATAACTTAACTATAGGTATCGAACGGATATACCATCGGTATTGAACAGATGTATTTTGTCTGCCGCCGCTTTTAAATGAACAGTTTCACCTTTGTGCAGATCATTAATACCCGGTATTTTGACCACAATGGCATCTTCATGATTTGGCACATTAATGTGAAGTTGTGTCACCTCTCCTAACGACTCAACAAAAAGAACCGTACCTGAGACAAAAGCTTCATTTTCAGTTGCTAACTCAAAATCCTCTGGTCGAATACCCAGTTGCCCAGTTGTACCAACTAAATGGGTCGGTACAGGGAATGCGTAATCAGCTTCTCTTTTATTATCAAACCTAACCTTACCCGTTTCACCCCCAGCAATAATATCGGACTTAATAATATTCATGGAAGGTGAACCAATAAACTTAGCAACAAAGACATTCGCCGGGTTAGTATAGAGCTCTAAAGGCGTGCCTACTTGCTCTATTCGACCCGCAGATAATACGACAATTCGGTCTGCGAGCGTCATTGCTTCAACCTGGTCATGTGTTACATAAATCATGGTTGTTTTCGGCATCTTCTCTTTTAGATTGGCTATTTCTATACGCGTTTGAACCCTTAACGCAGCATCAAGATTCGATAACGGCTCATCAAATAGAAATACCTTGGGATTACGGACAATAGCTCGACCTATTGCGACACGCTGCCTTTGCCCACCAGAAAGTGCTTTGGGTAGACGACCTAAGTATTCCGTCAGTTGCAGCATTTCGGCAGCAGACGTCACTCTTTGGTCAATATCCTCCTTTGATTCTTTGGCAATACGCATCGCAAAAGCCATGTTGTCATAGACCGTCATATGAGGGTAAAGCGCATAGGTTTGAAATACCATTGCGATACCACGCATAGCTGCCGGTAGATCGTTCACTATCGCACCTTCGATTTCTAAGTCACCATCCGTGATATCCTCTAACCCTGCAATCATTCGCAATAAAGTCGATTTACCACAACCAGACGGACCAACGAAAACAATAAACTCACCAATATCGATTTCTAAGTCGATACCATGAAGAACTTCAGTTTCGCCGTAGGCCTTTTTAATATTTGTTAGTTTTAAACCATTCATTGAATTCTTCTCTTAAATCAATTATTTCACTGAGCCAGCCAGAAGGCCACGTACTAAGTAACGCTGCAAACTAAAGAACACGGTTAAAGGTACCGCGATAGAAACAAATGCTGACGCCGTTAAGATTTCCCAGTTACCACCACGGGAACCTAATAGTTCTCTTAACCGACCCGTTAACACCAGTTCATTTTCACCATTTCCCAAAAATACCGTTGCGACTAGCAGATCATTCCACACCCACAAAAACTGGAAAATAGAGAATGATGCCAACGCAGGGAAGGACAATGGCAATACAATGCGAACAAATATCTCAAAGTCTGTCGCGCCATCTACACGTGCAGATTCAATGATCTCTTTCGGTAGATTTGAGATATAGTTTCTCAAAAGATAAATAGCTAGCGGTAAACCAAACCCGGTATGGGCCAGCCATATGCCAAGATAGGTCTTTGCTCCCACACCAAAAAAAGCACCTATGTCGTTATACAAACGTAACAACGGTATAAGTGACATCTGCAAAGGTACTACCAATAAACCAACAACTAGCGCTATTAGCAATGGACGGCCGGGCATACGCATCCATGACAATGCATATGCAGCAAACGCGGCAATGAGAATAGGAATGACAGTAGCCGGAATAGTCACCGTCAGTGAGTTTATAAATGACTGACCAATTCCCTCCGAGGTAAGCACTTCACGATAGTTATCTAGACTAAACTTAGGTGGGATATTAGCAGTAAAGAAAACCCGTTTTCCACGAGACCCGGTAAAGGGTTCTGGTGATGTCATCGTATACTGACCAGTCGCGCTTACTGTAAGAGTTTGACCTTTACGCATGGGTGCCAACGTACCAGGAAGATACGCCGTCGGCGCTTTAGATGTCCAACCGAACATCCTCACATCAACATCTTTCCCATCTTCGCCAATCGACCCTTTCAAAAGATAGACACCATTTTCCTGCACCTGAGTATCTGGGTGTGCAGTGCGTCCAATGAGATTTTGGTCCGATGCCGACAATGCCGTCCACCAGCCTGAAATCGCGAGTTGATCTTTATCTCTAAAAGAAGAAATCAACAGCCCTGCGGTTGGCAGCGTCCACAAAACCACGATAAGTAAAACAGACAGGTGTACCAAAATCGTTAACGGAGAGCGCCTTAATTTACTGAGGCTAAGCTTTGCACCTGACATTTAACGACCCTCCATTTGCGCATTGGCTTGGCGAATATTCCACACCATAACGGGAACAACAGCGAGCATAATCACCACCGCAATAGCGGCACCTCTACCGAAGTCACCACCGCCTCTAAACATCCAATCAAACATCATATTGGCCAATACTTGCGTGTCCCATTGTCCATTAGTCATGGCGAGCACAATATCGAACACCTTTAATACCGTTATCGTAATCGTTGTCCAAACAACCGCTATCGTCCCCCAAATTTGAGGAATCAAAATTTTGAAAAAGATCTGAATGCCATTCGCACCATCTAGTACAGCAGCTTCCACCGTTTCTTCCGGAATACCACGAAGTGCAGCAGATAAAATAACCATCGCAAAACCCGTCTGAATCCAAACAAGAATGACCATTAAAAAGAAGTTGTTCCAAAAAGGAATGGTTATCCATGCCTGCGGTGTCCCACCAAAATACTCGACTATTGCATTCAATATACCAATCTGCTCGGATCCTTCAGCGCGGAAATCGTATACGAATTTCCAGATAATTGATGCGCCTATAAAGGAAATAGCCATCGGCATAAAGATCAAGCTCTTGGCAATGTTACCCCAACTGATTTTGTCGGTCATTGCTGCGATAACAAGACCAAAGAATGTAGAGGCCGCTGGCACCACGAGTAACCACAGAAGATTGTTAAAGAGAGACTCACGAAATTCACGGTCATTCACTAACCACATATAATTTTTTAGACCGACAAAATCCTCTCCCGATCTATCGCTTAATGAAAGCATAAGTGAATCAAATACGGGGTAAACTAGATACAATCCTAAAAAACTTAATGCTGGACCAAGAAACAGCCAAGGCCGCACCGACGCCGCTAGACGAATATTTTTCGCCATTTGCCTATTGGAAACACCGCGAGTCGGAAATATTAAATTCAGTAACATGTTGCTACCAAAAAAGTAAAATACACAGCCAGTAACACCGAGGACCATGATAAAGAGGGAGGAATATAACTGATCCATAACAGCCTCACTAAAGAAAACAAAAAAACAAATTGGGGAGAACCTCCAACGATCCGACAATTAGTCATAGTGGAGATTCAACCAGTACAGATGTACGTAACGCGAACGTTTAAAACTACCTAATTTCGTTTTTCCCGAAAATCTGGGAACCTAACGCTAGTTAGGTTCCCGCTCTACACGAGATGACAACGATTTTATAAATACGTGTTTTAAACGAACAACACTAAATACACATGTACCCGCCAATTATTCCAATAAATTACTTAATTGCATCCCAAGTATTTTGGATTTCGTCTGCAACTTCTTTAGACGATTTGCCACCACTGTAATCAACCATTCCAGTCCAGAATGACCCAGCCCCGATTTTACCAGGCATTAAGTCTGAGCCATCAAAACGGAATGTCGTTGCGCCAAGAAGAATTTGACCTTGTTTCTTCAATGCTTCGTTTGCGTACGCATCAAGATTTGCACCTTTAAACGGAGTCAAGAATCCAGACTGTGCCATCCATATTTCGTGAGCAATTGGTAAACGAAGGAACTTCATAAATTCTCTCGCTGCTTTTGAATCTTTGGTCACACTCCACATTGTTCCAGCACCAAGAACTGGTTTACCAAGATCTTTACTTTCATAAGCAGGGAAGTAAAAGAAGTCCGCATCTTCACCCAATTTCGTCCCTTCAGGGAAGAAACTCGGTATGAACGACGCTTGGCGGTGCAAATAACATTTAGCCGGAGAGCTAAACATGCCTTTAGGGCTATCACGGAAATCGGTTGCTGCAACAGCACGAGAACCACCATCGACATATTTATCATTTAAAAACCAGCCAAATTCATCAATGGCCGCGATCACTTTAGGATCGTTAAATTTAAGTTCATTTTTTGTCCATGCATCGTAGTCAGCCGGAGATTGAGTACGTAGCATCATATCTTCTACCCAGTCAGTAGCTGGCCAACCAGTCGCGCCACCGCTACCCAACCCGATACACCAGGGTGTCTCTCCATCGGCAACGATCTGCTTTGTTAATGCCTTTAATTCTTCCATAGACTCTGGGACGTCATAACCCGCATCCTCAAAGTTTTCTGGCACATACCAAACTAGAGATTTCAAATCGACCTTGTAAAAGAAGCCATATAGGTGGTCTTTGCCCTGTTTATCAGCAAAGGTACCTAGATCAACCCATGAAGTACCAGCTGCATAGTTGTCCTTGATCCATGGTCCCCAACTCTGCTCTAAGGGCGTTAAAAACCCTTTAGAAGCGAGATCAGCGGCCAAACCGGGCTGCGGGAAAATAGCAATATTAGGCGCACTTCCTGCCTGTACATCAATCGCAATTTGCTGTTCGAAAGAATCAGAGCCTGCGTATTGAACATCGGCACCAGTCGCCGCTTCAAAATAGGCAATAACACTTTGAACTAATTCTTTATCTGGACCCAACCAAGGGCCGCGGATAGTAATAACTTCACCTTGCAGATCCACTTTCTTTAAGTAGTCGTAGCTTGACCAGCTAAAGCGACCATCATCTCCTGGTGCATACTTAAGGTCAGCAGCCATAGCAGATGAGGAAAGTATCGCCAGAGCCACTGCGCTCATTAGTAGAGTAGTTTTCATTGGTTCGAACTCCATGTCTTTAGTTACTATTATTCTTTTGTCTTCACGTTAAGACTTAATCGTTTAAGTCCATTCAAGTACAGTAGACTGCATTTACATAACCGACCAACTTTCAGTCAATAATTGCTAAATAGATCATATAATTTGGTGATATTACGAGCAATTAGTGACAAAGCTCAAACTAACCATGAATAATACAACAATCGTATTTCTAAATATTACTTAATCGTTCTAGAATCCCATTGTACCTAAACTTTAGGTCGACGAAATTGGGAAAGCAACATGAAAGCGAATAACATAAAAAAACCAACGCTTAAGATTGTCGCGGCAAAACTTGGCGTTTCAACCGCCACCGTTTCAAATGCGTTCAACCGTCCAGATCAACTATCTGCTGCTTTAAGAGACAAAATCCTGCACCAATGTGATGAACTTGGATATACCGGTCCGAGCTTAACAGCTCGAAGCTTACGCACAGGAAAAACAGGGGTGATTGGGGTTTTGTTGGCGGATAGTCTTTCTTTCAACTTTACCGACCCCGTTGCGACGGAATTTCTAGCCGGTATCTCTCAAACCCTAGATGCGCAGCACGTTAATATGTTATTGCTGCCTTCCAACGCCGAAAATTATCAAAGTACGCAAGTTGAAACGATCCCAGACTGCTTTATTGTGTACGGAAGGCCAGTAGATTCCAGTATAATCGAACGTATTCAACGCCAAGGTAAACCATTAATTACCGTTGATTTTACTTTAGAAAACACCCCGTCCGTCGGCATTGATAATAAAAAAGCGGCGTATGATATCGCTTGCCACGCACTCAAGGACAGCCGACACAAAACACTTATTTTGGGTCTGCGACTCGAACCCTCTTTATCGCTTTCGCTCGCGAACTTCGATAGCCTTTACACAAGCGATGAATCCATCTCACGCTGTCGTTTCGAAGGTTATAGAGAAGCACTTGCGGAGATCGGTCATGAGTTAACCACGCAAGATGTTTGGCAGATTCATCATTTAGAACCAGAATCCTTAAAAACCATCTTAAGAGGTGCACTTACCGCGCCAGATCATGTTGATGTTCTTCTGTGCATGAGTGACAAGATTGCGTTGGCCGCTCTAGACATCGCCCATGAGCTAAAATTAACTATCCCAGACGAATTAAAGATCGTCGGTTTTGACGGAATTCCTGAAGCAAAAGAGAAAGGGCTGACGACCATATCGCAACCTCTATCTGAAAAAGGAAAAGTGGCCGCACAGATGGCGCTAAATCTCATTCCATATGAATCTGTTGAGCTACCGTTCCAACTAGTGAATCGTCACAGCAGCTAATCTTATCAAACGCCTGCTTAAGGAGTAAGTACCCATGAGTAACGAACAACTCGAAAAACGTTGGTGGCACGATGCCGT
>Ga0316197_10003815_pt1 | contig 10736 bp, 12 predicted proteins | sample OudBiesiAoxic_MG_FD_204939 | JGI IMG/M metagenome (GOLD analysis project Ga0316197, IMG submission 204939) | Coastal sediment microbial communities from Oude Bieten Haven, Netherlands - site A oxic | ecosystem: Environmental > Aquatic > Marine > Coastal > Sediment | place: Netherlands... | reverse complement strand
TCGCTTGTGAATGTCGATACCAATGTATAGCTTTGGTAGAGCAGTTTGTTGAGATTCCATATCTTATAGTTTTAGAGAACTTTAAAGATACTTGACTAACTGCTTTTTCATCGATGCTATAATTCATTGTGGCAATATGCAAAAAACAATAATAGAAACAATTAACCGGTCTGATTTCTTAAGTGGAAAAGTCTACAACGTTTCCCACAACGAAATCATAGCCTAACCGTTGGCGTTCATTAACTAAAAAAATAAATTTAAAAAAGGATAAATATGAAATATTATCGAAATCTCTTGCTGATACTAATGACAGTCATTGGTATTTTTTCCTGTAATTCACCCCAAAAGGGCACCGAATACGGAAAAGCAACAAAAGAACTAATTACTCTTTTAGACAATGATCCAGCATTAAAATCAATGCTGGAATCTTCATTGAAGAAAGCAAAAGAGATTAACCCAGACAGAAACACGAATCCAGCTCAAAACCTTTCAGAATATTACGAATTCGTTACCTGGTCGGAAACCACAATGCCTTGGGCGATAGTTAAAAAGGAAGAATATCCGGAAATATTCGACAATATTTTCCAGGGACTTTGTGCGTTCTATTTCTTAATTGATCAGCCACTTTCGGAGCTGGAAGGAAAAGGATTAGTTAATAACTCCCTCCAGTATTATGAACCATTTGCCAAATGGCTGGTCACTTTTAGCAAATCATGGGGTGCTTATCTAGACACTGAAGATTCTTGGAATGAAGAATATTATCAAATGGCATTAAACGATCCAAATTTCGGTCTACAAAATGATTGGTATGAAGATCCATCAAATTGGAAGACTTTTAACCAATTCTTTGCCAGATATTTGAAGACTCCTAATATGCGACCAATTGCAAGTCCAGATTTAGATTCTGTAGTCGTATCATTTGCAGATTCAGAACCTCAGGGTATATGGGCGATAGATAGCACCTCAAATCTGATTGAGAAAGAGGGAGTTCCGGTAAAGTCTGCTACTCTCAAATCTATATCAAAACTTATTGGCAATGACAATCATTACAAAGATACATTTGCGAATGGTACATTCACCCATTCCTTCCTGAACGTGAACGACTATCACAGGTATCACTTTCCTTTAGGTGGAACAATAAAAGAAGCCAGAATAATTCAGGGCATCAATCCATCAGGTGGCCAGCTATGGTGGGATAAAGAAAATAACAGGTATGCATTTAACCCAACTGCCAAAACGGGGTGGCAATCTGTGGAGACTAGAGGATGTGTTATCCTTGAAACTAATGAATATGGACTTGTCGCTTTAATGCCCATTGGGATGGGAGCTGTCGGGTCAGTAAATTTTGAAGAAAATATTACTCCCGGAACAACGGTCAAAAAAGGGGATATGCTTGGTCATTTTGCCTTCGGCGGATCAGATTTCATAATGATCTTTCAGGATGGTGTTACTTTCACTTTAGACTCTCCAAAGCAAGAAGATAAGAACTCATACAAGCACATCTTAATGGGTGAGCAATTAGGACTTTTATCTAAACAGAAATAACGAAACGCCAACAATGTATAAAAATAATAGCCGAAATAGTAGTAAATTCAAGGGTTTTAGCCCGCTTCAACTTTCTTGTAACTTGACAGGAAAGTGCCACGCAGTCGGCTACTATTCTTATACTCACCGTTAGCAGCAATATACGTTATCCCAATGCGAGTGGACCATATTATTATATTCTCTAATAATCAAGGAAGTGAAGCTGATGAGTTGGTCAGCTTCGGATTAATTGAAGGCAGTAACCGTATTCATCAAGGTCAAGGTACCAGGAATCGGAAATTTTTTTTTGAGAATTTTTTCTTAGAAATAGTATGGGTAAACAATGAATGTGAAATCACCAATGAATTAACTAGTCCTACGAGACTATGGGAACGGTCTAATTACAAGACAACTGGATCCTCACCGTTTGGACTATGTTTGCAAAATACAGAAGATATCAATACCTTATTTGAAGGTTGTTTGAAGTATCAGCCCACTTATCTACCAGAAGATATGTCCTTTGAAATAATTACAAATGAAGAGAATTCGCATTTACCCTGGACTTGTCGACTGCCATCCATAAGTGACAAGAATAAAATCAGTGAACCGATAAATCATCCAGTGGGTATTCGAAACTTGACCAACATAAAATTTGGAATAAGGGATATTGACTATCAAGACAGATTTGTCGAATTTCTGAGTACTAATTCCAAGATAGTGTTTGAAAATTATGAAGATCACCATTTGACACTTGAATTTGATAGTAAAAAGTTTGGAAGCATAAAAAAGTTTGGTTCTATGCAATTGACCATAGAATATTAAAGAAGAGCACAATACCACAATTAACTGGACAATTAAAGAACCATCAAAACTAACACCATGAAAAAGGCAATATTGATCATTTCCTTAATCTCAGCATCATATCTTGCCATAGGTCAGAATGAGAAAAAAGCCAAAACTGTCACAATTGATGGAAACAACATATACTACGAAGTTTATGGAGAAGGGGAACCGGTATTTTTATTGCATCCTTGGACCCTATCATCAAAATATTGGATTCCGTATGTTTCAGATTTTGAACAGGATTATGAGGTCTATCTGATAGATTTACCAGGTCATGGCCGATCTGATGCATTTGATAAAAATTGGACCATATACAACTCTGCTCTAATTCTAAATGGTTTAGTTGAATATCTTGGTTTGGAACAGATACGCGCTATTGGGTTTAGCTACGGTGCAGATGTTATTTTTCAACTAACCACTATCAATCCAAAATTATTTAAATCAATAATTGCAATTGGGGCAGTTGGTACTTGGGATGCGAAAGATTTTCCTGATTTGGTAGAATACTTCTCCAAATCCAACCTTGATAATTTGCCTTGGATTCATGCTTATCAACTTGATTATGAACACGTTAATGGGATGTTAGATTATTTCATTAATTACAAGACAATTTTGAGTGATGAACAATTGAAAAATATTGATTCAAATGTTTTGTTGATTCAAGGAGATGATGATGATAGTATGCCATTAGAAGAGGTGGCGCGTTTTCGAAGGCATCTGACCAATTCAGATTTATGGATATTACCCAACACCCCACATGGTGCAATTGAAAGTAACAAGGCTGAATTTATAAGAATCTCTAAAGAATTTATAAAGGATAAATAAAAGCTGCTAACAATGTATAAGCAGCAATAAAACGGCCGCTTTTACCGAGCCGTTGGTGGTAATCAAATAAAAACAAAATGATTAGTAGTTCTTTAAATTCTTAAAGATATAGCCTTGAAAAGCGGAGTCAAAAAAAAACATGCACAAATGCGTAATCGAGTATTTAAGCATATGCTTAAAACTAGAAGTTGGAAATACCGTGCTTTTTTGCGTTATCTGCGCTTTTTCAAATACGCTGCCTTTGCACCTACTAGAGGCGAATTTCTTGAGTCTTATTATGTTTTAATGCGCTTTCTTGATGATATCGTAGATGGTGATGCGCCATTACCTGAAGGGTATCTCAATGAGAGTGATTATATTTTTGAGAAAATTAGGTTCTCGAAAAACATGATCAATCCCAAAGATGAAATAGATTATTTGATTCTTTATTGTTTTGAACTAGCAGAAAAGTTTGGTGAAGATTTCCAAGCGGAAACTGAAGATATACTTAATTCTTTGCTTTTTGATGCAAAGCGCAGGGGCAAAATGATCATGTTTCCAAAAAAGGAATTAATGCATCATTTTCATTTGCTGGATATAAAGGGAACCATAAGAGCAACCTTGAAGGTTTTTAAGGATGATCCTGGCAAATTTGAGCTATTAGAGCCTCTTGGAGTAGCATGTCGGTACCAATATGATATCGAGGATATTGAAGCTGATCTGGCTGCAGGCTATGTGAACATTTCTCAAGAAGATTGCAAGCAATTTGACATTTTAAAGGAAGATCTTAATGATCCTTCTTCTTTGAAAATAAGAAAATGGCTTCGTCAACGAGCTAAAGATGGCTTGCAACTCCTTAAAGAACATCATCAAAAATTACATGAAGGTGATTTTTCTTTATTAGAAAGATGGACCTTTTTGCTGGTCTATGAAATGCCTGCAAGGAAAGTTTTTAAAAAAATTATTTCAGAAACCAAAAACAGTTAAATACAAATGGGAAGATCTAATTTTCAACTAAATAAATGGTTTCTTGATTTTATAGGGGACAAAGGTGAAACTATGATCTTTTATAGTGCAAAATTATCTTGGAAAGGTTTCGCTGTTCGTTATGCAAGTTGGATAGATTACAATCCCGAAAGTGGTGTTAAGGTAAAATCACATTTTCTAAATGTGCAAGTTCCTGAAATAAAAGACAAATTAATCACTTGGCATGACGATAAATTTAAGATATCTGGAAACTGGGGATCTATGGGTAAGCCCATTCATGCCAGAATATTTGATTCTGACGATGGTTATCTTGACTGGAACTGTTTTCAGCCCGCCTCTTTTGTGGAACTAAAAATAAATGGCAAGATTATGTGCGGTAATGGCTATGTTGAGCAATTGATTCTCACTACCCCTCCATGGCATATCCCAATGAACGATCTTCGATGGGGAAGATTCCATTCACTTCATGATACCGTGGTTTGGATTGAATTGCGAAAAGAAAATAAACAGCAATGGCTATGGCTTAACGGTGAAAAAATCATGAATTGTAGCATTGAAGACAATCACATTTCATCAGCGGAAAAGAATTTCTCGCTGCAGCTTGATCGCAGTGTTATATTAGAATCTGAAAAAAAAATATTCCAGGTTGTACAAAAGCTTTTGAGTTACCTGCCGGGATTCAATAAATTGATACCTTCTAAATTTTTAATGGCTGACAGCCATAAGTGGTTAAGTAAAGGTGAATTTCAAAAAAACGGAAATGTCGTTACACAAGGTATGGCTATCCATGAATGGGTAAATTTTAATGTGCAAGATCAATGATTTTAAATTCAGAACATATTGGTAAATCTTTTGGAAGGAAAAAAGTATTAAAAGACATCTCCTTTCAACTTGAGGCGGGCTCTATTACTGGTATAGTAGGCGAAAATGGCTCGGGAAAGTCGGTCCTAATGGAGATTATTGTTGGTATGCGCAATGCTGATAAAGGAACCGTTAACATTAATGGAGGTATAGGCTATTGTCCTCAGAAAGCAGTTCTCTTCCCACAGCTAACTGTACAAGAGCATTTCATTTACTTCTCAGTTGCTTATGGCATTAGAAAGGAGCAATCTAAGAGACGTTGTGAAGAGTTATTGAATCGCTTCAACTATAAAAAATATCAACATGAAAAGATTATCAATTTAAGTGGTGGTACTCAACAAAAACTCAACCTCTCCATCTCGCTTCTTCATGAGCCCGATTTATTGATACTTGATGAACCCTACAACGGATTTGACTGGGATACCTATCAAAGGTTTTGGCATTATACCAATCATCTTAAGACACTTGGCTGCGCCATTCTTATAGTAACTCATCTGTTAAGTGAAAAGGAAAGACTTGACAATATTTATGAACTTGAAAATGGAGTTTTAATATGACGGCAAATAGGATTTTCACAGGATTATCAATGATTTTGAGAATGCTCATTCGTCAAAAAATCGTAATTATTTTAATTTTGATAATCCCGGCATTTTTTTTGACGATTGTTGAATTTACCACCTCGGATAGGGTGCTACCTTTCCAATTGGCGTCACTTGATGATGACATATTTATAAATATAAGTGAAAAGGGAATTTCCTTCATATTTTTTGCAGTGGCTTCATCCGGGTTTTTAGTTTCATTTCTAGGGTTAAATCTTATTCAAAAAAATAATATAGTGAACCGAAGGCTCATTATTTGTGGGTATCATCCCATCGAATTATTAATTTCCATTTTATTAGCACTGTTTTTGGTGATCTCTTTAATCGCAGTGTATGTAGGATTACTTACCAATGTTTTTTACCCAATTGATCATTTGGTTAGATTCATTTTAAGCCTAATACTCATAGGTTTCGTATATGGTGGCTACGGAATGGTTGTTGGGAGCCTTTTAAAAGTTGAATTAGAAGGCATATTAATGATCGTACTGCTTGTAAATATCGATGTTGGTTGGTTGCAAAATCCTTTATTTTATGCTGAAGCGCAAAATCAAATAATCATAAAATTCCTTCCCGCATATTTTCCATCCCAAACCGCAATTATCACAGCAGTTACCGATTATTCTGCAACGGCTGCCATTGTAAATAGCGTGCTATACGGATCGATTTTTTTATTTTTTTCAATGCTGATTTTTTTCTATAAAATGCGAACAAAATGAATAAAATAAGAACACAAATCAGCAAGACATTATATTCTATCATCTTTCTCATTATAATTCCAGGTATGTTATGGTTTTGGGCGAAACATACGGAAGACCTCATACCCTTTACTGCAATTGAATCTAAATCCATAGCTTATATTCTAATTATTTCCGGTGTCTTATTAATGATTTGGGCTATGTATTCATTAATGAAATATGGCAAAGGATTACCGATGAACGCCTATCCTCCACCAAGATTCGTCACAAATGGGCCTTATCATCTTTTTAGACATCCCATCTATTGGGGATTTGGCATTTTAATGATTGGATATTTTATTCTAACTGAATCTGCAAGCGGTCTTTGGTTGATAACGCCAATCACCATTCTTTCTATGATAGCTCTGGTTATTGGACATGAAGCTCTTGATCTAAAAAAAAGATTCCCAAATGAGGCTATTGCAACCATTTTAGATCTTCCTTCAAAAACAAAGGAAGCACCTGATACCAGAGGTCGACTGGTGTCCTTATTTTGGGTTGTAGCACCTTTAATATTAAGCAACTTCGTCATTGATAAATTAGTAGGAAATGAGGTTGCACTTTTAGGAGCCCCATTGGTTTTATCGATAAATTTAGAAAATCAATATTTGCCATTATTAAGTCTGCTATTTATAGCGACCATTCCTTTTATCATTAAACAAAAAGATGCGTTGCGCTCTTGGGTAATTACAAGCATCATTGCATTGTTTATAAGCACCTTTGCAGCACTTTTATACCCAAATATAGCTGCGCAATATCTTCCGTTTAAGAATTCAATAATCTATTTTGTTCCCGCTGTTTTAATGCTGCTCTCAGTTAAATCTATTTACAAGCAAACTAAACATATGAGCGCTATAATTGGTGTGATAGCTATTGTTCTGATAGGTATACAGTTGACTTTCAGTCGTTCTGCAATACTTCATCTTAGCGGTTCGATCATTATTTTTCTGTTATCAGATAATTATTATCAAATCTGGATCTTTTTAAGAAAAGGGACCGAAAAAATTGCAAATTCATGGAAAGAATGGGTATTCGGCAAGATAAGAGTAATTAATCATGGTTTCTATGTTGGTTTCGGGTCGTTCCTGGGTATTTTACTTGCTGGAATATTAGTTGGGGACGCCTATGCCTGGGCCATTCTGGTATTTGCTCTTGTTGTTATTGTGTTTTCAGCACTTTGGGCCCAAATTATTGAAGGATCTGATAAATTAAAAAGGCCTTATGGCTATTATGGTGCTTTGGTAGGCATTATTTTCGCAAGTCTTATTGTATGGGCCATGGGCTTCAATGTATGGGTTATTATAGGAGTAATATCGGTAGTTATGCCATGGGTACAAGGTATTGGTCGCTTTCGCTGTATGGTAAACGGTTGTTGCCATGGAAGCAAAGTTGATAACCCTGACATTGGTATTAAATATTATCATCATCGGTCTCGGGTTTGCGGTATTTCAAATTTAAAAGGGGTATTACTTCATCCAACACCTCTTTATGCCATGATATGGCTCTTTTTGGTTGGTTTTATATTATTATCACTTCATATTAACTCTTTTCCGCCATCCTTTATTTTTGGGCTCTATTTAATTTTAACCGGAATAGGCCGCTTTGTTGAAGAAGCGTATCGAGGTGAGGTACAAACGCCTATCATAAAAGGACTTAGGCTTTATCAATGGACCGCAATCTTATCAGTTCTTATCGGGATTATCATGACTGTTGTTAAAAGTGAGGTTGTAATTATATCATCAGAGGTTGGATGGGAGACCATTGTATCTGCGATAATTGGCGGCCTATTCACAATTTTTGCAATGGGTGTTGATTTTCCATATTCAAACGCACGCTTTTCGAGGCTAGTCTGATACAATAATAGAGTTAGATATCCTTAAATCTTTTAAGAAGTATTGACTACTACCAACAATGTGTATAATTAATGCTACTTCTCTACCCAATTTAAATTTCTATCTTTATTCATCTGATTTGCTAGAATTAAAATTCCGGATTCTCACTCGCACAAATCATACACAGCACCGTTGGCGGTAATTTAACAGAATATAGGATTATAGAAATACTAATATGAGAGAAATTATTATAATTTTCACTTTGCTCACCTCTTTGTCCACATTCGCTCAGGATAGTAAGGGCAGTGTCATACATTTTAAAGATGGGTCAACCAAGGTTGGATATTTCAAGTATGGATCTCCATTCAGAGGGAACATATTGATTACTGACAAATTAAAGTTCCGCACAAATAAAAAAAATAAAGATTTTAGCGAGTATGACTTCTCCGAAATTTCTAAAATTGTTACTCCTACGGGTAATACTTATTATTACTTAACTCCGAAAGACAACCTGCAGATCATACTTAAAGTTAGTTTAGTTTACGAAGGTAGTATTAAAATATATCGCCATCAGCAACTTGCAAATGGTGGTGGTCCAAATAGTAATATACAATACATGGCTGAAGTTTTTTATTTACAAAAGGGCGAAGAAAGTTTAGTTCACGTATTTCCAAACAAAACGTTTGGAGCTAGTCCGGAGAAACTTATGAAAAATTTTTTTAAAGATTGCCCCAAACTTGTTCAATTAATTGATAGACAAGCTTTTAAGATATATGTTGCCAACAATCCCGATTTAGCTGGTATTCGAACGGAAAGTAGACTTATTGAAATAGTAAAATACTATGATACAAAATGTATTGAAGATAATTAAAACTACCGCCAACAAGAGCTATAATTCATCCCGAGGACTCGGGAAGAAATCATTGCCTAGACATTAGGCACAAGCTAAAAATAGTTATAAAAGTTACCGTTTTGGTAACTTTTTATGTATCTTTGTTTTAAAGATTTCAATTTGAGAGTAATTGCAAAACGGACTTTGAAGGACTTTTGGACAAAGCACGCTGATAGTGAACAGCAATTGACAGCATGGTACAGGGAAACCGAAAAATCAGAATTCAAGAACCTTAACGAATTGAAAAGGAAATATCCGAGCGCCAGTATACTGAAAGAGAATCGAATAGTTTTCAATATAAAGGGCAATAGATATAGACTTATCGTGAAATTCAATTTTGACTACCAAATTTGTTGGATTCGTTTTGTTGGAACTCACGCGGAATATGATAAAATAAATGCAAACGAAATTTAAGATGAAAATAGCACCTATCAGAAACGAAGAAGACTATCAAAAGGCACTTAAGCGACTTGAGTTGATTTTTGATGCCAAAAAAGGTAGCGAAAAGGGAGATGAACTCGAAATCCTTTCGATTTTAATCGACCGTTATGAAAATGAAAACTTTCCGATTGGAATGCCCGACCCTATCGAGGCCATCAAATTTCGAATGGAGCAGATGGGAATGAAACAAAAGGACTTGGCCGAGGTAGTGGGATTTAAGAGCAGAGTAAGCGAAATTCTAAGTAAAAAAAGAAAACTGACCTTGGACATGATTAGAAAACTCAACACGACCTTACAGATTCCAACGGAGGTTTTGATTCAAGACTACTAACGGAAAAAACCAGTGCCTAACAAAACCTATAAACAATACGGGCTTCGGGCTTAAACGAATGGTTTGCGTATTTTTATGAGGTTGCGAAATCTTTGGGATTTCGCTTTGATACAAAAAAAGAAAAAACAAAACCAAAAGCTTTGGCTAAGTGCGCAGACGGAAACGAAAAGTTTCCTTGCCTGCCCTACTTGCCATAGCCGTGACCGTTGTGCATAATCCTATATAAATTTTGTTCAAAAAAAGAAATTTAAGCTACTTCTTCAATAAACCAATCAAGTTTTTGATATTGACAATAATGAGCCTGACGGGATTATTAATTGCCCTAAATTATGATAAACTTCCAGATAAGATACCAGTTTTCTTTAACCATCCAATAGCTGAGAAAGGGTACGGTGGTAAACAAACCCTATGGGAACTTTTATTTGTTATTTCACTTATAATCAGTTTCTTTTTCTGGCTAATTAAGGTTTCAAACACTCATCTATCATCAGCAATTCCTCTACTTAAGAAGCCGGAGTTAGGAAAGAGAGTCGCTTCTGAAATTTTACTGATGACAGCTTTTTTAAGTGCCATTTCTTGTTTTGCAATAATCACGATTACCATCTATTCAGCAACTGGAAAAGTGGTGAATGGGAAAGAACTTTTATATCCTACAATTCCAATTATTCTAATTGCTGGTCCACTCTTATACTTAGTAATCAGCTTAATAAAAAATTTAAAAAATTAAAAAAGACTATGCACAACAACGCCTCCTATGAAAGGCCCTAGTCCAGTTTCCTTAAAGATAATTAATATTTATTTTTCTTACTTAAACCACCTTTTTTTCTTTTAATATAACTTGCTCCGCATCCTATATGTGATCGATTCGTTTTGTGAAACGTCACCGGC
>Ga0316197_10003814_pt1 | contig 10738 bp, 13 predicted proteins | sample OudBiesiAoxic_MG_FD_204939 | JGI IMG/M metagenome (GOLD analysis project Ga0316197, IMG submission 204939) | Coastal sediment microbial communities from Oude Bieten Haven, Netherlands - site A oxic | ecosystem: Environmental > Aquatic > Marine > Coastal > Sediment | place: Netherlands... | reverse complement strand
CGGAAAAACACCCGAAAGCGAGTTCACGTTTTCGCAGTGAACCGTCCAGGGACACACCCGGTGTGACTGACCTCGGCTTATGGAATGTTTTTTCCAATCCTGACATGCCAAATCCACAGACAAAGCTGGAAAACATCCTGTGCAACAAATTTAATCAGGATGAGAGCAAGATCGACTTAGATCAATGCATCCCACAACGCTTACTGCCAATGACGATTGCCGCGTTCAAGACGCCTGTCCTTCGCGACCTAGGCCATTCGAATCCTTACATGCATACAGGTCAGTTCAACACTGTTGAAGACGCTGTCCGTTTTTACATCACCAGCAGCACTCTTGCACGGCAACAACAACTGCGCAATGCCGATCGCGACCTGCAACATATCAACCTGGGTGTGAATGACATTGATTTACTGGTTTCATTCCTCAAGGCATTAAATGAGGATTATGATTAATCGAGGCTCGCAAGAAGGTACGGCATGGGAGGAGTGAATTTAGATCCTTCTATGCCTCTTGATTAAGGCGCTGATAACGTAATTATTTAGCCAACTCAAGTCCCACAAAACGTCTGTTGGACTACTTCATCTGGTTCAGGCGGCAAACTATATCGGGCCTTTCCTTCTTGCTGTAGATAGGGATTCTGCAGTACCTCATGCAATTCGTGAAATACTGAAAAATCATCATGGTCTTCAGCAGCTCTAATCGCCGCTTCTATCTGGTGGTTGCGCGGAATGTAAACAGGGTTTACCGCCTGCATTTTCTCCTGCCGCTCTGCATCACTCAGTGTTTCCCTGGTTAAGCGTTGGCGCCATTTGGTCAGCCAGCTTTCAAGTTGCGCCTGGTCATCAAACAAGTTTTTAATATCGCTGTCCTGTTCTGATGCATGTGAGGCTAATTGCGATAAGTAAAAAAACGTTAGTGTAAAATCAGCATGGTTCGCTGCCATCGTATTGAGCAGTTCTTCGATAAGTGCTTTATCATCCTCATTTGTTTTATCAGATGTAACGAATAAGCCGCACTTTGCCTGCATGCCAGCCAACCAGTCGTCCTGATAGCGCTCAATGTAGCTTTCCAGAATATCTTGCGCGACTTCAATCGCTGCCTCGCTGGTTTCTGCCAGCAAAGGCAACAATGCTTCTGCCAGTCGTGTTAAGTTCCACAGACCAATCGAGGGTTGATTGCTATAGGCATAACGCCCCTCTCGATCAATGGAACTAAACACCTGATCATGAGCATAGATATCCATGAAGGCGCATGGCCCATAATCTATCGTCTCCCCGGCAATCGACATATTGTCAGTATTCATCACACCATGGATAAACCCCAGCTGCATCCACTGTGCAATTAATGCAGCCTGGCGATCGACAGCAGCTTTTAACAAAGCCACGTAAGGGTTTTCTGCCTCTCCTGCTGCCGGGTAATTACGTTCAATGACATGATCGGCCAATTTCTGAACTGCTTCAGCATCACCTTTTGCATAAAAAAACTGGAACGTACCAACGCGGACAAAGCTCGATGCGACGCGGGTAATAATGCCACCTGGCAGCAAGCGCTCTCTCGCCACCTCCTCGCCAGTCGTCACCACGGCCAGTGCACGGGTCGTTGGTACACTCAATTTTTTCATCGCTTCGCTGACCAGGTATTCACGAAGCACCGGACCCAGTGCAGCACGCCCATCGCCACCACGAGAATATAAAGTGCGCCCGGAACCCTTTAGCTGCAAATCAAATCTAGCACCATCAGGACTAACCACTTCACCGAGTAAAATCGCACGGCCATCACCTAGTTGCGGATTAAAGTGGCCAAATTGATGACCCGCATAAGCCATGGCTAACGGCTCCGCTCCCTCGGGTATCGAATTACCCGAAAAAATCGCAGCACCATCGTCTGAACTAAGATTGCTCACTGACAAGCCCAACTCGCGAGCAAGCTCGTCATTAAATTTAATCAGTGAAGGACTGGCAACGGGTAAAGGCTTGGTCTTAACGTAAAACGTATCACCCAGGCTTGCGTACCGATTGTTAAAAAGAATTTGCTGCAACTTTTTCTCACTAGAATAGTCATATTTATCGACATTTTAACTTACTAACTGTGCATCAAAGTCGGAGAAAATATAGGGGTATGAAGATTCGCGGAAGTTACAACGCTGAAAAATGTGCCATGTCACATTGAATGAATGGGCATTCCCTAAGAAATATTGATATGAAATGCAATAATGATGAGACAGGCTAGACGGCAGAATTAGATAGAAATCTACAACAAAACGAGGGAATCTCAATTTCCCAATAGCCAATGAGTGAATGATTAATATGAAGCAAGTACCCCTGGAATTAACCGTAGAAAAAGCGACCGAAACGATAAAAAAATCACTGAAGGATAAAGGCTTTACAATATTTTGTGATGTGGATCATCAAGCCAATGCAAACAATCTATATTTAGACATGCCATCGTCTCGGGTACTGATCTTTGGCAACCCTGTTGCCGGTACTAAATTAATGCAAAAAGATATTACGATGAGCATCGACCTGCCACTGCGTTTGGCAATTATTGATAAAGATGGGCAAACACTGATGATTCATCAAACCACCGAAGATTATTGCATGAACTACCAGGTTGAAGGCCACCCAGTGCTGGAAAAGGTCGAATCATTATTCTCTGCACTAGCCTCAGAACTCAGTAAATAGGATTAGTGAACGACGTGACTCTCTATAAAAAAGACACCATGGCTGTTGAATCATTAACACCTGAGCAATATCGTGTGACGCAGGGAAATGGTACAGAACACCCTGGCAGCGGCGAATATTTAGACAATTATGAGCCAGGTATCTATGTCGACATTGTGTCAGGCGAGCCACTTTTTGCATCTTCTGAAAAATTTGAGTCGGGTTGTGGCTGGCCAAGTTTTAGCAAGCCCATTGATGAGACTTATATTAATGAACTGCGTGATACAGGGCTGGGAATGATCCGTACTGAAGTGCGGTCAACCCATGGTGATAGTCATCTCGGACATGTTTTCACTGATGGGCCAGTAGAACATGGAGGCTTGCGTTACTGTATCAACTCGGCTTCATTACGTTTTATACCGGTTGATGATATGGAAACGGAAGGTTATGGTGACTATATCAAACAAGTTGAAGAGGGTTAACTGAATGTCAGTAGAACGTGCAATTTTAGCAGGTGGGTGTTTCTGGGGAATGCAGGACCTGATTCGAAAACTACCCGGTATTAAGTCAACGCGCGTGGGTTACACCGGAGGCGATGTAGCCAATGCCACCTATCGAAACCACGGCACTCACGCTGAAGCGATCGAGATTGAGTTTGATAACGAGATCATTAGTTACCGGGACATACTGGCCTATTTTTTTCAGATTCATGATCCCTCAACCATCGACCGGCAAGGCAATGACCGCGGGCCTTCGTACCGGTCTGAAATCTTTTACCTGAATGACGGGCAGCAGGCAGTCGCCTTGCAAACGATCGATGAGGTGAATGCCACTGGCTTATGGCCTGGCCCGGTGGTGACAAAAGTCTCAAAGGCGAGTGAATTCTGGGAGGCCGAAGTTGAGCATCAGGATTATCTTCAACGTATTCCACATGGTTACACCTGTCATTTTCCACGAACCGACTGGGTGCTGCCTGGCAAGTCTTAATGCATATAGGCATAACACCATTATTTCTTTCGGCGATTAGGTATGCGATAAAAGGCCTGGGTCTGTGCCGGTAAAACAGAGTATAACCTTAGGCCTGGGCGGCGGTTGTCACTGGTGTACAGAGGCAATATTCTCATCTATTAACGGTATACAAGACGTGCAGCAGGGTTGGCTCGCATCATATCCCCCCAATGATGCCTACTCTGAAGGCGTTTTAGTAAAATTTGATACAGCTATTATTCGTTTGAAAGATGTAATCAATATCCATATCGAGACCCATAGCGCAGATGCCAATCATTCAAAGAGAGACAAATATAGAAGTGCGATTTATGTTCAGAATGAGAACGATAGCAGCAGTGCCTTAGATATCATCTCTCAGATTAATGCAACGAGATACAAGCCGGTTATTACCCGGGTAATGGCACTCAATAGATTTAAGCTTCAAGCTGAAGAGAGTTACCTGGATTACTATTACAAAGAACCCGAAAAACCTTTTTGCCAGGCATATATAAACCCAAAATTAAACAAGCTGTTGGCTTTGCATAGCAAGCTTATTGCTAAGGACAAGTTAGCTATAATTACACAGTCTGTTGCAACGCCTGAAATCAACACCGGCGAGTAAGCAGGATCTGATCGCAGTCATTCTTGACTATCACTCCATCAACCCGCTTTCTCTGAAAATTAGGCTTGGCGTGATTATATTTTTCATCACCCGGGCACTTTAATCCCTACCCCTCTACCCTACCACTTGATTCCTGGTTTAAATCTCAATAAAAATAATGGTCGAAATATTTTAAAAATAAGGACCTAAATCTGCCTCCCTGCGTCATTAACTATAAGCGTAAAGAAAATGAAAAAAGGGGAGACTACAATGAATCCATTCACAGAACATACTCAAGCGCAGGATCTAAGCTACTCGGAACACTGGTTCTTCGCCATGGGTGTTGCATGGCGTCTATTGAACAGTGTATTTGCCTTTACACTGCATGCAATTTTTCCATTCATCCATATCGATAGCCGACTGGATTTTGAAGCAACGATGGTTTTCCTTAATGAGCAAAATGACTGGCTCGAAAATTTTAAAAAGAACCGCTGATTTAATCAGTATTCAAAAACTGTGCAAGATCCGATGCAGCATAAGAATCAAGGTTGCATCCACTATTAAAGACTACAGTTCTCAGGCCCGGAAGTTACTCCGAGGCCTGACTCCGTTTTTAGCCACACCTCGACGAAACACGAGAAATCTTTAGAGAACATAACGAATTGCGATCGTCAGAACACCCAGCATCATATTGATACCGATCAGTGTTCGTATTTGTGACAGCTTCGCTCCAGCGATTGGCCAGTCTTCGGCAGCAACTGCCCGTTTTAATTTCTTATAGGGTGCAAAAAAAACATGGAAGAATAAAAACATCATGATAAAACCCGTTATCATCATGATATTGATATGCATTCCCAGGCCCTTGAAACCACCCAAAATACTTATGATCCAGAACCCGGTGACGAGAATTACGATTATTGATGCCCATACCCAGGGGAAGAATCTACCAAACACCCCGACCCAGAGTTTTAACCTTACCGGAGGCTCCAGTTGATCGGCGGCCACTGGGCGCAATTGCATGTGGGCAAATAACATACCACCAACCCAGATGACTACAGCCAGAACATGCAGCATTACTAAAATATTGATCATCAAACTTTCCTCAAATAACATATTGAACGGTATGCAGTGACATGCACTGTTACTAAAATTGATTATCTCATAGTACTATTGATACGGGATGTATAGGTATCAGCCCACTATGACTGTATGATTATTAATCATGTAATTGTTTTAGAATACAATCATATTGTATGGTCTTTGTTCTACAAGAAAATAAATCAGGCATGGATCATTAACCAGGTTCAGATGTACTTGTTCAGGTAATCAACAATGGGTAAAGCCTTACAAACCGCCGTAGCGAGCCAGCGACTGCTGCTGAGCAGCCGGCTTTCCAGCCCGATGCAGCGGCTAGCTGCGGACTGCGCCGCGGCATGGCCTGATCGGACCGAGCTGGAAAATGTGTTAGCGAAAGGGCTCGAGTTGCTGCCCTATTGTAAATACCTGTTCATCCTTGATGACAAGGCCATGCAGGTCACCGCAAACCTTTCCCACAACGGCCTGCTGCCGGAGAACATTGGCCGCGACCGCAGTGAACGGCCTTACCTGGCCGATGCGATTGCAGGGGAGAAGTTCTCGCTGTCGAGTGCCTATATTAGCCGCAACGCACGACGCCCTTCGTTAACCGCCGTACAGCATATACTTGATGAGAATGACCGCCTGATCGGCTATCTCGGCGTCGACTTTGACCTGCGAGAAATGCCGCTGACACGCGAGGTGTTTCGCCAGCCGGAACAGTGGATGCAGATCAAGGGCGACCCGGCCATCCGTGGAGGCCTGTTCTTGCAGCAGCGCATCAACAGCGCCATGGACGAGCGCATCGATGAAGTCCTCGATCTGATCATTGAACTGGTTGAGGTACACGGCGTGTTCCACGCCAAGTTGCACTTCTCCAGCTCGCGCGCCACCATGTGGCTACTGGATGATCCATACCGTTACCACATCCTTGATATTGAAGACCTGGCCGACCCCGACATCTGCCTCGCCTGGTCGCTGCACGACTACCCCAGTGATGCGGAGATTCCAATGGCACGCGTCAAGGATGTGTTTCACACACTTCGTGACCTCCGTTTCATGGATGAAACGATTTACCTGCGTGCCGGCTCACTGAATATCTTCAACGGCATGGTTGGTTTGAACTTTTCCTGCGACGGTTCGCATTACATGCACTGGAAAGAATTCCTCGATAAGAATGTCGGTTTCTGGATGGGGACAAGCAACATACAACCAGCTATAGAAGATACAGATTAGTCCGAATCAGAACTGCCAATAAACCATCTCTAGAGGAAAAAGAGCCGGAGTGATATTAAGCTAACCTCTCCGACCCCTATAGTTTGATCTCATTGCGTTGCGCAACCTTACTCTGTATTAATCATTACCAGTGACCTGAGCCCGGATCACCCTTGAATGGCCCGGTAATCGCAGCCGTTATCCAGCCACCATAAAATTTACCGGGCTGGGGTTGTACGCGTTCACCATCGATGTAGCAGGCAATGCGGCCGGGATAAAAACACAGGAAATCGCGAATCTTTTCGAACGCTGGAAACGGTTCTCTGTAGCTCCAGGCTACCGCTATGTCTGCCGGATCATTTACCAGCTTCCAGTAGCTGGCACTGCCTTTCCACTCGCAGAACGAACTGCCCTCAGCATCGGTAAGCAGTGACATATCTATGTCTTGCTGTGGCATATAAATCGTCGGTGGACTTGCCGTTTCCAGTACCCGCAGCGTGCCTGCTGAGTGAGCCATGAGAGTATCATTAGTGAACACTTCGACAGTACCTGAAAAGGATTCGAGCCTGGGCGGCCGGGGGTAGTCCCAGACTGACTCCTGTCCCGCCTGTGGCCTATCAGCGAAAGGTGGACGTATCTGTCCCCGGTACTCCCACATGGATGACATTCAGTACTGCCCCACTGGATCAGAAGTCACACGATTACCTGGCAAACGCTCAGACTTCTGCGCAGACTTGATCACTGCAGCGCGAGCGGTAGCGCCTGCGGGCAAATATGCTGTACACCTGTTCCGCTGTCCAGTTAATACCCGGCAGCGCAACAATGCGTGCCAGAAAACGGTAGCGCGGGATATGACGCCACAGCGCAACAAACGCGGCCGCGCCGCTGACCATGCGCCCGTCACTGTCCCGGACATGCATACGCTGCATGGCCTGCTGCCAGCTGAGACCATTTTCCTCTAACGTGTCCGCTTCCTGCTGGATATCCATCCACTGAATGCGATGCTCGCGGTCAATGCGCTGGTAATGCACAATCTCGCGACGGCATAACGGGCATCCGCCATCATAAAACACTATCGGTCGGTTCATCGCAGTCTTCTCTGTCATCGTTATATCCTCACTGGCAGGCCAGGTCTCAGTAACAGTAGCTTAACCGAACGTGCGTGAAAACCAGGTGAAGGCAAAGGCGTAAGTTAATTGCTAGACCATATAACCGTTTGAAACCCTTATTGACCAAAACTCACATTGCCAACAAATGTGAACTTGCCTTGTCCATCCAGACCCAGCAGCTTGCCATGACCAGAAGACGTATACTCACCGGTCAGTGCGCTAATGGTGACCTGGTGTGTAACCAGAACCAGCAGTTCACCATCAGGTGGCTGTTCGGCAAGGAACGCACGCAGCGCAGCAATGTTGGGCTCTCGCTCCTGCGGACGCTGGTAGAAACTGTTCAGCGGCGACAGCGGCCTGACCTCGCCGAGATCCATCAACCGGGCAGTATCCAGGCAGCGGCACCACTGGCTGGAAAAGACCCGGGCATGCTGGGTGCCACGGTCCCGCAACCAGTCACCAATGGCTCTTGCCTGCTGCTTGCCATCCTCATTCAGGTTGCGTTGCGTACGACATTCATCAAGGATGAATCCAGCTGGGTCGCCGGTACCCGGCGCCTCGGCATGGCGAATCATCAGCACCGCACCACCTTCCTGCATACGGGCGACGAGTGCCTCATCGCTGGCCAGCAGCTGACCAGGTATCAGTATCGGCAGTAAAGCAAATAAGCCGAACAGGGTCTGCCACGGAAAAATAATAGCAAGATGTCTGAATCGCATGTTATTCATTGCACGGCTCCGTCTGAATGTCTGGCACTATTACGCGACAGATCCCCAGTGAAAATCAACACACAATGAGTAAAGGAAAAGGAAATATCCGAAACAGGCTGGTCAGATTTTATGCACTTTTATTTCAACTACTCTATTTCAACTACTCTGAACCCTTGATAAGTTCTAGTATTCGATAAACAAATCCCCGCAAATTCGCGGGGACTCAATAAGAAAAAATCAGGCAGTTTTTCTCTGCAGCAGCGGATCCCAGATACCCGATGCAACCGTCTTCTGCACGTAGCGGCTAAAATCTGTTGCCGGACGGCCCAGTGCCTGTTCAACACCCGGCACCACCTTGCTGTTTCTGCCGTCAAACACCACGGTGAACAACTCTCGCAGTAACCACTGCATATCCTCCGCCATGCCCTGTTCCTGTAACTCATTGATATAGGCATCGATCGATACCTGGGTGTATTTAAGGGGTCGACCAATCGCCGCAGAAATTTCCTCTATGCAGTCAGCGAAGCTCAGCGCACGTGGCCCGGAGACTTCGAACAGTTTGTTGCGATGGCCCGCTTCGGTTAATGCCGCTACTGCGACGTCGGCAATGTCCTCGACATCTATGAAGGGTTCAACGGTATCGCCTGCGGGAAGAGCCAGTTCACCGGCAAGAATCCCGTCCAGCATAAAGCTTTCGCTAAAATTCTGCGCAAACCAGCTGGCCCTGACGACATTCCACGTCATGCCACTGTGAATGAGTATCTGTTCTGCGCGCACGGCGCCTGCCTCGCCACGACCCGAGAGCAGTACGATGTGTTGCAGACCGGCATCAGCAGCGACGCGCACAAACTCTTTAATAGTTGCTTCGGCATCGGGCACAGCTAGATCCGGCTGATAGGTAACATAGGCGACACGCGTGCCGGCGATGGCCGAGTGCCATGTCGCAGGCTTCTCCCAGTCAAATGCCGGTGTTGTCGCGCGGGAGACTGCTCTGGTGGCATAGCCAAGTGCCTGCAGGCGCTGGTTGACACGTGCGCCGGTTTTGCCGTTTTTACCGATGATGAGTATGGGTGACTGTTTCATGATTGATATTCTCCTTTGTTTAAGGGTTAGTTCAGACGAGCACTGATCCCGTCATGGCTCAAGTATGCTCCAGTAAAATCGGATTAAAAATCACATATCGTCCACTATTATTAACCCATCGTCCAAACCACGTGGACTTTGAGTCAAAATGCATGGCACACTATGTCCATGACAGGCAGCCACAGAACAATCCCCAACCATACTGACCCACTCGGTGAAACCCTCCACAGGCTGCGGCTCAACGGCACCCTGTATTGCAAGTCCGAGCTCACCGCACCCTGGGGCATCGATCTGCCCGCTTTTAACGGCAAGATGATGTTTCATGTCATCACCTCTGGTCACTGTTGGCTCGAAATCGCGGGTGAACAACCCCGGCTGCTGCAACAAGGCAGCCTAACGCTGGTTCCGCACGGTAACGGCCATTGCATCCGCAGCAGTCTCGATGCCAGTGCCGAACCATTGTTCGACATACCGGTAGAACAGGTCAGTGATCGCTACGAAATTATGCGCTACGGTGGCGATGGTGAACTGACCCACCTGACCTGTGGAGTGGTCAGCTTTGACCAGGTGGCCGGGCAACAACTGATCGCACAACTGCCCAAAGTGCTGCAGATAGATGCCTTGGATGATGAGGATGACAGCTGGCTGCAAAGCACGTTGCGCTTCATTGCGCGTGAAGCCAGGGAATTGCGCCCGGGTGGTGAGACAGTGATCACGCACCTGGCCGATATCCTTATTATCCAGGCACTGCGCAGCTGGATAGACACCGCGCCTGAAGCCAACCAGGGCTGGATCGCGGCCCTGCGTGACAAACACGTGGGCCAGGCACTTGCGGCCATCCACAGGGCGCCGGAAAAGAACTGGTCCGTGGAATCGTTAGCCCGGGAGGTAGGCATGTCCCGTTCTGGATTTTCAGCCAGGTTCACACAGCTGGTCGGTGAATCGGCCAAGCGTTACCTCACACAATGGCGCATGCAACTGGCCCGGGCTCAACTTCAGAAGACCTCGGCCCCCCTCGCGATTCTTGCCGACCGACTGGGTTATCAATCCGAAGCCGCTTTTTGCCGGGCCTTCAAACGGGAGTTCGGTGTGCCACCCGGAAGTGTTCGCCAGAGACCCTCATTACAATAGCCAGTAATAGTGAGTGAGTTCATATTTATCGCAACGGTGGACACTGTTCCATGCATGATAAATCAAGTATTCTGATAATCCTCTAGCCAGCCTCCTCACAGCCAGTTGTTAAACTGGCTGCTCACAAAACAAAGAGGAGACTGACATGTCACATTACTGCGGAATTGA